>Ga0181556_1003253_pt1 | contig 14154 bp, 12 predicted proteins | sample 011ome_14_FD_148651 | JGI IMG/M metagenome (GOLD analysis project Ga0181556, IMG submission 148651) | Coastal salt marsh microbial communities from the Groves Creek Marsh, Skidaway Island, Georgia - 011505AT metaG (spades assembly) | ecosystem: Environmental > Aquatic > Marine > Intertidal zone... | reverse complement strand
TTAACGCGTGCGCTCCGGTGTCAGGGGTGAAGAAGATCTTTCCGCCGGCGTAACCCTGCGCTGCCCCGTTATCGCCGATCGGGGTCTGCTCGCCCTGCCGGGCACCGAGTGGCCCGCCGAGCCCGCCACTGGCCCGCCACGCCTGGTTGATCTGGGTGGTGGGGTCGATCGGCACCTCGAGGCCGACGAGGTTGTCGGCCAGGTTGGGCGGTTCGGTGGTGAACGACTTGGTGCTGGTATTCCAGCTCACCTCGCCGCCGGTGAAGCGCTGCCGGATGACGTCGCCGTCGTAGCGTTCGTCCTCGGTGGGCACGCCGAGGGTGCCGGCCGAACCGCCGAGCTTGTCCCAGGCGGCGTTGATCGGCCCCCGCACCGCCCAGGCCCCGGTGTCCGGGGTCCAGAAGATCGCCGGCTTGTCGCTGGCGTTGAAGGTGCTGACCCGGCTGTCGGGGCCGATCAGACCCTCGACCTCGTCGATGGTCGGGAAGCCCAGATCACTGTCGGCGGGCCCGCCCAGGGACTCGTACTTGTCCAGGACGGCCCCGTAGAGCAGCCGGGCACCGGTCTCCGGGGTGAAGAAGATCATGCCGTCGGTGAACTTCTGTCCGTACCCGCCACCGACCTGGTAGACGTCGCCGTCCTTGTCGCCGAGCACCGATCCGGCGCCGCCGGCGGCGTCCCAGGCACCGTTGATCGCGTCCGCGGCATCGCTCTCCGGTGAGGCCAGCGCACTGGGCACAGCCAGGGCCGCTGCCGTGGCCACGGCGGCCACCCCGAGTGCCAGGCGCCCAGCCGTCCGGAACAGGCTGTTACTGAGCCGCGTCATCAGTCGTCTCCCCGCATTCGGTTGAGCGCCATTTCTCACAATGTGACAAACGGTCGCACAGATTCGCGTCAGCTAACCACGACACGCGGTAGCAACCGTGGTCCGGAATCCAAATCGAGATAGAACCCGAATTGTTCCGAGATTAAGGCCCGGCTCCGGAATTGGGGCTCCGCGCCGAATCAGACCCCGAGACTCCGCCCGATGATTTCCTTCATGATCTCGGTGGTGCCGCCGTAAATGGTCTGGACCCGGGCGTCGAGGAAGGCCCGCGCGACGTTGTATTCGCGCATGTAGCCGTAGCCGCCGTGCAATTGGACACACCGGTCGATCAGGCGCACCTGGGCCTCGGTGGTCCACCATTTCGCCATCGCCGCCTGGTCGGCGGTGAGCTTCTCGTCGAGGTGCAGGCGAATGAATTCATCGGTCATGATCCGCACCGCGGTGGCTTCGGTGGCCAATTCGGCAAGCAGAAAACGGCTGTTCTGGAACGATCCGATCGGTTTGCCGAACGCCTTACGCTCTTTCACGTATTGAACGGTTTCGTCGAGGACGGCCTCCATCGCCGCGGCCGCCATGATGGCGATCGACAGCCGCTCCTGCGGCAGGTTCTGCATGAGGTAGATGAAGCCCATCCCCTCCTCGCCGATCAGGTTCTCGACCGGCACCTTCACGTCGGTGAAGGACAGTTCGGCGGTGTCCTGGGCGTCGAGGCCGACCTTGTCCAGATGCCGGCCGCGTTCGAAGCCCGGCATCCCGCGCTCCACGCCGAGCAGCGAGAAGCCCTGGGCCCCCTTCTCCGGGTTGGTCTGGGCGACCACGATCACCAGGTCGGCGTTGATGCCGTTGGTGATGAACGTCTTGGAGCCGTTGAGCACGTAGTGGTCACCCTCGCGCACGGCCTTGGTCTTGATGCCCTGCAGGTCGCTGCCGGTGCCCGGTTCGGTCATCGCGATCGCGGTGATCATCTCGCCGGTGCAGAACTGCGGCAGCCAGCGCTGCTTCTGCTCGTCGTTGGTCTGATGCAGCAGATAGGGCGCCACGACGTCGTTGTGCAGCGAGAAACCCAGCCCGCTGTAGCGGCCGGCCACGGTCTCCTCGACGACGATCGTGTTGTACCGGAAGTCGGGGTTGCCGCCGCCTCCGTACTCCTCGGGCACCGCCATGCCCAGGAAACCCTGCTTGCCGGCTTCCAGCCACACCCCGCGGTCGACGATCTTGTCCTTCTCCCACTGGTCGTGGTACGGCGCCACGTGCTTGTCCAGGAAGGCCCGATAGGACTCCCGGAACAACTCGTGCTCCGGTTCGAACAGCGTGCGGGTGTACTTGACGGCGTTGCCCATGTGATGTCCTCCGAGAAGGGGTGTGAATGCTCTCCCCGAGGATAGACCAACCGGATGGTTGGTCGCCTCGCCGGTCCGATCGCGCCCGATGACCGGATGGTGACGGCCGCCGGCCGCTACCGTGACGGTCCGGGGCGGCAGAAAGTTGGGGCCATGATCGGATTCGCGCGGCCGGTGCTCCGGACTGTCCTGCTCGCCCCGCTCGCGGCGGCGGCGACCGCACTGATCGCGCTGACCGCGGGGCTGGCGGCGTCGGTGACCGCGCTGGTCACCCTCGCCGCGACCGCCCTGATCGTGCCGGGCACGGGTGTTCCGAACCCGCAGGCGGTGCCGGGGTACATGGAGAACGCGGTCGGCTACTACATCTCCCCCACCACCCCGGTGTGCGCCACGGTGTGCACCGCGGAACCGGTGCCCTACGCCGCGCAGTTCTGGCCGTTCCCGTTCGAGGGCTGGGGCGGGTTGTCGGGGGCCAAGCTCGACGTGTCGGTGACCGACGGGCTGTCCCAGTTGACCAGCGATCTGGTCGGCACCTACCGGCCCAGCGACCAGAACCCGGTGGTGGTGTTCGGCTACTCCCAGGGCGCGACGGTGGCCAGCCGGCAGAAGACGCTGCTGAGCAAGCTGTCCGCGCAGGACCAGGAGGCCGTCTCGTTCGTCCTGATCGGCAACCCCAACCGGCCGAACGGGGGTCTGTTCGAACGGCTCGCGGCGTTCGGCACCGTGCCGATCCTGGACGCCACGTTCGGGCTGCCCACCCCCACCGACACCGCCATGGCCACCACCGACATCGCGTTCGAGTACGACGGTGTCGCCGACTTCCCGCTGTACCCGGTCAACCTCCTCGCCGACCTCAATGCGATCGCCGGGTTCTGGTACAACCACGGCACGATGCTGTCGCCCAACGGCCGCAATCCCGCGGAGTCACCGAACGGCCTGAGCCCGGCGGAACTGGCGGCGGCCATCGCCGATCCGGCCAACCAGCAGCGGCTGCCCGGCAGTGACACCACCTACGTCCTCGTCCCGACACCGAATCTGCCTCTGCTGCAACCGCTTCGGGAGTTCGGTGCGTTCACCGGCCTGCAGTTCATCACCACGCCACTGATCCACCTGATCCAGCCCGCGCTCAAGGTGCTGATCGACACCGGCTACGACCGCACGCTGCCCTACGGTCGGCCCGCACCGCTCCGGCTGATTCCGCGGGTGAACCCGCTCACCCTCACCGTGGACCTCGCTGAGGCGTTGGGGCAGGGCATCAACGATGCGCTGCGCGATATCACCGGCGCATCGAACCGGCCCAGTGTTACTGCCCCACCGGCGATCTCGACGGCGCGGGCGTCAGTGGCGACAACTGCCGCGGTCCGTCCCCGGCGAGTCGCCGCCCGTCCGGCGGCAGCCGGCACCGGCCCGGGTCGCACCGCGGCGCCGACCGCTAGGCCGTCGACCGGTCCGTCAGAAAGGGCCGCAGCGACGCAGCGAGTGCGGCGGGCACCCGCGCCTTGACCCGGGTGCCGGCCTCGGTGTGTTCGGTGGCGTCCACCCGGCCGTCATTGTGTACCCGCGAGACGAGGTCGCCGCGGTCGTAGGGAATGGTGACGTCGACGGTCACCTCGCGGGGTTCGATCAGTTCCCCCAACCGCGCCAGCAGTCGATCCAGACCTTCCCCGGTGTGCGCGGAGACGAACATCGCACCCGGCAGCGCCCGGCGCAACTGGGTCAACGTCACCTCCGCGGCGGCGTCGATCTTGTTGACTACCAACAACTCCGGGGCCGGCGGCGCATGGTGGTCGGCCTGCACATCCCGGATCACCTGATGCACCGCCTCGATCTGGGCCATCGGGTTGACATCGGAGCCGTCGACCACGTGCACCAGCAGGTCGGCGTCGACGACCTCCTCCAGGGTGGACCGGAACGCCTCCACCAGTTGGGTCGGCAGGTGCCGGACGAAGCCGACGGTGTCGGTGAGCACGAACGGTCGCCCGTCGTCGAGTTCACCGCGGCGGGTGGTCGGTTCGAGGGTGGCGAACAACGCGTTCTGCACCAGCACCCCGGCGCCGGTCAATGCGTTGAGCAGGCTCGACTTGCCGGCGTTGGTGTAGCCGACGATCGCGATCGAGGGGGTGTCGCTGTGCCGCCGCCGGCTGCGCTGGGTGTCGCGGACCTGCTTCATGTCCTTGATCTCGCGGCGCAGCCGCGACATCCGTTCCCGGATGCGGCGCCGGTCGGTCTCGATCTTGGTCTCGCCGGGACCGCGGGTGCCCACCCCGCCGCCGGCCCCGCCGGCCCGGCCGCCGGCCTGTCGGGACATCGACTCACCCCAGCCGCGCAGCCGGGGCAGCATGTACTCCATCTGGGCCAGCGACACCTGGGCCTTGCCCTCCCGGCTGGTGGCGTGCTGGGCGAAGATGTCGAGGATCAGCGCGGTGCGGTCGATGACCTTGACCTTGACGATCTTCTCCAGCGCGTTGAGCTGGGCCGGGCTCAGTTCACCGTCGCAGATCACCGTGTCGGCGCCGGTGGCGACCACCACCTCGCGCAGTTCGGCGGCCTTGCCGGAGCCGATGTAGGTCGACGGGTCCGGTTTATCCCGGCGCTGGATGACGCCCTCGAGGACCTCGGAGCCGGCGGTCTCGGCCAGCGCGGCCAGCTCGGCGAGGCTGGCCTCGGCGTCGGCGGCACTGCCCTCGGTCCACACCCCCACCAGCACCACCCGTTCCAGCCGCAGCTGGCGGTATTCGACCTCGGAGATGTCGGCGAGTTCGGTGGACAGACCCGCCACGCGCTTGAGCGCGGAGCGGTCCTCGAGGGCGAGTTCGCCGATGCTGGGTTCGGCGGTGGACCGGGTGGGGGAATCAGGATTCGTCATAGGCGCGGAGTCGATGGTGTCACGCTCGTACAACGTCGCGCATCCCGATTTTCACTCCCGGCGAGGCGCGGGGGTCAGTGCGCGGCGGCCCACCAGCGGTCGGCCAACTCGCCGTGCGCCACCAGTTCCGACGGTCCGCGCAGGTAGCTGGTGGTATCGGTGACGGTGACGGTGACCTCCCCGCCGGGGATGCGGACCGCCAGTTCACCGGTGGGGTCACCGAGGTGCTCGAGGGCGGCGACGGCCGCCGCCACCGTCCCGGTTCCGCAGGACCGCGTCTCGCCCACCCCGCGTTCGTGCACCCGCATCGTCACCGCACCGGCCACCGGGGCGGTGAGCACCTCGATGTTGACCCCGGCGGGGAACTGTCCGGCGTCGAAGCCGACCGAACGTAGGTCCAGGCCGGCCAGCGCGGCGTCGTCGAGGGCCGGGTCCAGACAGGCCAGGTGCGGATTGCCGACGTCGACGGCGACGCCGGTCATGGTCCGTCCGCCGACCGTGGCGACCCCGGTGCCGAGCCGGTTGACCTTGCCCATGTCGACGGTCACCTGCGCGCTGACGTCGTCGGCGCGGTGCACGATCACCGGGCGAGGGCCGGCCAGTGAGGCGACGACGAATTCGTCGCGCTGCTCGAGGCCGGTGGCGCGCAGGTAGTGGGCGAAGACCCGGACGCCGTTGCCGCACATCTGCGCGACCGATCCGTCGGCGTTGCGGTAGTCCATGTACCAGTCCTCGGCGCGGACGCCGTCGGGCAACCGGTCGAGCACCGAGGCGGCCAGCGCCGCCCCCGCCGTGGTGACCCGCAGCACCCCGTCGGCGCCCAGGCCCCGGCGGCGATCACACAGCGCCGCCACCGCCGGCGGCGCCAGATCGAGGTCGGCGGCCAGGTCCGGCAGGACGACGAAGTCGTTCTGCGTGCCGTGCCCCTTGGCGAACCTCACGGGCTTGAGGATACGTCGCGCCAGTGCGCCAACGCCGCGTCCGCGCACCCCGGCGCCGCCCCGTCCAGCCAGCGGATCCGGTGGTCGCGGCGAAACCACGACCGTTGCCGCCGCACGTAGCGGCGGGTGCCGGTGAACGTGGCCTCCCGGGCGCGCTCGATGTCGGCCGGGTGCGCGCCGGCGTCCAGGGCGTCGATCACCTGGGCGTAGCCCAGGGCGCGGGCCGCGGTGGTGCCCGCCCGCAGACCACGGCCCAACAGTCCGCGGACCTCATCGACGAGGCCTGCGTCGAACATCGCCTCGGTGCGCCGGGCCAGCCGGTCGTCGAGGTCGGCGGTCGGCCGGTCGACACCGATGATCGCGGTGTCCCAGCGCGGGGCGCCGATACGCGGGGCGGAGGCGGCGAACGGCCGGCCGGTCAGCTCGACGACCTCCAGGGCGCGCACCACCCGCCGGCCGTCGGACGGCAGGATCGCCGCGGCGGCGGCCGGGTCCCGCGCGGCCAGTTCGCCGTGCAGTGCGGCCACCCCGACCTCGGCCAGGCGCTGCTCCCAGCGGGCGCGCACGGCCGGATCGGTGGCCGGGAACGCCCAGTCGTCGAGCAGCGACTGGATGTAGAGCATGGAGCCGCCGACGATGACCGGCACCGCGCCGCGGGCGGCGACGGCCTCCACGTCGGCCACCGCGGCCTGCTGGTAGCGCGCCACGGTGGCGGTGTCGGCGACGTCGAGCACGTCGAGTTGATGGTGCGGGATGCCGCGGCGCTCGGCCTCGGTGAGTTTGGCGGTGCCGATGTCCATGCCGCGGTACTGCTGCATGGCGTCGGCGTTGACCACCTCCCCGCCGAGCGTCTCGGCGACCTGCAGCGCCAGCGCCGACTTGCCGGTTCCGGTGGGGCCGACGATCGCGATCGGTCGGCTCATGCCTCCGGCGTACCCAGCCCGGTCGACGCCTCCGGCGTCCAGAGCCCGACGAAGTAGCCGACACCGTACGGGGCGCCACGGAACATCTCCCGCGCTGCGCAGGGGGTGGACCCGACCAGCCCGGCCAGCACCTGATAGGCGACCCGGCCGGTGATGCCGTCTCCCAACGCCGCCAGCGCGGCTGGGTCACCGGCAGCCAGGGCGTCGTCGAGGGCCGCCTGCACCGCCGCGGCGTCCGGATCGAACCCGCCGGGAGCGGCCGGGGTGAGGGTGGCGGCGCCGTCGGCGACGACCAGGACGCCGACCGGCTGACCGGCGGCGTCGATCTCGGCGCGCAGGGCACGGCCGGCCGCCCGTGCGGCGTCGGGCGAATGACCGGCGGAATACACCCGCACCTCGGCTGTGGCGGCGGGGTTGGCCTGCCCGCGCAGCCAGCCCGCCCACAATGCGCACAAGGGCACGTCGGCGCGGGCGGCCGGGGCGTGCGGGGACAACGCCACCTCCACGTCGGCGCCGTAGCCGGCATAGCTGGCCCTGGTGTCGGGGCCGATCACCCGGTCGGCCGGGCCGACCCCGACGACCAGCCAGCGATCCGGCAGCGCGGCGGCGGCGGCGATGGCGGCCTCGCGCGTGTCGGCCACCTCCGCGGCAGCCGCCCCGGCCAGGTCGGGTACCAGGACCGGTGCGGAAGGAGTCAATGCGAGGGCCGCCAGCACGGACCCCACGCTAGCCGTCCGCTGCCTGGCTGCGCGCGAGCGCGGCCGTCGCCACCACCACGGCGACGGCGGCCGCGATCAGCGCCAGCCAGCCGTTCTCGCCGGGACGCGCCGTTTCCCCGAGCACCACGATGCCGAGCGCCGAGGCCACGGTCGGCTCGGTGACCGTCATCGTCGGCAGCGCCGCCGACAGCGACCCGGCCCGGAACGACGACTGCTGCCAGGCCGTCGCCGCCACCGCCACGACGGCCCAGACGTACAGTTCGGGGGCGCCGAGCACGGCGAGCACACCGTCACCGAGGCGGTCGACCACGCCCTTGGTGAGCACGGCGAACACCCCCCACAGCGAACCCGACACGACCGCCAGGAGCACCGCCGAGGCCGGCCGGCCGGCCAGCGCCCGGGCACCGATGACGCAGCCGGCCAGCACCGGGGCCAGGACGAGGACCACCCCGGTCCACACCGCCAGCCCGGCGCGGGACTGCCCGGCGGTCGGGTTGCCGACGGTGACCACCACGGCGACCGCCCCGGCCAGCACCGCCGCCCAGATCCACTGGCCGCGGGTGACCGCCCGGCCGGTGATGCGGGCGTTGATCGGCAGCGCGAACAGCAACGAGGTGACCAGCAGGGCCTGCACCAGCAGCACCGAGCCCAGTCCGAGTGCCGCGGCCTGCAGCCCGAATCCCACTGCGGAGACCGCGCTGCCCAGCCACCACTGCCGATCGCGCAGCAGTCGGAGGAACAGCTCCAGGTGACCGACCGGCTCGTCGGTGACCTCGTGGGCAGAACGTTGGTGGACGACGTCGCCGATCGCGATGAAGAACGCCGCCCCCAGGGCGAGCAGCGCGGCGATGTCCGTGGCGGCCATGGCACCAGAGTGCCCGGCCGGCGGGCTGCACGGCGGTCGGGTGGCCGAACCGTGACCGTGCCATTGTCCGGCCTGGTTCAATAGCCGACGGGGCCGTTGTGCCCGCGTGCATCGTTGGAGCCGCTTCGCGCGGCAGAGGCGCGGAGATTCCGCGCAGAGGGCAGGTGAGCAAACCGTGACGAACGACGACGTGCCGGCCGCCGAGGGCGCACCACCTCCTCCTGCGCCGGAACCCCGGCCGACGCCACGACCGACTCCCGGGCACATGCCACGTCCCACGCCCCGTCCGCACCCGCCCGCTCAGACTCCCGCGGTGGTGCCGGCCAGCGACCCGCACCGGTTCGGCCGGGTCGCCGAGGACGGCACGGTGTACCTGATCACCGGCTCGGGCGAGCGGGTCATCGGGTCGTGGCAGGCCGGCGAGCCGGAGGCGGCGTACGCCCACTTCGGGCGCCGCTTCGACGATCTCGCCACCGAGGTCACCCTGATGGAGACCCGGTTGGCGTCCGGCACCGGCGACGCCCGCAAGATCCGGGCCGCGGCCGCCACGCTCGCCGAATCGCTGCCCACCGCGAACGTGCTGGGCGATCTCGATGCGCTGGCCGCCCGGCTGGCGGCGATCAGCGAACAGGCCGCGGAGACCGCCGCGGCCGAACGCGCCCGCCGCGACGAGGCGCGCGCCGCGCAGATCGCCCGCAAGGAGGCGCTCGCGGTCGAGGCCGAGGAACTGGCCGCCAACGCCACCCAGTGGAAGTCCGCCGGGGACCGGATGCGCGCCATCCTCGAGGAGTGGCGGACCATCACCGGCCTGGACCGCAAGACCGACGACGCACTGTGGAAGCGGTATTCGGCGGCCCGGGATGCGTTCAACCGGCGTCGCGGCGCGCACTTCGCCGAACTGGACCGGGAGCGGGCCGGGGCCAAGGAGGCCAAGCAGCGGCTGTGCGAGAGGGCCGAGGAACTGTCCGGGTCCACCGACTGGGCGGCGACGTCGGCGCGGTTCCGCGAGCTGCTGGCCGAGTGGAAGACGGTGGGCCGCGCCAGCAAGGACGCCGACGACGCGCTGTGGCACCGGTTCAAGGCCGCCCAGGACAAGTTCTTCGCCGCCCGCAACGCCGACAGCGCCGAACGCGATGCGGAGTTCGGCGCCAACGCCGAGGCCAAGGAGAAACTACTGGCCGAGGCGGAGCGGATCGACACCGCCAACGTCAAGGCGGCGATGGCGGCGCTGCGTGCCATCGGCGATAAGTGGGACGCGATCGGAAAGGCGCCGCGGGAGCGTTCAGCGGACCTCGAGCGACGGCTGCGGGCCGTCGAGAAGAAGGTGCGCGACGCTGCCGAGGCCGGCCGAGTGGACCCCGAGGCGCAGGCCCGGGCCGAGCAGTTCCGGGTTCGCGTCGAGCAGTTCGAACGGCAGGCCGAGAAGGCTGAGGCGGCCGGCCGGACCAAGGAGGCCGAGCAGGCCCGGGCCAGTGCGGCGCAATGGCGCGAGTGGGCGCAGGCCGCGGCGAAGGCAGTGGCCCGACAGCGGTAGCCGCGGCGAAGGCCGTGGCCAGACAGCGGTAGCCGCGGCGAAGGCCGTGGCCCGACAGCGGTAGCCGCGGGGCGCCGTTGCTGGGTAGGCTGCCGGCCATGCGGTATCTGGTGGCGGCAGGCCTGGTGGCGGGCGGAATCGGTGTGCTGGCCGGCGCCGCGCCCGCCCAGGCCGAAGGCTGCCCGGCCGGCACCACCCCCACCGATTTTCCGGGGGTCTGCCTGTCCGGGGCCCGCCAGAGCCAGATGGTCAACCCGATCGTCGGGCCTCCGGGGAGCGTCGGCGCGCCCGGGCCGGTGATCGGCGGCGGTCAGTACGGCTTGCCGACGGTGAATGGGATCCCCTGCACGCCGGAGAAGATCGGCACCTGCATCGGGCTGATCCAGAGCCAGTCCTGACCCGGCGCTGGCCGGTTTCTACTCGTCGGGCGTCTTCGGCGGGGCCCCGGGCGTCTTCGGCGGGGCCTCGGGCGTCTCGGCCACATCGTCGAGCAGAGAGCGGCCCTGCCGTTCGGCGGCCTCCTGCCGGCGTTGCGCCTCGGCAGCCAGTTGCACGGCGGTGCGGGTCCAGACCACCCGCGCCCAGTGGAACGCCAGCAGGATCACCGTCGCCCAGCCGAGGATGAGCCCGATTCCCGGGCCGGCGTGACCGGTCGCGACGGTCTGCCGCGACCACACCGCGAGCATGCCGAAGGCGCCGGCCAGCGCGGTGCCCGCCAGCGCGATCCAGGCCAGCGTCCAGCGCCGGGTGGTCAGTGCCAGCATGGAGAACCCGACGCCGAACACCAGCGCGAACCAGCAGAACAGCCGGGACGGCAGCGCGATCCGTTGGGCGGCTGCGGCCTCGTTGCCCAACAGGACGTCGATACCGCGCACACCGCCGGTGTGCGGCAGCAGGAACGACAGCAGCAGGACGAACACCAGGATCGCGACCACCAAAGCCCGTCGGCCGGGGTCGATCTCACCGGCGACGCGGCGCTCGGCGGCTTCCAGGTCGGCCTTGTAGGCCTCGAAGTCCTCAGTCATTGCGGCATCCTGTCGTCGGCGGCGATTCGGGGGCCGGCGCACCGACCGGGGGGAGCCCCAATCCGACGGTGCGCGGCCGGGTGCCCGCGGCGTGCGCGTCCCCGGCCCGGGTCCGCCGGTGCGACAGCAGCGGGGCGTCGGCGATCAGGTGGTGCGGCGCGGCGGAGGTCACCGTGGTGGTCACGACGTCACCGGGTCGCACCTCGGCGGTTCCGGGCGTGAAGTGCACGAGCCGGCCGTCGCGGCAGCGGCCGGACATCCGGGCGGTGGCGGCGTCCTTGCGGCCCTCCCCGGCGGCGACCAGGACTTCCACGCCTGAGCCGACCAGGGCCATGTTGCCCTCCAGGGAGATCTGCTCCTGAAGGGCGATGAGCCGGTCATAGCGATGCTGCACAACGTTTTTCGGCAGCTGGTCGGGCAGGTCGGCGGCCGGGGTGCCGGGACGACGGGAGTACTGGAAGGTGAACGCCGCGGAGAACCGGGCCCGGCGCACCACCTCCAGGGTGGCCTCGAAGTCCTCCTCGGTCTCGCCGGGAAATCCGACGATGATGTCGGTGGTGATCGCCGCGTGCGGCATCGCCGCACGCACCCGGTCGAGGATGCCCAGATACTTCTCGGCCCGGTAGGACCGCCGCATGGCCCGCAGCACCCGATCCGACCCCGACTGCAGGGGCATGTGCAGATTCGGGCACACGTTGGGGGTCTGCGCCATCGCCTCGATCACGTCGTCGCTGAACTCGGCGGGATGCGGCGAGGTGAACCGCACCCGTTCCAGCCCGTCGATGTCCCCGCAGGCCCGCAACAGGGTGGCGAACGCGCCCCGGTCGCCGAACGACACCCCGTAGGCGTTGACGTTCTGCCCGAGCAGGGTGATCTCCAGGACCCCCTGGTCGACGAGGGACTGCACCTCGGCCAGGATGTCGCCGGGCCGACGGTCCACCTCCCGGCCCCGCAGCGACGGCACGATGCAGAACGTGCAGGTGTTGTTGCAGCCCACCGAGATGGAAACCCATGCCGCGTAAGCGGATTCGCGGGCGGCCGGCAGTGCCGACGGGAACTCCTGTAGCGACTCGGCGATCTCCACCTGCGCGGTGCGGTTGTGCCGGGCGCGCTCGAGCAGTGTGGGCAGCGAGCCGATGTTGTGGGTGCCGAACACGACGTCGACGTAGGGGGCGCGGCGCAGCACCGCATCGCGGTCCTTCTGCGCCAGACAACCGCCGACGGCGATCTGCACGTCCGGGTCGGCCTGCTTGCGCGGGGCCAGGTGGCTGAGGTTGCCGTACAGCTTGTTGTCGGCGTTCTCCCGCACCGCACAGGTGTTGAACACCACCACGTCGGCGTCGGCGCCCTCCGGCGCGCGCCGGTAGCCCGCCGCCTCCAGCAGCCCGGCCAGCCGTTCGGAGTCGTGCACATTCATCTGGCAGCCGTAGGTCCGCACCTGGTAGGTGCGGCCGGCCGGGTCGGGCGCGGCGCCCGCCTGGAAACTTCCGGTCAACACCGATGTCACGCACCACATGCTACGGATGGGTAGTGTCAGCGCTCATGGGAGGCGGCGCCGTTCCGATGATCGCCATGCAGGGGGTCAACAAACACTTCGGCGCCCTGCACGTCCTGCGCGACATCGACCTCGAGGTGCAGCGCGGGCAGGTGGTGGTGGTGCTGGGCCCGTCGGGCTCGGGCAAGTCCACCCTGTGCCGCACCATCAACCGGCTGGAGACGGTGGACTCCGGGACCATCGCAATCGACGGGGTGTCGCTGCCGTCCGAGGGCCGCGGCCTGGCGCAGCTTCGCTCCGAGGTGGGCATGGTGTTCCAGTCGTTCAACCTGTTCGCCCACAAGACCGTCCTGGAGAACGTGACGCTGGCGCCGGTGAAGGTCCGCAAGGTCTCCGCCGAGCAGGCCCGCAGCCGGGCGATGGCGCTGCTGGAGCGGGTCGGGGTGGCCAACCAGGCCGAGAAGTACCCGGCGCAGCTGTCCGGGGGCCAGCAGCAGCGGGTGGCCATCGCCCGCTCGCTGGCCATGGATCCGAAGGTCATGCTGTTCGACGAGCCGACCAGCGCCCTGGATCCGGAGATGATCAACGAGGTGCTGGCGGTGATGACCGACCTGGCCGGCGAGGGCATGACGATGGTGGTGGTCACCCACGAGATGGGATTCGCCCGCCGCGCCGCCGACCGGGTGGTGTTCATGGCCGACGGCGCGGTCGTCGAGGACGTCGCGCTCGAGCAGTTCTTCGACAACCCGCGCAGCGACCGCGCCCGGGATTTCCTCGGCAAGATCCTCAATCATTAAGGCGAAAGGAACCCGAATGTCTTTCTCTGCGCGCCTGGTGGGCGCCGCCCTCCTGGCGGCCGCCCTGCCGCTGTCGATGACCGCCTGCGGCGGTGGTGGCGGCGGCGACAAGATCGTCATCGGTACCAAGTTCGACCAGCCCGGGCTGGGGCTGAAGAACCCGGACGGGACGATGAGCGGCTTCGACGTCGACGTCGCCCGCTACGTCGCCCAGGAACTGGGCTACGCATCGGACAAGATCGAGTGGAAGGAGGCCCCGTCGGCCCAGCGCGAGACGCTGATCGCCAACGACCAGGTGCGCTACATCGTGGCCACCTACTCGATCACCGACAAGCGCAAGGACAAGATCTCCTTCGCCGGGCCGTACCTGGTGACCGGGCAGAGCCTGCTGGTGCGCTCCGACGAGGCCGACATCACCGGCCCGAAGTCCCTGGAGAACAACAAGAAGCTGTGCTCGGTCAGCGGATCCACGCCGGCGCAACGGATCAAGGACGAGTATCCCGGCGTCCAACTGCAGCAGTACGACACCTACTCGGCTTGCGTCGAGGCGCTCAAGAACGGGGCGATCGACGCGGTCACCACCGACGAGGTGATCCTGGCCGGCTACGCCGCGCAGTCCCCCGGGGCGTTCAAGATCGTCGGTGAGCCGTTCTCCGAGGAGCGCTACGGCATCGGCCTGAAGAAGGGCGACACCGAACTGTGCACCAAGATCAGTGACGCGCTGCGCAAGATGGAGGCCGACGGCGCCTGGAAGGCCGCGTTCGACAAGAACCTGGGCCCGGCCGGCATCACCGCTCCCCCGCCGCCCACGGTCGACGCCTGC
>Ga0181556_1003252_pt1 | contig 14154 bp, 11 predicted proteins | sample 011ome_14_FD_148651 | JGI IMG/M metagenome (GOLD analysis project Ga0181556, IMG submission 148651) | Coastal salt marsh microbial communities from the Groves Creek Marsh, Skidaway Island, Georgia - 011505AT metaG (spades assembly) | ecosystem: Environmental > Aquatic > Marine > Intertidal zone... | reverse complement strand
GAGCAGGAGCGACGCTCCCTTGGGGGCGAAGCCGTACTTGTGCAGGTCCATCGCGATCGAAGTCACTCCCTCGACCGCGAAGTCCATGGGCGGCACGCTCTCACCGCCGGCACGCGCGTAGGCGAGCGTGAAGCCACCGATGCACGCATCGACGTGGCAGGGCACCGTGCGCGTGGCCGCTGCGGCGGCGATGCCGAGGACGTCATCGACCACGCCGTGGGCGTACGACGGCGCGGACACGACGACGAGCGCGACGCGCTCCCCCCATCTGCCGAGCGCCTCCTCGACGGCGACGGCCGTGAGTCGACCGGTTGCCCGGTCGACCGGCACATGAACGAGGTCGAGCCCCAGGAGGTGTGCCGCCTTGGGGAAGGCGGGGTGCACGGTGTCCGCGGCGATGAGGATCGGCGTACCCGTGCCCCCAGCGCGGCGCCATCGCTCGCGGGCCGCGAGCACCGCGAGGATGCAGGACTCCGTGCCGCCGCTGGTGACCAGCCCGGCCGCGTCGACCGGTCCCTGCAGGAGGTCGAGGCCCCAGCCGACGAGGTCGTTCTCGAGGCGGGCAACGCTGGGAAAGGTGGTCGGATCCAGGGCATTGACTTCGGCAAAAGCGCGCAGTGCCTCGAGGCCGGCCTCCGTGGCGTCGGCAACACCCGCGTCGTAGACGTAGGCGAGGACGCGACCGCCATGGACAGGAGGGTCGTCGCTGCGGATGCTCGTCAGGGCCGCCGCGATGTCCACGGCCGCAAGCCCCCTGTCCGGGATCCCCATGCGCACCTCCGTGAGTGGGCGTCGACCTCCATCCTGGCAGCACCGTGCTAGCCCGGTGCTGGGCGCATCCGGGTCCGAAGGAGCGCGCAACCGGTCCATACTGCGGATATGGGCACTGAGCTGCGCGTCGCCGTCGTCGAGGACGAGCCGCTCTATCGCGAACTGCTCGTCACGGGACTCATCACGCGCCTGCCCGATGTCGCGGTGGTGGGGTCCTTTGCCTCCGCGGAGGAGTTCACGGCGACTTTGCGACCCGATGACATCGACGTCCTGCTCGCCGACGTGGATCTCGGTCCCGGAGCCGACGGGACGCAGTTGGGCGTCCACCTGCGCAGGCGCAATCGACGTCTGGGCGTCGTCCTGCTCAGCAACCTCGCGATGCCCGGCCTCCTCGCGAGCCTCCCCGAGGATGTGCGCGGCGGATGGTCCTATCTGCTCAAGACCTCGGTGGCGGACCTGGACCAGCTCGGCCTAGCGGTGCGTGAGTCCGCAGCGGGTGGCATGGTCATCGACTCGGCACTCACCCGCAAGCTCGTGCCCGAGCAGACGGGCCCGCTCGCCGGCCTCACCCCGCGGCAGATGGACGTCCTGGCGCGCATGGCCAACGGCTGGTCCAACAAACGGATCGCGGACGACCTGGTGCTCTCGGTGCGCACCGTCGAATCGGTCATCTCCGACATCATCGCCGCCCTGGCCATCCCCAAGGATGTCGACGGCTTCAACGCACGTGTGGCGTGTGTCCTCGTCTACCTTAAGCACACGGTGAGCACGACGAGATCGACAGACGGGATGCAGTGACCGGCTTGCGCATGGAGCGTCTGGCTCTGAGCATCTGGCCATTCGTCCTGCTCGCCCCGGGTGAGGTCCTCGGTGCCCTCCTCATCAGGCGCAACAACCCGATCGACCGCCTGGGCCTGCCCGGGCCTCTCGACGAGATCCTCGTGGTCCTTGGCGGTCTCGTGCTCTCGTTCGCCTGCATCGTGGGTGCGCGTCGACTTATCGAGCGCTCCCGCTCGGTCCGCTGGCGAAGCGTGCTCGCCGCGATCGCGATCTACGTCACCGTGGCTGTGCTCAGCGGGCTCTTCATGGTGGTCATCCTCGTCGACCGTGGACCGACGGGACAGCCCGCCGTGCTCACGGTCCTCTACATGATCACGCGTCCCGTCAACGTCCTCATCCTCGCGGTGGTGGTCCAGCAGGTCCGCGATGGCGTGGCCACGACTCGGGCGGTCGATGCGATCACCCGCGATCGTCTGCTTCTCGTGCGCCGGACAAACGAGATGCTCGAGGCAGCCGAACTCGACCTCCGTGCGGAGTCCCTGCGGATGTTCGCCTCGCAGGTCGCACGGCCATTGAGGCGCATCGTGCGCGAAGGACCCAGCCTCAGCAGCAGCGAGCTCGCCGATCGCCTTGATGTCTTCATCGAGGAGCGACTGCGCCCTATGGCGCACGTGCTGCACCCGGTGAGCGTGCGTCTGGGACTCATCTCCGCCATGAGGTCGCTGAATCCCGAGGTTGCGGTCGATGCCACAGCGACCGTGGAGCGGATGGATGCCGACGGCGTCCTGCTCGATGATGAGGTCAGGCTCCAGCTCTACCGCTGGATCCGCGCGGGTCTGCCGAGTCAGGGTCCGTCGCGTGCAGCACTCGTGATCCGAGGCCGTGAGCTCCAGGTGTCCCTGCATCCGGCGGAGTCCATTGCTCTCGATGCCGTCCAGACCGCGGCCGGACTGCGCCTGGTGGGAGCAGGCCTGGTGTCCGTGCCCTTGCGCGGTCAGGTAGCCGAACTGGACGTGCCCGGCAGTCCACCCCCCGAGATCTCGGTGAGGTCTGCCCGGTATCGCCTGCGCGACCTGGTCACCGTGCGGCTGCCCAGTCGGCTCCTCCTCGTCGCGGTGCTCAGCATCGGCTCAGCACCCCTGCAGTTTGTCGTCTATCGATGGTCGCCCTCGGTCGGGACGGTCCTCGCGTCGGCCGCATGCGCACTGTCGCCCATCGCGATGGCAGCGATCCTGGGACGGCTGGCACCGGCGCACGACACGGTCGCAGGTGCCTGGCGCGTCATCGCGGAATGGCTCGCGATCGCCGCGGCAGCGGGGCTGGGCCTGGTCCTCGTCGGGATCGCCTACGGCGTCTTGCCGATGGATCCGAGGGAGTGGCTGCTGATCTTCTTCCGGATGTCCTATCGCTACGCGATACCGGGGCTCCTGGTCACGCTCAGCCACGGACTGGCGGTGCAGGCCCGGCGACGCCTTGCGCGAGCCCAGGATTCTTTGAAGGTCGAGGAGGAACGACGCGTCGCGATCCTGGCCGAGGCACGGCAACTCGATCGAGACGTCGCCGAGGCACTCCATCGCAATGTCCAGGGCAGGCTCGCCGCGGCCGTGATCATGCTGCGCCTCGGCCAGCGTGACGAAGCCTGGGCCCAGGTGATGGAGATGGCCTCCGTGGAGGTGCCCTGGTTGCTCGAGCGCATGGGCGAGCCGCACGTGGGTCGCGTGCTCGTCTCGGATCCGCCCATGGGGCTCACGGTGATCCAGGTCGACGATGTCCCCATGGGCCAGACGGCCTTCGCCCTGCTCGCGCGCGCGACCGGGGAGGTCGCCCTCAATGCGCGCAGGCATGGCGGAGCATCGACGCTCGTGATCTCGGTGAGGATCGACGAGGGGTGCTGCCGGATCGTGTGCGAGGACGATGGTGCGGGGATCTCGGACTCGGCTACCCCGGGACTGGGGTCGCGTCTCCTCGACGAGACGGCCGCCGCCCTGGGCGGGTCGTGGCGCGCCGAGTCCGCAGAGCCGGGATGTCGCGTGATCCTCGATTTGCCCGCCTCGGTGCTGGACGACGACAGGGCTACGGCGCGAGTTCGCGCATCTTCCGGCGTGTGAAGATCGCGGCGCCCGCGATGAGCATCGCGATCCCGGCGAAGACCACGGCCAGGGCATCGAACCCGAATGAGACGACCCGGATCACGGCTGCGGCGGTGAACATCGTGGCTCCCGCGATCTGGAGGAAGTAGGCGAACCGGAGTTGACGGCGCAGGCTCTCGTCGGCGCTCATGAGGCGAGGCTATCCGTGGGCTCGAGCAGGGCCACGCACTCCATGTGGTGAGTCATGGGGAAGAGATCGAATGCCCGCAGCGACGTCATCTCCCAGCCGTGCTGGCGGGCCGTCGCGATGTCGCGGGCCAAGGCCGCCGGATCGCAGGCGACGTAGGTGATCGCCCTCGGCTCGAGCGCGACGATGCGCTCCATCACCTCTCGGCCTGCGCCGGTGCGTGGCGGGTCCAGGACGACAAGATCGCATCGGCGCAGGGGACCACGGCGGAGCCAGCGATCGACGCGGTCATGGTGGATGTGGATCGTGGGGACGTCGTGGAGTGATCGTCGCGCGCCCTTGACGGCGGTGTCGTCCGACTCGACGGCATCGACACGGCCGCCGGGCCCAAGGGAGTCCGCGCAACCTCCGGCAAAGAGGCCCACGCCCGCGTAGAGGTCGAGGAGGTGGTCGCCGGGCCGAGGCCGCAGGAGGGTGCGCACCGCGTCGACGAGGGTGTCGGCCGCCCCGGGGTGCACCTGCCAGAAGGCGGTCGCGTCGAAGGTCCACTCGCGTCCCGCGGCGTACTCCGTGACCTTGGCCCGTCCTGCCACGGGGTCGGGGAGTGTCACCGGTGCGCCGGCCGGCTGCACGGCGAGGATCTCGTGAGTGCCGGGCCAGGTGCGATCGAGGATGCCGCCCCCGCCGATCGCCTGTGAGGCGATGAGGCACCGGTCCACGGGGACCACGTCATGCGTGTGGTGGGCCCGGAGTCCCGGACGCCCCTCGGCGTCGACGGCATAGCGCATCCGCGTGCGCCAGGCGAGACCGTCGACGTCGCCCGGGAGGGGCTCAACCTCGAGATGGGACCACCGATCCGCGGGCTCGCCCCCGATGCGGGTGAGTTGCTCCGCCACGACGGTCGCCTTGATCCGGCGCTGGGCAGCGAGCGCGACGTGCTGCCAGTCGCACCCCCCGCAGCGGTCCGCGTAGTCGCACGGAGGAGTGACGCGATCCGCGGAGGGGACCAGGATGTCGACGGCGCGTGCACGCAGGAATCGACCGTGTGCGGGCGCAGCCGTCACTTCGGCCAGGACGGACTCCCCGGGAAGCGCATCGCGGACGAAGACGACACGCCCTTCGATCCGCGCCACCGCCTCGCCGCCGTGCGCCATCGAGGTGACCTCGAGCGGGATGCGGTCGCCGACCTTCATCGCGTCACCCGCTCGAACCACAGGTCGATCGGCAGGCGTCCCGCGGCAATGCCCCGCCGTTCATAGCGGGTCTGGGGTCGTGACGCCGGGCGCGCGATGCGGCCGCCGCGCCAGGAGCCGCTGCTGGACACGGCTTCCTCGATGGCATCCGCGTAGTCCGGCCAGTCCGTCGCCACATGCCAGAAGCCTCCCGGGACGACGGGCCGAGCCAGATCTTCGGCGAAGCCGGAGGTGATGAGGCGCCGCCGGTGATGGCGCTTCTTGGGCCAAGGATCGGGGAAGAACGTGCGGACGCCGGTGAACCGGCCCTCGGGGATCGCCGTGAGCACATGCCTGACGTCGGCGTCGACGACGCGGACATTCGCGAGATCGCGCTCGGACACGGATGCGAGGAGGTCGCCGATGCCGGGAGTGTGCATGTCCACGGCGAGGATCACCACGGTCGGCTCCGCCTCGGCCAGGGCGATCACCGCCTCACCCGACCCGAAGCCGATGTCGAGGACAAGGGGATCGTCACCGCTGAGAAGGGCAGAGCTCGGGAGCTCGTGGAGAGCGACGAGGACGTCGCCCGGGGCTGCGAGTGCGCGCTCCTGTCGGGCGGTGCGACGGCCACGACGGTGCTTCGTCGTCGGCAGGAGGGTGTCCATGGGGTGACTCCCTCTCTCTTTGGCGTCTCTTCCGGCAATGGGCAGGCGCATCGCCCGTGGGGTGCCTAGTCTGCCGCCCATGACCGAAGAGATCTCGACCGGCGGCCTCGATCGCCGCTCCTTCCTCGCGCTCGGAGCCGTGGCTACCGGAGCCGTGCTCGTCCCTGCGACCCCGGTGCTGGCGGGCCGCACTGCGCGCGCCTCAGGATCGGTCTTCACTCTGGGCGTCGCCTCGGGCGATCCCCTGCCCGACTCGGTCATCCTCTGGACGCGCCTCGCACCGAAGCCCCTCGAGTTGGACGGCGGCATGGGCAAGGCGACGGCCACCGTGGAGTGGGAGATCGCTCGCGACGAGGCCTTCACGCAGGAGCGGCAGTCGGGCACCTACGAGGCAACCGAGACCTACGGCCACAGCGTGCACATCGACGTCAAGGGCCTCACGCCCGACACCTGGTACTACTACCGCTTCAAGCACGGCACTGAGCTGTCGCCGGTCGGCCGCACGCGCACGACCCCGGAGCTCGGGGCCTCCATGTCACGTCTCGTCGTGGGCCAGACCTCGTGCGCCAACTGGCAGTCGGGCTTCTACCAGTTGTACGCCGACCTGGCGGCCCAGGAGCCGGACTACTGGCTGGCCCTCGGCGACTACATCTACGAATACGGCAACAAGGGATACCTGCGGCCCACGCAGACCAAGCCGACTCGTCCGATTCCGTGGGAGAACGAGACGCACACCATCTGGCAGTACCGCCGCCAGTACGGTCTGTACCGCTCCTCTCCGGAGTTGCAGGAGCTGCATGCGGTGGCGCCGTACTCGGTCATCTGGGACGACCATGAGGTGGACAACAACTTCACGGCATCCAAGAGCGGCGGCGATGGCGAGAAGGAGCGCCTGGCCTTCCGCAAGCGCCGGGCGGCAGGATTCCAGGCCTTCTGGGAGAACCACGCCATCCGCATCCCGCAGCCCGAGCCCAGGCCCCGGCGCATGAAGATCTATCGCGAGATCACCTGGGGCACCCTCGCGACGTTCCTCATGCTGGATGGACGTCAGTACCGGTCGGACCAGCCCGGTGACAACACGCCGGCGGACTTCGGCCCCGTCGTGAAGGGCATGTTCGATCCCGAGGCCACGATGCTGGGAACGAACCAGGAGGCGTGGCTCGACGAGCGACTCGCCGAGTCGACGGCCAAGTGGACCTTCATGGCGCAGCAGACCGTCTTCTCCGACGTCAACGGCTCTGTCGGACTGGGCCTGCCCGCCGATGGTCTCTACAACTACGACTCGTGGGACGGCTACTGGGTGCCGCGCCAGCGCCTCACCTCCGCCATCACGTCGAAGCAGGTGCGCAACCCCGTCATCCTCACCGGAGACTTCCACTGCAACCTTGCGTTCAACGTGCTCGAGTCGTGGCCGGATCCACAGAACTTCTCGTCCATGAAGGAGTGCATCGACGCCACCCTCACCTGGGACAAGCCCGTCGTGGCCGCGGAGATCGCTGCCGGAGCGATCTCGTCTCCCACGTTCTTCGGAGAGGGAGGCATCGTCGCTCTCGCCGGGCCGCCCACGCTCGCGAAGACTCCCTGGGCTGAGTACGGCGAGCTTCTCGGCAACGGCTACGTCCTGCACGAGGTCACTCCGGAGGCCGATCGCGCCACCTATCGGGTGTGCCAGGCGAACTTCGCCGCGAGTACGCCCGAGGGCAAGCCGCGCACGGACAAGACCGTCGTGATCGCCGATGGCGAGCCGGGCGTGAGCGAGGTCGTGGACTAGTCAGGCCTGGTGCGCGCTCGACCAGGGCGCCTAGGCTCGGGCGCGTGATGGGGAGGGCCATGCACTTGACCGTCGACGACATCGTCGCCTCGCCGGAATTCGCGGCGCGGGTCGTGGCGCTGTCCGAGGAGACCGGTCGCACGCCTGAGGACGTGCGTGCCGATGCTCGGCGCTGCCTGGAGGAGATGGTCGCCACTGTCGAGCCTCGGAGCACTGAGGCGTGGGATCGCTTCGGTGCGTGGCTCTCGCGTTCCTATGCCATCGATGCCTCGCCCGAACGGCTGCGCCACATCCGCGAGCTCGGGCTGAAGCACTCGCTCGTCTTCCTGCCGAACCATCGGTCCTATCTCGACCCGCTCGTGCTGCGACGGGTCCTGGTCAACTACGGATTCCCGCCCAACTTCGTGCTCGGCGGGATGAACCTCGCGAAGTGGCCCGCCTCGGTCCTCGCCAAGAGGGCCGGGCTCATCTTCATCCGGCGCAGCACGCGCGACGATCCTGTCTACCCGGCGATGATGCGGCTCTATCTCGGATGCCTGCTCAAGGTCAATGCCAATCTCGAGTGGTACTTCGAGGGAGGGCGCACGCGCACCGGCAAGCTCCGCCCGCCCCGGATGGGGGTGCTCCGCTATCTCATCGACGCCTTCGCGGAGAACTGCGCCGATCCACTGGCTCCTTCCGGTGAGGACGTCTACTTCGTGCCCGTCTCGATCGTCTACGACCAGCAGCACGAGGTCGAGGCCATCTCCTTCGAGGACGGGGGAGGCAAGAAGACTCCCGAAAGCATGCGCTGGCTCTACGGCTTCGCGCGCGCGCAGTCCACGCGACGCGGCCAGGTGCACGTGCGCTTCGGGGAGCCCCTCTCCCTGCTCGAGAGCCTCGCGGATGCTCGTGAGCGCGCCGGCTCCGACGATCCGGTCACGGTCGTCCCGCGCGTCGCCTTCGATATCGCCAACAGGATCAATGCCGCGACCCCCATCACGCCCTCGGCCCTCATCACCTTCGCCCTGCTCGATAACGAGGGGCGAGCCCTCACCCTGGGCGAGCTCCTCGACGTACTCGATCCCCTCCTGGCCTACGTGCGCGAACGCCGCCTGCCGCTCACGTCGGATATCGATCTCGCACGCCCCGATGGGCTGCGCACCGCGCTCAAGACCCTGCAGAGCGAGGGCGTCGTCGAGGTGTACGACGGTGGGCTGGAGCCCGTCTTCGCTGTCGCGCCCGACCGCTACCACGAGGCGGCGTTCTACCGGAACACGCTCGCACACTGGTTCGTCTACCGCGCGATCGCGGAAAATGCGCTCCTGGCGGCAGCGGAATCGGGCGGCGATGTCGTCGATGCCACGTGGTCCGCGGCGCTCGAGCTGCGCGACCTGCTCAAGTTCGAGTTCTTCTTCCCGCGCAAGCGCGAGTTCGCCGAGGACATCCGGGCGGAGGTCAACCTCGCCCGGCCCGGCTGGGATGGCGAAGGCCTCGATCACGAGGGTGTCCTCAAGGCACTCGACCAGACACACCTCTATGTCTCCCATCGCATCATCGGTCCCTTCCTCGAGGCCTACCTCGTCGTCGCGTCGCGTCTCGCGGATCGCGAGCCCGCCGCTCCGATCGATCAGGACGCCCTGGTGCAGGAGTGCCTGGGGATCGCCAAGCAGGATTGGCTCATGCATCGGCTGCACAGCCCCGAGTCGATCTCGCGCGACCTGATGCAGGGCGCGCTCAAGCTCGCGGACAACCGGGGGCTGCTCAGGGTGGGCGGCGAGCATCTGCGGACCCAGCGCGAAGCGTTCCGCGATGAACTGCGTGCGGCGGTGGAGCGGATCGGGGTCGTGCGACGTGCCGCGATGGCCCAAATCGAAGGGGATGGTCGCCGGACCATCTCGCGGATCATGCGGAGGCGTTGATCGTGCCCGACATCGACGGACTGGTCGCCGAGGTCGAGGCCTCACCCGAAGGCCCGGAGATCGGGGCCTTCTTTGACTTCGACGGCACGCTCATCGACGGCTACTCCGCCGTCGCGTACTTCCGTGATCGTCTGCTGGCTCGGGACGTCGGCACCCAGGAGCTCCTCCGCTCGCTCGTCGAGAGCGTCAACGTCGAAGTCCGGGGCCGGGACGTCCATCGGCTGGTGGAGATCGGGGTAGGCGCACTAGGCGGCCGGTCGGTAGAGGACATCGAACGGATGGGCGAGCGGCTCTTCCGCAAGAACATCGCGCAGATGATCTTCCCCGAGGCGCGTGCCCTCATCGCTGCGCATCGGGCCCGAGGTCACACGGTCGTCATCGCCTCATCAGCCCTCAGCTTCCAGGTGGAAGCAGCCGCGCGCGACCTGGGTATCGACGACATCCTGTGCACGCGCATGGAGAGCCGTGACGGTGTCCTCACCGGCTTCGTCGACGGAGCCATCCTCTGGGGCGATGCCAAGGCCCAGGCCGTGCGCGACTTCGCCGCGGAGCGCGGGATCGACCTGGCGCGGTCTTTTGCCTACGGCAACGGCGCCGAGGACCTCGCCTATCTCGCCACCGTCGGCAATCCCCGACCCCTCAATCCCGCCGATGGCCTGGCAGCGGCAGCGCAGGAGCGCGGCTGGCCCACCGCGCGACTCTCGCGTCCGCAGCACCTCACGCCCGAGCTCGTGGTCCGCTCCCTCGCGGCCTACGGCGGTGTCGTGGCCGGTCTGGCCGCGGGTCTCGGCCTGGGGCTGGTCAACCGCGACCGTCGTACCGCGGTGGAGATCACGGCATCGGTGGGCTCCGAGCTTGCTCTCGCTGCAGCGGGTATCACCATGGATGTCCGCGGTGCGGAAAACCTCTGGGCCGAGCGTCCGGCGGTCTTCATCTTCAATCACCAGAGCCAGCTGGACGTGATCATCATGGCCTCGTTGCTGCGCACCGACTTCACGGGCGTGGCCAAGAAGGAGCTCAAGACGGACCCCATGTTCGCCCCGCTCGGCTGGCTCGCGGACGTGGCCTTCGTCGATCGCGCCAACACCGAGGAAGCCAAGAAGGCCCTGGCTCCTGCCGTCGATGCGCTGCGCCACGGTCGCTCGCTCGCGATGGCGCCGGAGGGCACGCGGTCGGCCACGCCGCGCCTCGGGCCCTTCAAGAAGGGTGCCTTCCACGTGGCCATGCAGGCCGGCGTTCCCATCGTCCCCGTCGTCATCCGCAACGCCGGCGAGTTGATGCCCTCGCATGGAGTGCTCATCTCCTCCGGCACCCTCGACGTCGCGGTGCTCCCGCCCGTCTCGACGCGAGGGTGGAAGCGCGATGACATCGACCAGGAGGTCGAGCGCGTCCGCGACATGTATCTCGAGACGCTGGCGCACTGGCCCCGCTAGGGGTGGATGAGGGTCATGCCCGCGGGCTGAGCAGGCGTGCCGATCATCGCGAAGGCCTCCGGCACCTCGCGGAGCTCGATGGTGCGGCTCACGAGGAGTTCGGGGCGCAGTCGCCCCGTCGTGACCAGTGCGAGCAGCTCGGGATAGTCATGCGCGGCGAGCCCATGGCTGCCGAGCACCTCCAGCTCCCGTGAGATCACCCGGTGCATCGGCACCGGATCGCTGGCGGTGCCCGGGGGCAGCAGGCCCACCTGCACGTGCCGTCCGCGCGGACGCAGGCTCTCGATCGACGTCCGGCACGCGGTGGCATCCCCGATGGCCTCGATCGACAGGTGCGGGCCACCGCCCGTGGCGTCACGGACACTCTCGACGAGATCCGGGGACGGCGCGAGCGCTGCCGCGGCACCCAGCTCGAGGGCGGTGTCGCGTGCCGCAGCCGAGGGATCGATCGCGACGACGCGGGCCCCGAGTGCCCGCGCGATCATCACCGCAGCGAGCCCGACACCCCCCGCTCCGTGGACGACAACCTCGTCACCCGCACTGCAGCGGCCGATCGTGGCTACGGCGCGGTAGGCGGTGGCCACCCGGCATCCGAGCGAGGCGGCGACATCGAAGGAGATCTCCGGAGGCAACCGCACGAGATTGACATCGGCGGCCGGGAGGGCGACGTACTCGGCGAATCCTCCCCAGCCGTCGAAGCCGGGCTGCCACTGCTGCGGGCACACCTGATGGTTGCCAGACTCGCAGACAAGGCAGCGGCCGCACGCGCAGACGAAGGGGACGGCGACCCGGTCGCCCACGCGCCAGCGGGTGACGTCGACACCCACGGCCGCGACGGTCCCGGCGAACTCGTGGCCGGGCACATGAGGGAAGGCCGAGACGTTGTCGTGTCCGTGCCAGGCGTGCCAGTCACTGCGACACAGTCCCGCGGACTCGACCTTGAGCGCCACACCGTCCTGCGGCGCGTCCGGGTCATCCACCTCGCCCAGACGCCAGGGAGCACCGAGAGAGTCGTAGAGGACTGCGCGCATGGCGGAAGACTAAGTGCTGCAATGTCGGTGACGGCGGACGTGATCCTTGCTTGACTAATGCCATGTCCGAGACCGCTCAGGAGCGCCCCGAGGTCCAGCCCGGGCTCGAGGCCAATGCCATCGGCTTCGTCGATGCGGTGTCGATCGGCCTCAACGCGACCTCTCCGGCCTACTCCCTCGCCGCGGTGCTCGGCCCGATCGTCGTGCTCGTCGGCGTGGCGGCACCCGGCGTACTCCTTGCTTCCTTCGTGCCGATGCTCCTCATCGCGAGTGCCTTCTACTTCCTCAATCGCGTCGATCCCGACTGCGGGACGACGTTCTCCTGGGTGACACGCGCCATGGGCCCGTGGTTCGGGTGGATGGGCGGCTGGGCGATCGCGATGACGGGCGTCCTCGTCGTCGGATCGCTCGCGGACGTGGGGGTCAAATTCACGCTGCTCATGTTCGGCCAGGATGAGCTGGCGGCCAATCAAGCCCTCGTCATGGCCCTTGCCGTCGGACTCGTCCTCCTCATGACCTGGATCTGCATCATCGGCACGGACCTGTCGGGTCGTCTGCAGACGGTGCTCAACATCGCTCAGGTGGTCGCGCTCATCATCTTCGCGGTCGTGGCCATCGTGAAGGGAGCGACGGGCAACGGGCTGCCCGGTGCGGAGCTGCCCACTCTGGAGTGGATCAATCCCTTCGCGGCGGGCACCGCGGCGCTGTCCGCCGGCCTGCTACTCGGTGTCTTCGCCTACTGGGGGTGGGAATCCGCCGTCAACCTCAACGAGGAGACGACCGACTCCTCGAGCACGCCGGGGCGGGCTGCGATCGTCTCGACCTTCATCCTGCTCGTGACGTACCTGGGCGTGGCCATCGCCGTGCTCATGCTCGTGGGTCCGACCTTCCTTGCTGACAATGCTGGCGAGGAAGAGATGGCCTTTGCCCTCATCGCACGTGAAGCACTGGGCGGCTGGGGCTGGATCGTCCTCCTCGCGGTCGCCATGTCGGCGGTGGCATCGACCCAGACCACGATCATCCCCGCGTCGCGGACGGCCCTATCGATGGCGCGGCGCACGGCGATCCCAAGCTACTTCGGGCAGATCTCGCCTAAGTACCGCACGCCTGCCGTCTCGACCTGGTGGGTCGCGATCGTCGCCATCATCTGGTACGTCGTGGTGAGCTTCATCAGCGAAAACGCCCTCTTCGACTCGCTCACCGCTCTCTCGCTGCTCATCGCCTTCTACTACTCGCTCACCGGTATCGCCTGTGCCGTCTACTACCGCAGGCTGCTGCTCTCGAGCGCCAAGGCCTTCTTCCTCATCGGTCTCGGCCCGGTCGTCGGCGCCATCCTTCTGCTCTGGCTTCTCGTGCTCTCCGTCATCGAGATGTCGAATCCGGAGAATTCCTACGGGGGTGTCTCGTGGTTCGGCCTCGGGCCGCCGCTCGTCATCGGCATCTTCCTCTTCGCCCTGGGAGCCGTCTTCATGATCGCGTCCCGCGTTGCCGACAGGCCCTTCTGGAAGGAGCGTCCCAGCGTGGTCGACCCGGATCTGGTGCCCGTCTCGGAGGGAGGTGATGAGCGATGAGCCTCGCGATCGGGTACGACGGGAGTGAGAGTGCCCGTCATGCGCTCCGGACGGCGATCGATCTCGCTCGCGACCTGGAGGAGTCCCTGCTCATCGTGTGCGGCGTCGCACCTCCCGGGGGCATGGGTGAGGAGTACGACATCACGGAGGAGGCGATCGTGGAGGAGCTCGCTCCCGCGGTCAACGCAGCGGTCCTCCAGGCGCAGGCCGCGGGGATCGAGGCGGAAGCGATCCTCGTGGATGCCGATCCCGTGGGTGCGCTGGAGACGGTGATGGAGGAGCGCAGTCCGCGGATGCTCATCGTGGGATACGGCCAATCCGGCCGCATCCGGGCGGCCCTCTTCGGTGCGATCGCCCCCAAGCTCGTCGAACGCTCGGAGGTCCCGGTCCTCGTCGTGCCGTAGGCACGCATGGGTGCCGTGCCGTAGGCGCGCGACCTAGGATCGCGTCATGCCGACGTACGAGTTCCGATGCCGAGCCTGCGGGTCGACCTTCACCGAGTCGCGCCCGATGGTGCGGTCGAGCGACCCGGCGACGTGCCCTTCGGGGCATGACGACACGGTGCGCCTGCTGGGTGTTGCGGCGGTCGGAGGCTCGGCGGGCGCGGCTCCGTCAGGCGGGGGCGGCTGCTGCGGTGGCTCCTGCGGCTGCGGCTGAGGGAACCGCACAGGGGTGAGCGCCGTCACCCTCTCCGGGCCCACATACGTGGGTCGTTGAGGAGAGGGAGGACTCTGGAGCCATGCTCGCCACGACTTCGCCCACGGGTATGCGCACGCCCA
>Ga0181556_1003251_pt1 | contig 14159 bp, 15 predicted proteins | sample 011ome_14_FD_148651 | JGI IMG/M metagenome (GOLD analysis project Ga0181556, IMG submission 148651) | Coastal salt marsh microbial communities from the Groves Creek Marsh, Skidaway Island, Georgia - 011505AT metaG (spades assembly) | ecosystem: Environmental > Aquatic > Marine > Intertidal zone... | reverse complement strand
CGAGCACTTGCGTCAGACGCGTGGACACCCACACCAGCGGGTAAACCAACCGCACCAACCAACGGATCGTAAACGCCGCCGGCACCGCCAGCTGTCGCCAGTAGGTCGCCCCAAGCGTCTTTGGAATGATCTCGGAGAAATACAGAATCGCCAGTGTTAGCAAGACCGCAATCAGGGTTTCTGCCTCGGGACCAAACACCCGCAGCGCCTGGGCACCCACACCCGCCGCTCCCATGGTATGGGCGAAGGTGTTGAGGATCAGAATGCTCGAGAGGGATTCATCCAGACGGTCTTTCACAGACTGTATGGCCCTCCCTGACTTGGGTCGCTCCTGGGTCAGCTGTTCTAAATAGCTTGGGGTGATGGATAGCAATACCGCCTCCAGCACAGAGCAAAGGAATGAGACCCCGATGGCAATCGCCAGATAAACGAGGAGTAACGTCACTCCGCATCCCCGAATGCAGTCAGGCGCTGGTCGACCTCACACCAGCGCGGCGCACTGTTGCCAAAGTACGCGATCTGCGGCGTGAATTGCGTGGCGTCATCAAAAGTCATGGCGTTTACGGAGGCCACACCGAGTTCATCAGACTGCACCATGATCTGCGTGCCGCAGGTGCCACAGAAGTGGCGGGTCACTTCACGGCCGGAGCCGGAGTCATAGGTATAGGGAGTCAAAGCCCCTTCCAATAATCGAAAGTCGGAGGGTGCCACGGCATAAGAGGCCCAGTGGGAGCTCCCGCCCACCACCTGACAATCGGTGCAATAACACAGCCCTTGCATCTGTGATTCGGTCAGCAACTCGTACTGCACGGCTTTGCAAAAACAGGCGCCTGAAATCATTCCCACATCCCGCTCCTTATTGGGTTCCAATGATTGGATCAACCCACACTGATGCCATGGGTACCCTGCTACAGGGTACTAGACGCCGAACAATACGCCATGCATCACGCGGCCGGGCCACAGTGTGAACACGCCAGTCACCAGAAGCGCAAGGATATAGAGCAGCACCATCCAGATCTTGTGCTGGCGGATATTGCCATGACGGGCGTGGTAAACCGCCATCACCAGTGAGAACAGGGTCCAGATGCTGAGTAGGTGAATCGGGCTGAACGCACCCCACAGCCTCAGCTCACTGATAAAAAATGATGAGATGGCCACGTAGGTCATCAGGCCGACCCAAGCCCATCCCAGGGCACGATGTCGCGCCGTGCCTTTGGCGGACGCTAATTGCGCGCCACCCGACACCACCGCGGCCATGGCCGCCAGGGCGTGGCTGGGGATCGGCTCGACCTGACTGAGCAAAAGCTCCATTTGGCGAGATCTGATCTAAATCAAGTCTGCGTGGGCGGGTCGTTGTCTTCAGATTCGCTCGGCGGCTTGGGGCGCTGTGACACCATCCAGCGATTGATGAGAATCATGCAGCCTGTCACAACGACAACAAACCCCAGCGTAATCAACATAAACAGCATGTTTCAGCCTCGCGTTCGGGTCAGCCACACCCACTGTGCCAACACGCCCACGATAAACGCTGCCAAAAATGCCAGATGGAAGCTCTGCACCAACGGTGCGTCCAACGAGTCGACAAAGGGGTCACCCACCGGCAAGCGACGAAGAAAGTCGGTAATGGCTGGAATCATGTGAAACAGTACCGTCGCCGTGTAGGCCCCAGTTTGCAGATACACCGACCACTTGCCGAATGGCGCCAGCGTCTCGAGCAGGTAACCCGCCAATAGTGCTGTCAGAGTCAACACCGCGAGAATATGGCCCACCCCAAAGCCACCTTGGTTATAGATAGCTAGCGCCGATCCTGCGACCACCAGCGTGATCAGCAGGTAGGCGCGACCCGACTTATCTGCAGCACGAATGATGCGATGCTGATAAAGCGCATAGGCCGCGGTGAGGATGGCGATCACACCCATTACCGTGTGGAACCACCCAAGCAAAGTCATCGGAGGCATAGAGGTATTCCTTATCTCTCTTTAAGTTAGGGTTAGGTCAGGGCTCCAACGGCCTTGGCAACGGATGAAGCACTGGAGACACGTTATCAGGCGGCGAGCTTATTGAGGGCACATCAATATTGCAAACCGCGCTAATCTCTAGTCCACAGGCTGGAACGCTCCCGCAAATTGCCGCGTGAAAGATTCCAGATCCAACGCAGGGCGACCCAAGAGATCAGCCGTGGTCGAGTTCTGTTCTTCAAGGGACCCCGCAGCGATCTCGGCAAAGAGTTCACACACGGCATCGAGCTGCCAAGCAGACTGAATAAACTGCCCCAGCACCTCACGGAACGCCTCGGGGCTTTGCGCCACATAGCTGACCGACCGCTCCAATACGCTGCCCATGCGCAACGCGACCTCATGAAAATCCATCAATGCGGGCCCGGTTAATCGATAGGCCTGCCCCGCGTGACCCTCACCGGTAAGCACCACCGCGGCCACCTCGCCCACGTCCCGCGCGTCGATCATGGCGGTTTTCGCGGTCCCGAGTGGCAAAGCAAAACTGTTGGTTCGAGCGATGGAACCCGCATACATCAGCATGTTTTGCATGTAGTAATTGGGGCGCAGAAAGGTCCAGTCCACGCCCAGTGAAGCAATGTGTTGCTCAGTGTCGTAGTGATTCTTGGGCAGGGTGGCGGTGGCATCGGGCGCCGCCTCCATGGATGACACTTTCACCAGATGCGAGACACCGGCATCGGTGGCAAGGCTGGCGAACTGGCGCTCCAGTTTTGCCTGGTCCGGGTGGTTACCCATTACGATGAGCGCGCGGCTGATGCCCTGCAGCGCCTGCTCGATGACACCGCGATCATTGAGGTCACCTTGCACGATTTCCGCCACATCGTTATCTAAAGCCACCTTATCGGGGTCTCTGACCAGGGCTCTGAATGGTACCTTCGCTTGCGCCAGCGCCTTGGCAGCTGCGGAACCGACGCGCCCGGTGGCGCCCGTTAATAAAATCATGTTTCCCCCAGAATTCCGGTGAGCGTCTGTTTTGCGTCACGGCGCTTAGTTTGCGTCACTGTGGTGCGGATCAGTACAGTGGCAAGGCAAAGCGTTGCCGGCGCCACCAGCGCCTCGCAACGATACGCTCGCTTGGGACCATAACATGCCCCGATCAAGGCCAAATGCGGAAGACTCACGACGCGGAATGCTACAGTTTTCGGCGCTGCTACTCCCGTTGCTGGTTGCGGGGTTCAACCTGTCGGGCTGCGCAACCGAGCCCTCAGATTTGCAGGCCGAGCTTTACCCGGAAGGTCAGCAGCCTTACTTCAAGACTTGCCTTGCTCGCCACGACGGGACATATCACGAGCGGGACTTACAACAGCATCGATTTATCGACATCTATGCGGAACCCGCGCCAGACGAAGGGCAGATCACCGACGACTGCGTTGTCCGTGAATAAAGGCTTGAGTGCTCCGGTCACTGGTCGGGCGGGGTTTTCGCGCTGCGGTCGTTATCGTTACTGGCTGCGAAGAGAATGGGACAGCGCCCTGCCCCAATGCGCGTTCATTGGCCTGAACCCCTCTACCGCGGACGGCCAAACCGATGATCCGACACTGAGGCGGTGTATGGGGTTCGCCCGACAATGGGGGTATGGATCCCTGCTGTTGGTCAATCTCTTCGGCTTCCGCGCTACCGACCCTGCCGTGCTCTCCACCGTATCCGACCCCGTCGGCCCGGGTGCCAACCGTTGGCTGCGGCGGGCGGACACCGAGTCACAACTGCTCGTGGCAGCCTGGGGCAACGGCGGGCAGTTGTTTGAGAGAGCGGCCCGCGTGGCTCACCTGATCCGCAACGCCCAGTGCCTTGGTGTCACGGCACAGGGCATGCCGCGGCACCCGCTCTATTGCCCGAACCGCTCGCGCCTTATCCCTTATCACCCGCCCAGCTGACATGACTCACCGCTGAGGCTTTTCCTGCCCGCCGACTCGTACGGCTGGCGCTCACCATATTTGGCAAATGCCCACTCCATCTGACCAATGCCATCCTTTTCGGTCGATCAGCTGGTTCTCGGTTTTCATTTGGCTATCCTGAATGGCCGGGGCGAAGGACTGCTCCACACAGGACCCGCTGGGGGCAAATCTGAACGAACAAGGACGTTGATATGAAAAATGCCGTCGATTCGCATCATCACAAAACTGACTATCCACTCTACCTGCACAAGGTACCCGAGCAACATCGTGCACCCTCGGGTAACCCTTGGGATTCACTAGAGCGCGGCTCACAAAGGCCATTGCCAGCGGTACCGGCGGGTCTCTGTATTCGCATCACCGAGCGCGCACCCCATGAGCTGTCGCGCACCACGCTGAGTGTCATCGATCTGCTACTCAATGGTGATCTGCTCAGACTACGCTCGGAAGAAGTCGCCGACACGCTGCACATCAGCCCCACCACATTGCGCCGCCGGTTGCGTGCCGATGGCACCAACTACCAAAGCATCCTCGATCACGTGCGCCGACAGCGATGCACGGTGATGCTCGAAAAAAGGTGGTTACCGGGCAAGTGTGTGGCGTGGGAGCTCGGCTACGCTGAGGTGAACAGCTTTTATCGTGCCTTCCGGCGCTGGACGGGACACAACTACAGCGACCTTAAGCAGCTTTATATCTAGCCGCCGATGTGTAGCAACTAGGCTTGGTTTTCTGCCTCTGAGCGCTCGAAATACCCAAGCCATGAGTAGACCTGATAGCCAACCCATTCGTGGATTGCACGGGTCGATCGGGACAGACGATCCGCGGTGGGTAACCAGCCGGGGACCGGTCCAACCAGAAGCGGTATCTGATGATCTGTAGAGACCGCGGTCACAACGAACCCCTGTGCGGCAAATACCGCAGAGGCGCGCCGCATGTGGCTGGCACTGGTCACCAGCAGAATATGATTGATGCGCTGCCCCTCGAGCAGTGCCTGCGTGTACTGGGCGTTCTCCCGGGTCGTGTGGCTCTCGGCCTCCTGCATCAGCGCCGTCTCGGGGATGCCGAGCGCGCCGAGCTTTTGCGCCATCAGCTGCGACTCAGGCAGCCCGCCCGGCAACGTTGTGCCCCCCGACAACACCAACAGGGGCGCCTTTTGTGATTGATACAAGGTTGCTGCGCGCCAGAGTCGATCCGCCGCCTGATTGAAATCGCCGCCCTGGCCGAAGCGGGACTCGCCAGTGATGGCGCCACCTAACACCACAATCGCCTGGGCGGTGGGCAACTCCTCATCGGCAAATGCGGGGTAGGCCGCTTCAAGCGGGGTTAATAAAGTGGTCGCACCCCACTCCGTGGCACAAAAATACAGCCATGCGGTTGCCAATAGCGTGAGGCCATTTGCACGGCCGCGCGCACCGCGCATCCGCAACAGCATCGCCAATACGAGCAGCAGCAGGCAGAGAGAAAGAGGGTAGACCAGCAGTGAGAGAATTTTGCTGAGCAGCAGCACCCGTCAGCCGCCGAACGGATGCCGCAGGAGTATGGTCTCCTCGCGATCGGGGCCGGTTGAGATAATGTCGATAGGCGCGCCAACCAGCTCTTCCAGCCGGCTGATATATGCTCTCGCATTGGCAGGCAGCGCGTCCAACGATTTCAGGCCCACGGTGGACTCGCTCCACCCGGACATTGTCTCGTAAACCGGCCTCAAATTCTCGTAGTCCACGGCATCGATCGGGTTGGCCGCCGTCTCACCCGCGTCATTGGTATAGCCCACGCAGACAGAGATTTCCTCCAGTCCGTCCAGCACATCGAGCTTAGTCAGGCACAAGCCCGATACGGAGTTGATGTTTACCGCCGTGCGCAACGCCACGGCATCGAACCAGCCGCAACGTCGAGGGCGCCCCGTCGTGGCACCAAATTCGTGCCCCCGCTCGGCCAACCGCAGGCCGGTCTCATCAAATAGCTCGGTCGGGAAAGGCCCGGAGCCCACCCGCGTGGTGTAGGCCTTGGTGATACCGAGCACGTAATCTAAAAACAGTGGGCCAAAGCCTGACCCGGTCGCGGTGCCACCCGCTGTTGTGTTGGAGCTCGTGACAAAGGGATAAGTGCCGTGGTCGATATCAAGCAGGGAACCCTGAGCACCTTCAAACAACAGGCGCGCCTGCGTCTTGCGGTACTCGTGAAGCAGTGAGGTGACGTCCGCCATCATGGGCATCATGCGTTCGCCGTGGGCCAGCGCCTCATCCAGCACCGCCGATAACTCGAGGGTAGCCACACCGTAATAGTGCTGCAGAACATGGTTGTGATAATCGAGCACTTCTTCGAGGGATGAAGCGAATCGCGTAGGGTCGCGCAAGTCGCCGAGCCGCAGTGCCCTGCGCGCCGCCTTGTCTTCATAGCAGGGGCCAATCCCGCGGCCCGTGGTACCAATCTTGTTTTCGCCCCGCCGTGCCTCGCGGGCCTGATCCAGCGCCACGTGGTAAGGCAGGATCAACGGACAGGCAGCCGAGATCTTCAGCCGGTCCCGCACGGGCACACCGCTGGCTTCCAGCGTGTCGATCTCCTTGAGCAATGCCTCGGGCGAGAGCACCACTCCATTGCCGATCAAACACTGCACACCCGCGCGCAGTACGCCCGAGGGGATCAGGTGCAACACCGTCTTTTCCCCGCCGATCACCAGGGTGTGGCCTGCATTGTGACCACCCTGAAAGCGAACCACTGCATCGGCCTGCTCAGTCAGCAAATCAACGATCTTGCCCTTGCCCTCATCACCCCACTGGGTGCCAAGGATCACCACGTTATGACTCACGAGGCAGTGCTCCCTTCGATAATCCACTCGCCGTCGCGCAATACCAGTCGCTCCGCATTGGGCAAATCGACGCCGGGGGCGACATCCATCACCACTGTCCGGCCCGCCGCTCGCAACGCTGACACGGCAGCCCTGAGCCCGCCATCGTCAGACTGGGGCGCGATCACCGGCACGTCGGCTGCCTCACTCTGCTGTGCATCGTCGACCAGTGCCTTGAGGTCTATCGCAAATCCGGTAGCTGGCCGGTCACGGCCAAACACCGCACCAACATTGTCGTAACGACCGCCTTTAGCGACCGCTGAGCCGCGACCCTCCAGATACACGGCAAAGACCAAACCCGTGTGGTAGCGAAAGCCGCGAAGCTCTGTGAGATCCACGTACACACCGACGTTGGGAAACGCTTGCTGCACCTCGGCGAGCACCTTATCGAGCTGATCCAGCGCCGCCATCACCGCCGGTTCATCGGGAAACGCCGCTCGGGCGGAGGCCAGCACATCTGGGGAGCCGTGGAGCGCTACCAGTTGCGCCAGTCGCTCGGCTTCTCGCGCAGGCAATGAGGCTGACAGCCGCTCAATATCCGGAGCCGACTTTCTTTGCAGCGCATCAAAAATCTGGTCTTCCAGTTCAGGGTCGAGACCGGCATCGGAAAAGAGCGCGTCGTAAATCCCGATATGGCCGATATCAAGGGTGAGGGGGCGGCTGACGCCGGCGCACTGAAACGTCGAGAGCATCAGACCGATGATTTCGCTATCAGCCTCGATGGTGCTGCTGCCAAACAGTTCCGCGCCCAGTTGAATCGGTGCCCGGCCGCTGATCTCGGACTGCGGGGTGCTTTGCAGTGTCGACCCGGCGTAGCACAGCCGCGTCACGCCCTCCTCGGCCAGACTGTGCGCGTCCATTCTGGCTGTCTGGGGGGTGATGTCGGCTCTGACACCGAGCATTCGGCCACTCATCTGATCGGTGAACTTGCAGGTCACCACATCGAGATCAGCGCCCAGGCCAATTAAGAGTGAGTCAGTGAATTCAACGAGTGGCGGGATGACATAGCGGTAGCCCCACGTGGCACATTGGTCCAGCAGGCGGCGTCGGAGGGTTTCCAGCTGTGCCGCACGCTCGGGCAACAGCTCGTCAATACCCTCTGGCAAAAGCCAGCGATTTTCAGTGCTCATCGTGTTTTTCCGTCAGGACGTGGTGCCGCAGAAAGCGCTCACGCAGAGAATAACACAGGGGAACCGGGGGAAGACCGGGCGCGCGAAGCGCGCCCAACTATTTACGATCGGATCATTCGCCGGGTTCGGCGTTACGCAGGTATTGGAAAAACTGACTGTCAGGCTGCAACAGCATAACGTCACCACCCGCGTTAAATGTCTCGCGGTAAGCCTGCAAGCTACGAATAAAAGAGTAGAACTCAGGATCCTGATTGAACGCTTCAGCATAGATACGAGTTGCCTCGGCATCTCCGTTACCACGAACAATTTCGGCATCTCGGAACGCATTGGCTTCGATCACCGTCACCTCACGATCCGCCGCAGCACGAATACCCTCGGCCAGCTCTTTACCCTCTGAACGCAGCTCACGGGCTTCTTTTTCCCGCTCTGCGTTCATGCGGCGATAGACCGACTCCGATACATCGGGCGGCAGATCAATCTTTTTCACTCGCACGTCAATCACTTCCACGCCCAGCTCTTCGTTTGCCAGCTCGTTGAGCTGGGAGGTAATGGCTTGCATGAGTTCGTCGCGCTGTCCGGAGACCACCTCTTGTACCGTCCGTACCGCGACCTGATTTCGGAGGCCGTCGTTAATCCGCTGGGAAAGCAGGCCCGCAGCGCGGTTCTCCTCGCCGTTGGTCGCGGTGTAGTACTTGGCCGTGTCGGTGACGCGGAACTTGGCATAAGAGTCGACAATCAGCGCTTTCTTCTCCTGTGTGAAGAACCTTTCCGGGCTGCTGTCTACCGTGAGGATCCGCCCGTCGAACTTGCGCACGCTGTTCACAAACGGGACTTTTATATGGATGCCCGGCTGAAGGTCCGGGTCCACCACCTCACCAAACTTCAACAGAACGCCGCGCTGAGTTTCGCGAATGACGTAAAGGCTGTTCGACAACACCACCAACACGATGGCAATCACGATACCTACTAGGGTTTGTCTCGTCATGATTAACGCCCTCCACGTCTTGCGGCGGCAGCGTCGAGATCTCTGCGCAGCTGCTCGGTCACTTGGTCAACGATTTCGCGCATGTCGCGTTCATTGACCCCAGCGCGGGCGGCAGTGTTACTGCGCGGCTGCCCTGCGTTTGGCACCATCTTGTCGAGCGGCAAGTAAAGGACATTGTTACCACCGTCCACGTCGACCATCACTTTATTAGTATTGGCGAAGACCGTTTGCACCGTATCAAGGTATAGGCGTTCACGGGTCACTGCGGGCGCCTTCTCGTACTCGGCCAGCAATTGCTCAAACCGCTGCGCCTCACCGTCTGCACGCGCAATCACCTGATCCCGATAAGCGTTTGACTCTTCCATCACGCGCTGTGCGCGACCTCGCGCCTCGGGCACGATGCCGTTCGCGTAGGACTGAGCCTCGTTCTTGACTCGTTCTTCGTCTTCCCGCGCTTTGATCACGTCGTCAAATGCCCCTTGCACCTGCGCAGGCGGCTTTGACTCATCGATGTTGATTGTAGAGACGCGAATACCGGTGGTGTAATCGTTAAGATACTGCTGAAGGCGGGCACGCACATCAAAACCAATCGCTGCACGACCCTCGGTCAACACTAGATCCATAGTCGTATCACCGACGACATGTCGGAGCGCACTCTGCGCGGCATGTTGCAACGACACTTCAGGGTCGCGCACCTGCAACACAAAGTCCTTCGGACTGTCGATCACATACTGTACCGACATACTGACCTCAACGATGTTCTCGTCCTGGGTCAGCATGACCTCGCGCAGACCCGCTGCCCGTACCTTGGTCGTGTTGACCTTGATCACTTCATCAATTAGCGGCGGGTTCCATTGCAGACCGGGCGTCAGCGTTGAGTGATACTCGCCGAAGCGCAGCACCACAGCCCGCTCCTGTTCGTCGAGCTGATAGAAGCCCATGAGGCCCCACACCAACAACACCCCTCCCAGAACCATGCCGAGCAGGGCGCCGGAGAGCCCGCCTTTAGCAGGCCCGCTGCCGCCGCGACCACCGCCGAACATGCCTGATAGTCGTTGCTGAAGCTTTTTGAACGCCTCATCCAGATCCGGCGGGCCCTGATTACCTCCGCCCCAAGGGTCGCGGGGGCCTTTATTGCCACCCCCTGGCTCATTCCATGACATCAGTCTTTTCCTCATCAAAAGGCCGGGTAGTCTAACAAACCCGGACACCACTTCGGGGCTTTGTTCTGCTCTTAGCCCAGAACGCTCTAAACCCTTTTTTTGGCCGGTTTCCTATGGCCGACGGGTCACCGGCGCTTTACCCTCTTCGCCTGAACCGACTCAAAACCCTCACTGCGTTGCCTGATTCCAACCTCCGCGGACTGAGTCGCGCCATTCGCTTTTCGGCCATATTCGCGGCGCAGCTTGCATGAAGTTCGTCGAAGGCTCATCTGCATTCGCGTCCGCACCCGTGGGATGCTCAGGTATTCAGTCGCCGCCAATCTGACAGGGGCAGGCGCACATGCAACCGGCTACTTCCGTCGGGCTGCCACTCCTCGGTACACACAGCGCCCATCTCATAAAGGGCTGCTCGCAATCGTGCCCGCTGCGGGTCCAGCGTGATCTCTTCATCAAACAGAGTGACCGAGAGGCGCTCGCGAATGGCGTCAAAGAGCAGCTCCACACCCTCGCCGGTCACAGCAGATAAGTAGACGGCTGTGGGTGCCCCATCCTCATTACGCAGGATGCGAGGGGGCTGCTCCAACAGGTCCAGCTTGTTGAACACCACCAGTTGCGGCAAGCCATCGGCCTGTATCTCGCCCAGCACTGCCTCGACGTCGGCCATCAATTCATCGCGATTGTTCGCGGAGACATCCACCACATGAAGCAACAAGCTCGCATTGGCGGTTTCTTCGAGGGTGGCCTTGAAGGCCTCCACCAGTGTCGTCGGCAAATCCGAGATAAACCCGACGGTATCGGCAAACAGCACCGGGCCCAGATGTTCTATGTCTACCCTCGCAAGGGTGGGATCGAGTGTGGCGAACAACTTATCGGCGGCGTACACCTCGGAGGTGGTAATGCGATTGAATAGCGTTGATTTGCCGGCGTTGGTGTAACCCACTAAGGACAGCACCGGCAGCTCCGCCCGGCGACGGGCACGCCGACTTTGTTCACGTTGATTACGCACCCGTTCCAACCGCGACCGGATCGACTTGATGCGAGCGCGCAACAACCGCCGGTCTGTTTCCAGCTGGGTTTCACCCGGCCCGCGCAAACCAATGCCGCCCTTTTGGCGCTCGAGGTGAGTCCACCCTCTAATCAAACGCGTGCTCATATGAGTCAGCTGCGCCAGCTCCACCTGCAGCTTGCCTTCATGGGTGCGCGCGCGCTGGGCAAAGATGTCGAGGATCAACCCTGTGCGTGCCAGCACCCGACAGGACAGCGTGTGCTCCAGATTGCGCTCCTGACTCGGGCTCAGTGCATGGTTGAAAATAACGAGCTCGGCTTCATGGGTTTGGCAGGCCCGGGCGATCTCATCAAGCTTGCCTTCACCGACAAAGGTGCGCGCGTGTGGGGCTGACCGTGACCCGGTAATCGTGGCCACAGGATCACCGCCCGCCGATGCGACCAGTTCTTCAAACTCCAACAGGCTCAGATCTCGCTCGGCTCCGGCAAGCTGCAGCTGCACGAGCACAGCGCGCTCACCGCCCTGATGACGCTCAAAGAACATGAAATATTAGAGGCGCCCCCGAGGAGGCGCCGGATGGTTACTCTTCAGCTGGCGCCTCGCCATCAGCAGCAGGCAGACGCACATTGCGCGCCGGCACGACTGTCGAAATAGCGTGCTTATAGACCATCTGGGAGACGGTGTTTTTCAACAACACCACAAACTGGTCGAAGGATTCGATCTGTCCCTGAAGCTTGATGCCGTTTACCAGGTAGATCGAGACGGGAACCCGTTCCTTCCGCAGGGCGTTAAGGTAAGGGTCTTGTAGCGTATGCCCTTTTGACATGGTTACTCCTTAGTATCACTGTCAAAACACGGCGCTCTTCACGAAAAGCGCATTACGGCCGCCAATGCACCGGGAATATAGTAGTAGCCCAAGTACCAGCGACAAAAAACTCCACCGGGGTGGAGTGTCCACATTCTACTACGATCTTAGCGTCAGCTAAAAGTTCCGCATTAGCGTCTTAAGGCGGCCAAACCAGATACCGTCCGCGGGGGCTGACAACCCGTGATCGCTAGGATACTTGGCGTCTACGGCCGAATTGGGTCCCTGGATCCACTGACCCGCCTCATTCGTCCACATCCAGGTCAAATCAGGCCAGCCGCGCAGCCAGGTCAGCTGCCGCTTCGCAAGCTGCCGCGTAGCAGCCAGCACCTTTTCACGACAGGTGGCCAGCTCAGTCTCACCCTCAAGGTAGGACCACACCTGCCGATAACCCACTGCTCGAATAGCGGGCAAATCGGTATGCAGGCCCTCTTGCTCAAAAAGGCGAGTGACCTCGGCCACCAATCCCTCATCAAACATGGCGTCCAGTCGGCTGGCGATGCGCGCATGCAAGACGGCGCGATCCTCGGGGCAGAGGGCGATGCACTCATAGTCGTCTGATGCGGGGGTGGGATTTCCCTGCTGCCAGTCACTCAGCGGCGTGCCGGTGCCCCGGTACACCTCCAATGCGCGGCAGATCCGCTGACTGTGATTAGGGTGTAATCTGCTGGCAGTCTCAGGGTCGATCTCACTCAGCTGCTGATGTAATGCCGGCCAGCCAGCTCGCTGCGCTTCGGCCTCGATGTCGGTGCGTATGGCCGGATCGATGGCGGGGATGTCGTCGAGCCCCTGAATCAGCGCCCGAAAGTACAGCATGCTACCGCCGACCAGAATGGGGCGCCGCCCCCTCCCCCGAATCTCATCAATACACCGTTTGGCGTCGCTCGCGAAGTCGGCGGCGGTGTAGGGGTCATCGGGTTCCCGAATATGAACGAGATGATGCGGGTAGTCCGGTTTGGCAGCGCCGATCGATAGGCCGCGATACACCAAAGCCGAGTCCACGCTAATGAGTTCGGCATCAAAGGCCTCGGCGAGCCGCTCCGCCAATGCCGACTTGCCCGACGCGGTGGGGCCCATCAACGCCAACACGGGTTCGGTCACGATCAGCGTCCGCGTAAAAACAGTTTGTCCAGGTCCGCCATGCCCAGCTGCACCCAGGTGGGCCGGCCATGGTTGCACTGGCCGGATCGCTCCGTCTCTTCCATATCACGCAACAATGCATTCATCTCAGGAAGCGTCAAACGGCGATTGGCGCGCACTGAGCCGTGACAGGCCATGGTTGAAAGCAACTCATCGAGTGAGCTGGCAATACGGTCGCTGGTGCCAAACTCGAGAAGATCAGACAGCACGTCGCGCACCAACGCTTCCGCATCGGCATCTTTGAGCGGCGCAGGAAGTTCTCGACAGACCACCGCCTCCTCGCCGACCGCTTCAACCAACACGCCCAGCGACGCCAACTCTTCAGCCTGCTCAGCGGCGATCGCCGCTTCTCTACTCGATACAGCGAGCGTAATGGGCACCAGCAACGGCTGACGCGTGATGCCGGCACCCTCTCTGGCCTGTTTCAACCTTTCATAGGTAATTCTCTCGTGCGCCGCGTGCATATCGACCAGCACCATCCCGTGCTGGTTCTCGGCAAGGATGTACACACCATGAAGCTGCGCCACGGCAAACCCCAGCGGCGGAATCTCGGCAGATGGGTCACTGAACTCCGGTTGGGGCGCATTGCTCGCCCGCTGCAGCATGGGCGAGGCATACCCAGAGCCCACCGTGCCAAACTGCCCGCGGTCGCCGCCCGCGCCGCTGATTGACCCCCCAAGCTGCCCTGAAAATGCAGCGGGTAATCCGCCGGGCGACAGCCCCATAGTGGATTGATGGGCGGCTGACTCGATCATTTCCGCCGCAGCCGGCGACGGGGTTTGACCCGGTCTGACATCTGCCAGCGCCCGGGACAATGTGCCGAATAAAAAGTCGTGCACCCCGCGGCTGTCCCGGAACCGCACCTCGTGCTTGGTCGGATGCACATTCACATCAACGCCCGCCGGATCCAGCTCGAGAAACAACACAAACGCCGGGTGACGACCATGAAACAGCACATCGCGATAGGCCTGCCGGATGGCATGGGAGACCAACTTGTCGCGGATCACCCGACCGTTCACAAAGAAATACTGCAGATCTGCCTGGCTGCGGGAAAAGGTCGGTTCCGCCACCCAGCCCCAGAGTTTGAGCGAACCCGCCTCGCGCTCGATCGTCACCGT
>Ga0181556_1003246_pt1 | contig 14168 bp, 10 predicted proteins | sample 011ome_14_FD_148651 | JGI IMG/M metagenome (GOLD analysis project Ga0181556, IMG submission 148651) | Coastal salt marsh microbial communities from the Groves Creek Marsh, Skidaway Island, Georgia - 011505AT metaG (spades assembly) | ecosystem: Environmental > Aquatic > Marine > Intertidal zone... | reverse complement strand
CTAAACCCTAATGTCGCGAGCGCATTAGGGTTTAGATGTGCACGCATTTCCATCACAGGTGACCACATGTATCGTACTTTGTACGCATATGTACCTATAAAGCATGTACACGGGGTGTCCGGTTTTACTTTGATAAGTTATTTTCACCTTGACTATATAACACGTCCCCACGCGCCGACGGCGCGGTCGCGCGCGTCGCCACACCCCGACTCCCGACGAATGTTCGCGCGGTTCGTCCGTCGCAACGCCGCGCGCGGTGCCGAACGCGCGGTGACGAGCGCCACGGCCCCCGTGGCGCACGCGCGCGGCGGTGCGGGCGCGTCAGCGGCGCGCGACGACGCGCCGCGCGCGAGAGAGAGAGGTTTGCGCACGTTGGCGCAGCGCGGGTGTGTCGCGCCCGCGACCGCGCGCCAGGACGATGCGGTCGCGTGTGCGCGCGACGCGACGCTCCTGCGATGTTCGCCTGTGATGTACGACGCGCGACGCGGGTGGAAGAAGGCGCATAGGCGCGTGGAGGTGATTTTAACGACACCGATCGATGGGTTGGGGGACGCCGACGAGACGGTGTCGGTGCGGCCCGGTCGGGCGCGGAATCATCTTGTTCCGGGGAAGTTAGCGACGTATGTGAATGCTGAGAAGTTGGAGAGGGCGAATGCTCGGCGTAAGGCGCGCGAAGCGGCGGAGATGAGCGAGGATGGTGAGGGGGAGGCGAGCGGTCGCGGCGAGGACGCCGACGTCGCGAGGGAGCGCAAGGTACGTTTCTTGAGCGCGTCTTGAGCGCGTGCGCCGTGTGCGCGCATAGGATGGTGTGAGGATGAAGAAATGCTCGACCGTGAGTTGCGATGATGACAGGAACCTTTCTACGGACTAGAGTTTCTGAATGACTTTCGGGTCGTAATGTGTTTACACAACGTGTTCCCTTGGCTGTCTGAGCAAGAAAAACACGCGACGAGCATTTCTCTTTATACGCACTCTTCGCGCACACTCGCTGCGATTCAACGCTATGATGAATGATTTCGCATATTTTTCTTCTGAAAGATAACGACTTTCGGGTCGACCGTGTGGTAACCACGACGATCTTGGCTGTGGAACTGAGTGTTGACTCTCGCGTCGCGTTGACGACGGCTGCCGCGCGTCGTTCTCGCCCTCATACTCACCCGCGATGTCCTTCCATTCTTACGCGAACAGGCGGGAGAATTAGTGATAAAAATGCTCACAAGCGATCCTCCGATCGTGTTTAAGAGAATCCTCGATAAAAAGACGGGCAAACCCCGACTGGCGGTGACTAGAGAAAACATCGTCGAACAGGTGCGCGTCGCTCCGTCCTCTGTCGTTTCGCAGCCGTCGCGAGTGATGAGACATTGTCACCTGATAGCATCGCGCCTCTGTCTGAATGGACGGATTCATGCCAATAACCCGTGAGGAGACTTTATATTCTGACGCGACACGCACGAGAAACAATGTGTTTCCTTCTCCATTCGTCGAGAAACCGCAAGACTCACCGCTCGCGTCGTCGCCTCCGCCCTCGCACAGGTCGCGCGTCAAAAAAATTTAGCACTATCCCCAGCCTCGCTCGTGCTCAGCGACGCGCTCACGGAATACGGCGAGTATGAAATTCCGCTCTGGATCAAGGGCTACCCTCGGGGCTCGCACGTGCTTCCAGTCACGCTTAGAAAAAAGTTGTAACACCACCGCACCAGACACGCGTACTCAACCACCAATAAACCCTAATTAGGGTTTAGAAAACACCACGAGCCCGCGCGCCCCCCATCGCCTCGGCCTCTTTCAGCGACGCACCGCGCGATCCCACTAGCGCAATGGGCAAAAGAAAAGCCAAACGCCGCTCCAACTCCGTCTTAAAGACGACGTCGTACTACTCGCGATACCAAGTCAAGTTCGCGCGACGACGTGCGGGTACGTGCGCCCATCGCCTGTGCTTGTCGCGATCCGAAGCCCTAGCCGCGCGCCCGATGGCATCCCTGCGCGTCGCCGCGTCGCGCGCGACGACGCCATCGCGTGCGCGCGCGCACGGATGCACGCACGAACGCCATTCGTGTCATCCAACGCGCGCGTCGCGCGCGTCGCGCACGCGGCATCGCGCGCACGCAGGGACAAACACGCGCGCGAACGTTCGCGCGCGCGCAGCCGAAAACCCTTCGCGCCCGATCGCGATTCGTGCGGTTCGACGCCGCGTCGCCGGCGACGACGCGTCGTCCGCGGCGAGGCGACGCGATGCACACAAGCTTAATACTAACCTCTGTCTTTTCTGTGTGTTTGTGTCGCGATGCAGGTAAAACCGACTACCAGGCGCGTCAAGGCTTGATCACGCAAGACAAGAACAAGTACAACTCGCCAAAGTACCGCTTCGTGGTGCGCTTTACCAATCGGGATGTGATTTGCCAAGTGATTTACGCCACGCTCGCGGGTGATGTGTGCATCGCTGCGGCGTACTCGCATGAACTCCCGAAGTACGGTATGAAGGCTGGTTTGACCAACTACGCGGCGGCGTACTCCACGGGTTTGTTGTGCGCGCGACGCTTGTTGACAAAGTACGACCTCGCGGAGACGTACGAGGGCAAGACGGAGGAACTCGGCGAGGATTACCACGTGGAGCACGAGGATGAGGACAAGCCGCGCCCGTTCAAGTGCTTCTTGGATACTGGTTTGGTTCGCACGAGCACTGGTGCTCGCGTTTTTGGCGCGCTCAAGGGTGCCGTCGACGGTGGTTTGGACATCCCGCACAACGAAAAGCGCTTCGCCGGCTACGATCTTCAAGACAAATCGCACGACGCCGATACCCTCGAACGATACATCAAGGGTGGTGTCGTCGCGGAATACGCCGAAGAGATGCAAGAGGAAGAGCCCGAAAAGTACGAGCAACATTTTGCCAAGTACTTGGCGGAAGACTTTGACCCGACGGAACTCGAAGACGTCATGGAGGACGTTCACGAGGCCATTCGCGAAGACCCGACCTTCACGAAGAAGGATCGCGTCAAGCCCGCCGATGCTGGCCGCCTCTTCAAGCTCCCCAAGCTTTCCTACGAAGAGAAGAAGGCCAACCTCAAGGCGAAGCTCGAGGCGTTGCGCGCCGCCGCGTAAGCGACGACGACGACGACGTTTTTGCATTGATTGGATGGACTTATCAGGTGAGACGTTTCTTTAGACGTTAGACGAACAACAATGGCTTTGCGAGTGTAAGCAAAATCGAATTATCATAAAAGATTGCGTGCCCCATAAACACGCACACGCGCGCAACATTACACGCACGCACTCGACACTCGCGTTCAGTATTCATCTATCTACGCTTGTTACAAACTCTAAGGGCGACTAGTTAAATTAAACCCGCCAGCGCGCTCGCGACTTCGGACTCCGCTCGGGCGCGGCGCGACTGTTCGGCATACTCACGCTCGATGGAAAATCCTTCATCACCCGCATAGACCCCACGCGCGTGAAGCGCGTGAATGTCTTTTAATACTGCTTGCACGCGATCGCGTTCGGCGACTCGTTCGGCAATGGCGTCGTGTCGGCGTCGGAGCAACGCGGTTTGCTCTTGCGCGCGTTCTCGCGCCAACGCGCTCACAAACTCATTCGCCGACGTGTCAGCGTGCACGCGCGGCACGGTACCTAATTTCGCCTCTGGGACTTCTGCGGCGAGTAAGTCTTCTACTTTGATGTCTTCAGACTTGGAATGCTTTGAGGACGATTTTGGCTTGGCTGATTTGAGCGGGACGTCTTCGGGGGGGGTTGCGGTAACCCAAGAAGGGAGCTCGTCGAGCGATTTCTTCTTCGATGATGACGACGTGGCCGTCGCATCTTCATCGTAATCTTCATCGTCGTAATCTTTATCGCCTAATTTACCCGAGGAAGACTCGTGCTTGGTGTGGCTATGCGACGAAGGCTTCGAAGACGTCGACGGCGGCATCGACATCTTGTACGTCCCCGACGACTTGTGCGTTGAAGACTTTGAAGACGATTTGATCTTCACCTCTGGCACCAACACCCCACTCGCGTGGTAGCAATTTAACAAAGGTTGCGACGCCGCGGACGACGTTGGACCGACGATTTCGCCCTCTTCGTTCAACACGTTGTGCGTACACAAGTCATCGACGATCCAGGTATCGAAATACCCCGCCCCCTTGAGCGCGGCGTATTTGAAAACCTTGTCCGGAAAGTCACGGGAAATGATGTACGTACTCAAGCCCGTGCGTCCGGGATCGCGCCACGTCGTCATTTGCACGGTGTTACCCTTGTAATCGGGAAATTGATCAACCACGTGCGCACCCGTGGAGTTGGAGTAGGCGTTGAGCAATATGACGTCAAAATCCGTCGGCGCGTGATCGACGATGGCTCCAAACGACGTCACCGGTACTGCCAACTTGACTGGATCCAATCCATCGGTATCAACGATGATTGTCGCTTCATTACCCGCATCTTTCGCGAGTTGCCACTGATAAAAGTGCCCAAAGAGCAAGCCAACGTGACGCTCGAGCGGCGCCCACGCGCCGGCAATTTTCCCATCCAAGTCGCGCGAATTCGGCGCTTCAATCCAATCCAATCCCTTGAGCAAGGTAAAATCAGGATGCAGGTAGTCCCCACCTAAGTTTTTAAACACGCTCTTCAACGCATACACAGTGCGATCCAACCCTTCGGGCCACACCTTGGGATCCACGCCCGCGGCGATCTTCACATTTTGAGACACCAACTCGACGTCGTGCGACGTCAACAACTTGCTCAACGTCACCTTCAACGACGCACGGTCTTCGACATCTCTTGGACGCGCGATGAGATGCATCGGCGTATGCCACGTATCCTTCGGCAAGTCCGCCGCACCTAGAGCGCCAGATAAGTCACCGTCGTCACCATTCGCCGCGGCGTTTTCAAGCTCCTCCTGGCGCACCGCCTCCACCGCGTGCGCGATCGAATCCGCAAACTCCTTCTTCGAATACCCCGCCAAGTTCGGGTCCCCAGATGTCATACTCGCACTCGGCACCGGCGTACTCGCAGTGCTTCGCCCGCGAAGCATGTGCGCCGCGCCAAACGCCGCGCCGCACGCGCACGCGACCACCGTCGCGCTCCCCGCCAACGCAATCAACCTCCGCGCGCGCGCGCCACCCCACCCCGCGCCACCGTCGTCATCGCCGCCACCAACGCCGTCGTCACACTCATCATCATCATCACCACAATCATCGCCGCTCCCATCGACATCGCTCGTCGCCCCGTGCCTCGCGCGTCGTCGACCGTCGTGGACCGCCCCAACACCCGCACGTCTCGATCGCGCATCCGCGGTCCGCCCTGACCGCGTGCGTCCGGCGCGCCCTTCCTCCGCATCGCTCTCCGCGCGAGAGAGCAGGCGTTCGCGTTCGTCTGCCATCGCGGCGCGCGCGCAGGGGGCTCGCGTCGAGGCGCCGCGCGTCGTCGTGTGCGGCGCGGCATCCACTCGGGTTTGGTGTTGAACACAGTCCTCAGCGTGGGGTGCGTTGACCAATCATGACCAGGGTATCGGGTGGTATGTATGGGTAAACAGTATAGCATGTGAAACGTCTCTTGGCGTCCAACAGATTGCGCGCGGACGTCGTCATTGCGCGACGCGTCGACGACGACGACGACGACGACGACGACGACGACGCGCGCGCTCGGCTCGCGAACACACGCAACGCAACGTCCATGCGCGCTGGGGCGACGACGCGCGCGGCGACCGCGGCGGCGGAGGCGACGACGCGCGCGAAGAAGAAGACAAAAGTGAGCACCACGCCGTCCGAGACGACGCCCGCGACGACGACGATGAACGACGACGATGCGCCGGCGCCGTGCGAGTATACCACACGCAAGACGGGCGGCGTGGCGTGTGGTTGTTTGTACAAGGCGATCGCTGCCGCGCATGCGAATTGCTGCGAACGATTGTACCGCGAACGCGAGGCGAGTCATCGAGCGAACGCGAACGCGGCGCCGAGTTGGCACCATCCTTCGACGCTTAAGGACTGGAATCGAAATGTTCTACGAGCAGAGTGCGATGATTTTACAAAGATTATCAAGGTTATGGAATGGCTCAAGTCACGGGATGCGTATCACCCGGTGGAGATAATGGAGGAGGCGGTGAAAGTTTATAACGTGGAGTGCGTGACGTGGCTGTTTGGCGATCGAGGCGCCGAATTTTGGAAGACGCATCCGGTGTTGTCGACGACGACGATTTTGAGAAGAATGTGCCAGACGTATTCGTATACGATTAATGATGAGAAGGTGTTAGATCTGTTTCGGTTTTTGAAGGCGCAAGGGGCTAATGTGGATTCTGGGTTGATGGATTTGGCGTTTACGGGACACCCGCGCAGTCGATGCGTGATCGAGTTTTGCCATGAGTGCGGGTTGTTGACGAATATCGAGCAGTATCGATTGTTGGACGCCGCTCGACACGCAACGCTGGATGTCGTGCGATACTTGAAAGAACATTGCGCGGTGGAGTTCAATCAATCTCATGTTGAAGCGGGTATTTCTGCGCTGAGAGTCGAGACGGTGAAGTATTTGATCGACTCGGGCGTGTACGCAAACATCGACGCCTTGGTCGCTGAACTCGCATCGACGATGGAACAAGAAGAGACGCTCGATTGGCAAGACGAAGACCCGCATGAAGTTCGAAGTCTTCACGATCAGCTGCGCGCATTCTTCCGCGAGAAGCTGGGGATTACTCCTGAAAAGGATCGACTTCGCTTGCGCGCCATTCTCTCGTGCGTCGACTCGTGTCGAGAAACCATGCAAAGTGCCGAATATCTCGACATTTGCCAATACTTGAAGCGTCTTCACAGAGAAGCTGGGAAATTATAGATAGATGCCGCGCATAGCTCGCTTCGTCACCACGTGACTCCGCGCGATACGATAAGAATTGATGTCTACATACCACATGTCTACATACGCAAATGGTTTTCAAACGCTGGCTCAACCGTCTGTCCCGTGGTCACTTCTCGCCTGCGAAACACACGAGTGCGCGCGCGCGCACCGGCGCGACACGCCGCGACAACGCCTGGGGATATGAACCGTGAAGTCTTCGCGCTCCCGCCGTTGCGTTGCGAGCTCGCGCAGGCACGAGACGTGCTGAGCGCGCTCTTGCACACCATCATCTTCACCCGCGCGCTTGGATGTTTGACCCCGAAAGAAGAGCGCTGTGAACGTCTGGATGTCTTCTACGTCACGTGCGGAGATGCAAAAGTAGACAGTAAGATTTCGGAGAAGATTAATACCTTGGTGCAGTGGGCACTGAAGACGCCACACGCGCAAGAGGCTGACGTGTGCGTGAGCTTTTACGACCGCAAGGAGAAACAACGGGGCGGTATTAGCGGGGTACTGAGCGGACGACGGGAGGAACGCGCGTACTGGGAGCAATGGCGCATCGGTCTCGAGATATTCAACGGCGAGGAGTGCGAAGAGGAAGAGCGCGCGCGACGAGCGGAGGCACTGCGCGACCAAGTCGTCGGGACGCAGCAGCACATTTTAGGCTTGGTCAACGAAATGAAAGGGCATTTACCAGCGGTCACCACGTCGGACGTGGTGTGTTTTCCGTTTGAAATATCAGTTCCTATCGCGCACGAAGATTCGCCAGGAAGTTTCGGGAGAGACATGTTGAAACGACTGGCGAGCTTGTCGTCGACGCCGCCCACCATGATTTGATTTGACGATTGACGATGTACCACTAATTTGTAAAACCACGACTACTACTACTTCTATGGCTACTGCTATGCACCGAAATCGCTGTGACTAGAAACAATACACACACACACGCTATCGTCCACCGGCACGTCGCATTTTCCATCGCATAAAATCGTCTCGCGTTCGAGCTTCCTCCTCCGCCGACAACTCCCCGCGCATCGCTGCGTCCATCCTCGCCCTCAACTCCCCTTCATCCGTTTCATCCTTCACAATCTGCAAAGGACTCCATGCTGGAAACTGAAAGTCTCCAGTCTCGCCATCCGTCGCCCTCTCGCTCGCATCCAACAACATCCGCGTCGCGGCGCTCGCCGCGAACCCAACCACCGTTCCGCTCGCCGCCGCCGCTCGTCCTCCTCTATACATCGCCATCATCCCGCCCCCGGTCACCGCCCCAGCCATCGCCGTCGTCAACACATCATCGCAACCGCGCGACTTGGTAAACAACGACCGCGCGGTTTCAAACGTCCCACCCACGAGCGCAAAGTTCATGCACGTATTCAACATGTACGTCGGCGTCACCGACGCCGGACGACCGCGCGCGAACGACAACCCGGCACCGACGAACAGGCCCGCGAGCGCAGCGTTCGCGGTCACCGTCGCGATCGATTCCACCGCCGCGTAGTCCACGTCGATCGGCGAAGACATGATGAGCGAGGTGCACAAAAAGCGTCACACTGTGCCGACGCCGACGATGCTGTCGCGCACGTGGACGACGTCGACTGCGGTGAAGCCGCGGCCCAAGGCGATGGGCGATGCGTCTCGTCGGTGCGCGACGGTGCGCGCGGGCGCGGGCGCGCGCGTGGGCGTCGGTGCGGCGCGCGCGCGCGTCCCAGCGCGAATGCGAGGAATATTCAGTGATGCTGACGCGCGATATCAACGCTGTGACGCGCGTTCTATGGGCGCGCGAGCGCCGAGACGCGGCGTGGTGACGCGATCGAATGCGCAGGGTGGTGTGGGGGTGACGAAACGCCGACGGGTGGCGATTTTCGTGGAACCAAGTCCGTTTAGTCACGTGAGCGGGATGAAGAATCGCTTTCTGCGGTTGATTGAAAACTTGCGCGATATGGGTGATGATGTGGTTGTGATTACGCCAGATCGCAACCCGCCTGAAGAGTATTATGGGGCTAAAGTCATTGGCTTGCGCGGGTTCGTGCTGCCGTTTTACGGCACGGACACGCTGTTGCTTTCTTTTGGGTTTGACGGGCGCATCGCCAAGGAGTTTAGAGAAAACAAGCCGGATTTAGTGCACTGCGCGGTGCCCGGAGGGATGATTAACGGCGCGATGTGGTACTGTAAGACGATGAATATTCCCCTCGTGGAGTCGTATCACACGCACATTCCGCATTATATTCCCAGGTACACGTGGGCGGGTCTGGTGAAGCCGATGTGGGACTTTATTCGTTTTTGGAACAAACAAGCGTCTACAATGTTGGTGACGTCAAGCATCATGGAAGAAGAACTTCGTTCGATGGGATGTACAAATTTGCAAGTTTGGCAGAAAGGTGTGGACACGGTGGCTTTCAACCCGAGATTCAAGAGCGAAGAAATGAAAAAGCGGTTAAGCGGCGGACGCGACGGTCCAGTCATCGGGTGCGTCGGTCGTTTGGGCGCCGAAAAGAACTTGTATGCGTTGAAGACTATTTTAGAAAAGTGCCCTGGAGTGAATTTGGCAATCATTGGTGACGGTCCCGAGCGTGCGGCGCTCGAAAAGCATTTTGCAGGCACGAACACAGTGTTTACTGGAATGATTACAGGCGACGACTTGGCCGCCGCATACGCGTCGCTCGACATCTTCATCATGCCTAGTGAAAGCGAAACACTTGGTTTTGTCGTCATGGAGTCCATGGCGTCGGGCGTACCCGTCGTCGCGGTTGCGGCTGGTGGTTTGTTGGACATTCTGACCAACCCAGGTGAAATCGGTTTGCTCTATCCGAGCGGCGATTACGACAAGGCGGCTGAGCACATTCGATTTTTGCTCGAAAATGAAGCCGAGCGTCAGCGCATGGGAGAAGCCAGTCGCCAAGACGTCGAGAAATGGGGTTGGATGTCATCCAACCAAAAGTTGCGCGAGACTCAGTACGACAAGGCGTTGGCTCGCTTCTTCAGGTTGCAAAGTCTCCAAAAAGTCTCCAAAGCGATTGGCGTTCGACGACGCATTGCGAAAACGTTAGATGTTTTGGTATCTGGTCAATACGTTTTGTCGGTTGCAGTGTTCGCTGCTGCCGTGTGTGCGCTCCTTTTCACTCGACAACCCGTAGTGGCGGCGGCAAAAGTGAAGGCTGCTTTCGGCGCTTCGACCTGGCTTCAAGCTAGCGAGGCGGCGTTGAACGCCACTGGACCCGTACTTGCGCCAATCATTCTTACGGCGATGACCACGGCTGCGGCGATTATTCCATTCGTTCCCACGCAGCCTTTGTTCATCATGGCTGGCTTATTTTTTGGCCCGACGTACGGCGCCGTCATCGGACTCACGGCGGCACTTCTGGCGACAGCAATCGCCGCCTCTGCCACCCGTGTGCGTGGATACTCGCAGGTGAGCTCCAACGTTGCTCAAGCTGGTAAAGTAGGCGCGCCTGCTCGGCGGTTGTTGCGCGCGCAGTTGAAAAAGGTGAACCGCGCGCTCAACGGAGAAGGCGACGCCTTCATGCAAGGCTTGAAAGTCGCCCTCATGCGCCTGCTCCCTCATGCTCCATTCACGGTGACCAACTACCTCTTAGGCCTCACCCATGTACCATTAAGCGCCATTACCGCTGGTACCACTATCGGTATGGCGCCTTGGGTGGTCTTCTATGCCCTCATTGGCGCCAACGGCAGAGGCGTGCTTGAATCCGGCGCTCGCGTCAGCGATGTCGCCGCCTCCCTTCTCAAAGGATTCCACATCCCCAGTCTCCTCACCACCACAGAGATTACTCTCGTCGCCCTGTGTAGTTTGCTTCTATTGCTTCGTCCGGCTTCGCCCGCCGAGCCGCTCGTCGCGGCGCGCGCATAGACCCGTTGTCTTTCTGTGCCAATACACGACACAAAAATCATGAACCCAAAGCACGACGCGCCACAACGCACCACGCGCGCGCGTGCCCGCCCGCTCGTCGCGCATCGCACTTGGAGCGCTCACGCGCGCGCGCTCACGCCGCGACGTTCCCCACGCGCTCACGATCGCCCGAGAGACTCGTCGTCAATAAAGTGCACCGTCTCGGGACAGAGCCCCTATGTCGCGAGCTACCGCGCCCGTGCGCGCGCCACACGCCTTCATCCGCGCGAAAGCGCGCGTGACGCAGAGAAAATATTCGCTCTCATCGACGGCCGCGCGTGCATCAAAGTTTCCGGCGGTGAGCTTTGATGGGCTCACGCCCGAAGAGAAGGCGAGTAAGGCGCTGGTCAACCTCTTCACCATGGCCGCGACGCGCGTCATTTTGGACCAGATGTCTGGCACGAGGCATCGCAGTCCGATGTTTAATAAGATTGTGGACTACCTGCAAGAGCATCCGCTTCGCAACGGCAACGAATGGCTGGCGCAGTTGATGGCGCATGAGGAATTAGACTATAGACTCGTGGCGGTGCGAATCATCGAAACCCGAAAAGCGCTCGCCGACACCGAGTTTGATTACGAGCACATGCAAGAGGCGGCGTTGAAAGGGATCACGGAGGAGAATTTAGAGTTGAGTCGGGAATATTTATCGTGTTCGCTCGACGCGGATGAACATGTGGATGATCTACATGTGTAAACAACCCCTGGGTCGACTGACGACTGAGAGAACCAGAGAGACCGCTGAAACCACCATTGATTTATACCCTTTATTGTTAGCGCGCGATGCATGAAATATTTATTCATACACATTCTTTTGTTCGCGTCGCCGCTCAGGCGGAACGATGACGACGATAGCGCGGCATAGCTTTCCAAAGTTGACGCCCACGCGAAAGCGCGCGGCGTTCAACCGACACCTCAAACCGCGGCTCGTCGCGATGCCCTCGGCATCGGACATCGCCCGCGGATTTCGCATCGCAACCTCCTCAGATGGTTTCCCATCGTCCTCCGTCGTTCGCTTCGCGTCGCGAACCGCACACGCCCCACCGCTGCTCGCGGCGCGCGTCGCGGTGAGCTCCACTCGAGCCGTGCTGAGCGAGCTCAAACACGCCTCGGTGCCGCTCGCGCAGTTTGCATCCTTCACCACGCGCATAGTATGGCTCAGACGTGCGCGGCGCCGGCGTGGACCGCTCGTAGCGGCGATTGTGGCGGCGACGAGCGCGATAATACACGCCCAACGCAGCGCGGGGACTGGATTCAGACGCTTTGGCGTCGCTCGGCTAGCTGAACTCTTGGCGAGCGCCAAGCCCCTGCCGCTCATCACCGGTCGCACAGCGCTAGTCATCGCCGCCGCGGCGCCGTATAAATGCTTTGTGCGCAAGTTTGCAAAGCTCGCGGCGAGAGTGTGTAAAATTCCAGCGGTGCGCGTAAAGTTGCAACGGCACGCGAAACGGTTGGGAAAATTACTTGCAAAGAATAAAGTGCGCACAGAAGTGAGCTCGTATAGATTAGCGGTGAACGAGGCGTGGGAAGTGCTCGAAGAGGCGCTACCAAGGGACGTATTGGTGGCGATGAGGCACGCGGAGGGGCAATTGGCGACGATTGCGCGATTTACGGGGGTGAAGAGCCGACGAAGACGCGGCACATCGAGCAGGGAAGGAGGGAATGATGTGAGCGATGGAAGCGGGAGTGATAATGATAGCGACGATGATGTGTCAACGACAGGGCTTGCGGCGAGTTATGAGCGTCAAGCGGAGCATCGACGGTTGATTACGCGTCCAGTGGGATGGATGAAGGGCGGCGTGCAGCGGTTGCAACGGTTACCTGCTGTGGTGTATGAAAGCGTTGTAGCCACGGATACTGGACACGGTGCCGTGCTCGTGCTTCCGCCGGAATTTGAAATTCACGCGTTGAAGAATAAAATTTCTCCGGCGGCGCGCACGAAATTTACGGATACGCAGTTATCGGCGTTTATTTTGCAGTATAGGAATATTTCTGCCGCCGCACTCGCCGTGGAGCGCTCGTTGCAGTGGCGTAAAAGGTACAAGTTTTTGAATGAAACCAACCTGAAAAAGTTCTCAAACGTTGCATTCATTCATGGTCCGCGACAAACTTGGAGTGGAGGCTATCAACTTGTATTGAGACTTCGAGACGCTATGGATGCGGTCGGTGTGGAGGGATTGGATGAAGTCGTCGCGGCGGTGATGACGCAAGCCGAACAGCAATGGATCGCGTTGAAAAATTCCCATGGCGCCATGCGTGGACGATTAGTCGCATTAGTGGACTGTTCAGGCATAGATTTGACGTCGTTTCCGATATCTCTCGTCGCCACAACACTGGTGACACTAGATGCCAACTACCCACAGCTGGCGTGCGAAGTACACGTCATCAACGTGTGGTGGTTGATGCGCCGCGCACTTCAGATTCTCCTCGAAGTCGTCAGCAGCAACACGAAAGGAAGAGTGAAGATTTATCAAGCCGACTTTGATGGCATCGAAAAGCTTCACGAAAAGTTTTCACCGCACATTTTACCTCGATGCATCGTTGGTGGGAAATGTCATTGCCACCGATGCAAGACACAGGCATTTGCCGTGCGACCATCCGCGAGAGCACTAGCGGGATCTTGGCGCGGTTTAACCTGGCAACAAATGTCTGGGTCTCAGCGTCGACAGTATTTGCGCCACTTAGCGGTGTACTCTATCGCGCTCGTGGTGTTTTATCCCATGTTTTACTTCCGCATGACTGTGCATCCAGTCATGGCGACGACGTTGGCCATGATGCGCCGGTGGGGCTTCCGACGACGCTTTGGCGCGATGTTGTTCGTCTCCCTAGTCCTCGCTGGATTCACATGGCAGTTCGTGCAGACCACGGGTTTTGGAGAAGTCCAGCTCAACTGGGCACACGATCGACTGATATGGGTGCAAGGCGTGTTGAATGCCACAATGGCGTATGTGCTCGATAAACGCGCATTCGAGCTCGTGCAAGCATCGCGCGGTGTAGAGTAGTAATGTAACGATAATCCATCTTTTGTTGTATGTATGCATGTTGTTGGTTTTACAAATATTAACGATGTATAGCGTATCTGATTTCATGTCCATGTGTCCATTACCAGCCACCGTTGCCGCCGTAGCCGCCGTTGCCACTGCCGCCGTAGCCGCCGCCATTGAACGCGTTTTGATTTTGGTATCCACCGCCGCCGCCGCCGCCGCCGTTCGGGCACGCATTTGCGAAGTGACCGACATTACCGCATTTGTAGCACGTACTGTTCGCCTTGGCACCGCCACCACCGCCGCCGCCATATGAAGAGTTGCCTCCGCCAAACGCATTGTACGAATTTCCACCGCCGCCGCCGTTAGCCTTTTGCGGACAGTCCTTCGCCCAGTGTCCAGATTGCTTACACACATAGCACTCTCCCTTCGCACCGCCACCGCCACCGCCGCCGAAACCACCG
>Ga0181556_1003241_pt1 | contig 14180 bp, 9 predicted proteins | sample 011ome_14_FD_148651 | JGI IMG/M metagenome (GOLD analysis project Ga0181556, IMG submission 148651) | Coastal salt marsh microbial communities from the Groves Creek Marsh, Skidaway Island, Georgia - 011505AT metaG (spades assembly) | ecosystem: Environmental > Aquatic > Marine > Intertidal zone >... | reverse complement strand
TTCTACGACAGCTTCGGTCTCGCTAGCCTCGGCCTCGACAGCAGTCTCTTCGACTGATGCCTCTGCCTCGACTGGAGCCTCAGCTACAGCCTCTTCAGCTGGAGCTTCTACAACCTCTTCGGTTGAAAGCTCTGCTTCTGGAGCAGCCTCTTCTACGACCTCTTCGGTAGCGGCTTCAGCCACAACCTCGGTCTCGACAGCGGCTTCGGTTACTGCCTCAGCAGACTCCTGCTCAGAAGCGGATGCTGCGATTGTTTCGTCGGCAGACATTTCTTCCTCCTTCTTGTCTTCCTCTTCGGCGTCTTCCTCAGCTTCTGCCTCAGGCTCCTCTTCGGTCTCCTCCATAGGCATTTCTGCCTCTTCGGTGTCCTCGGATTCTTCCATGGGCTCGTCTTCGGTCATAGCCATTTCTTCTCCCTCGTCTTCAACCTGTCCCTTGACACGGGCGGTTGCGTCAGCAGCACGCTGAGCAAGCTCAGCGGCCTGTGCTTCGCGGTTAGATAGTTCACCACGAACGAGGTCAAGAGAGTCGGCTAGCGACGTCATAGCATCAACTGTCTCAGGAGTAGGGTCTTCTCCCTCTACCGCCTCAAACTGGCTAATAATATCTGCCTGAAGTTCAGCGAGCTGTTCGTCGCTGAGCTCAGAGATACTATCTAGCTGAGTCTTGATTTGGTCGTACACTGTACCTCCTAGGCCAGTTGGTTGTGGGTGTGACTTACACCCGATTTTCAGTCAAGGCTAAGGGACTCAACGCAAAAGGCGCGAGGCGCTTAAACCTACGATAATTTTACCTTATTTTTTAGGTTAGTAGTCGGAGTAGCTTGCTCATCTCAGATTGAACCTCTCCCTGAGAGTACAAATCTGCCCCTGACATGTAGGATCTGAGACTTTGCGTGGCAATGTCTGCATCCTCTTTACCGATCTTTGACTCAACTCGGCTAATCATTCCTTCGATTAGGTCCTTAAGTCCAGTTGGTAGATCGCTAAACTTAATTTTTTGTGCATCCTCTCCAAATGGTAGAGGTAGGTTAGAAATTGTTTTCCCGAGCTCTGCAGCAGTTAGGCGGACGTTTTCTAGAGCCTCTGGGTTTAGTGCATTAGCGTCAAGACGGTCAATCATGTCCAAAAGCTGAGAACTTGCAGCAGCAGAAGCAGCATAGTCACCTGCAAAGTCTAGGTTTTCTGCATCTTCGGCCTTCTTGAGAGCCTTTGCTAGACCAGCAACACCAAGGTCTTGCTTTAGACGTGCTAGAACTGTGCGGTACTTGCCTTTAGCGTCGCGAGGCTGATTTACACCAGAAATATACTTTTCGCGGCCATCTTCGTCGCGCTCTGGGAGGTCTCCTCTATTCTTTTTAACTTCCTCGGCTGCTTCGATTTCTTCTTCAGTTTGCTTGTCAGCCTCTTTCTTGGCTTCCTTGAGTTCCTCTAGGTCAGCATCAGAGATTTCTTCGTCTTCGCCAGCGGCAGTTAAACTGCATCCGCAGTCTTTGTTTGCAGCAGCCGTGATAGTAGCACGCATAGAAGCAACCTGCTCAGCGACCTCTACGGATGACGCGTTCTTCCAGTGGTCGGGGACAAGCATCCACTTGCCGAGCTGACGAGCACGCTTCATAATGTGCTTGCGAACCATACGACGCTCCGAGGGCTTCGAGCGACCGTAAGCCTGTATAGCGTTCTTTAGATCTTCTACGTTGCGAATCGGGTAGGCACCGTCTTCTAGTGCATGTCCCTTCTTAGCAAGCTTCATTCTCTCTTCCTGAGAGATTTTTGCAAGTTCTGCGACAGCAGCAGCAACAAGTGCTTTTTCTCGCATATCTTCAGCACTTGCCGTTAAAGCTTGGATGTTGGCTTCACGTAGAGCTTTCTTAGCTTCCCTGACACGACCTCTTAGGTTTGGAGCACTCGCTGCTAACTCGCCAAGAACTTCGGACTTGGCATTGAGGGCGCATGCTGCACCTGAACACTTCATGGCTGCCATATAACTTGCACCAGCAGCAACTAAGGCCATAACCTTTCCAGACGCAATCATTGCGCGAGCGGTTGGGAAGCCTGGTACGTTGACCTGACAGATAGCAACTAGCTCTAGACCGCCTTGGATTGGACGCCAGTCTCCAGAGGGAGCAGAAGCACGAAGTGCGCGAATCTGCATCTCGTCTAGGTCTGGACGAATAGAGCCTGCACACCAGATTCCGTACTCATCTTCGCCAACGTGGATGTCAGCTACAGCAGATGCAGTGTCGTCGTAGTGTTTAGCAGCGGACTTAGCGTCAGCATTAAGTGGAGCGTGCCCACCAGCAAGGGTCAGCTGGCCAACTGGAACGTCGCTACCATCGTCAGTGCGAATCACGCCAGTGTGGAAGTAGGCATACTTACTGCGAGAGCGAGGCGGCTTGGTTGCGCGAGGCAGACCAATGTGGTTCACATTCCAAGCAGCAATGTGACCATAGATGTGGCCATCGTCATCAACAGTTAGTGGAGTAGGCTTTGTGAGGTTGGGGTGCTTAAACCAGTCAGCAGGGGGAATCATTGGAACTTCCTGCTTTAGGAATCCAGACGCGGCGATTGGTTCGAGGTCTGCGAAGTCTTCCATTGACTCTTCGTAGACTCCATCTTCTGGGGTCACGTCTTCCTCCTGATCCCCCTGATTTGATAATTCAATAGAGCATTCTTGGAATGCTGGCTTAGCTACAATTGTAGCAGCCATTATGCGTGCCTTAGTTATAGTTAGTTTGTCCTTGCCCATAACTTCGCCATCATCAGCATTTTCTTCTGCCTTTTCAGGCTTGTCTTCTTTTGCCTCAAACTGGTCAAGGTCAACAGAAACTCCACGAAGGAAGCCGTGACGTACTAGGCGCTCAGCCTCTTTTCCGTAAGGTCCAGTATCAAAAACGCCGTAGGCATTGCCCAAGCCGCCCTCGATACGCTCGATATAGTCGATGCGACCAACTACAACAGAGCCGTCATGGCCAGAGCCAGTCTTAATCTGCCAAAGCAGCGGTACTGGAAGGTCACGCATTGAGATAGCGCCTTCTTTAAACTTTCTGCCGTCACCAGACTCCTGCTCTTCTGGCACAAGCATCGGAATGTAGAAGCTAGCTCCCTTTTCTCCTGTTGCAGCTGCAACTAGACCAACTTTTTGGCGAGCATCTGCAGCCAAAGCAGCAAGCCTTGACTTCTCGATAATCATCTCGTTGAAAGATTTTTCAGAAGCAAACATCATCGAAGCTCCAACGCGGCCCTTCTTGCGACCAGGGTTTCTCGGGTCGCCCGTGTATACGCCAGTAACTTCTTTGTGACGGAGCTGGCAGTAGCCCTTTGCACGTGGGCCCATGTACTTAGAGAGGTAACGTACGCATCGAGTCCAGTCTCCAGGCGTTCCCCAACGAATCTTGAGAGCACCCTTACCGCGAGTCCAATAGCGACGAAGCTTCTCGGCACCACCACGGTTGCGGTCTAGCCCGCCCTTAGCGAGTAGGGGCTCTACAACATTTTCCCAGAAGTGGGTAAAGTCATGTCCAGATGCCTGCATGCTTGCTTTATCTGCCTGCTTTAGGACGTCGTTTAAAATTTCTTTTTCGTCCAAAGGTACGACAGGTGGCGGGGCAGACGACTTCAGGTCTAGAAGGATTTGATCATTCCTAGTCCACTTGCCCTCGCGGCGTTCGTAGGTAACTGGTTCGGTTGAAGTCTTAGACGCAGGCACAATTGCAACTACATCCATAACTGCAGTCTTGTCTTCAGGGGAAACAATAGCTAGATACTTAGCTGGGACATCTGACTCTTTAGGAGAGTTGATTTCATCTGACTCTTTTTCAGCAGCAGCGTTGAGCGGCTTATATGAAGCACGGCTTTTTGCAACCCATTTGTCCCAGTCGTTTAGCATTTCCTGAATGCCCTTGTCGGTCAACGGTTCCATTGTTCCAGGAAGATGTGCCAAAGGCATGTTGGTCGGAGTTCTGGGCTTACCGAGGATTCCCTCTAGATTTAGAGGTGCAGAGCGGGTGGGAACCTGCATAGGCCCGTCAAAGTCTTCTTCGGCTTGGGTGTACTTAGCATCAACTGAAATTGTCTTACCGCTGTCTAGTCGTACATCAACTTTTCCAGTTGCAGTGTCAATTTTAGTAATTTCGCCAGAGCCACGAGTCTTGTCGCCTGCTACTACAGTTCTTGCTCCTACTGAAACAAACTTTCCGCTTGCATCGCGAGGCTGCTTGCTGGCAATCTCTGAACGCTCTTCGGGGGTGTAGTTGCCATCTTGGTCCGTAGGGGCAGCAGCAGATATTGGCTCCTGAGCTGCAGACATAACACGGTCAATCATTCCAAAGTCTTCTTCGGCTAGACCATCTGCAACTAGCTCGGACTCTTCTGGGTCAATCTCTTCAAGCTTTACTGGCTGGAATGGACGCTCTTGCATAAAAGCAGAAAGAATAACTGCAGACTCAGGGTCAATCATGACGTGAGTCTTTTCGACCATGTCGCCAAATTCATCTAGCTCTTTGTCGTAGAAGTAGATGTCGCCATCGACGTGACCCATGTTGTCCCAGCCGTCGCCGTCCCAAAGGAAGACGCTACCATCAATGTCAATTTTGTAGAGGCGGTCAATGCCAGAGTTGTCCATACGAACACGAGCCATAAATTCTGGGCCAACATTCGGGTCCAGCTCGTGAGCCATTCGGAAAGACTCTAGGTCGCTAGAGTATGTGGCGTATGAGGAGTCAGTCAGCTCGTCAATATCTTCGCCGTATCCACTGGCAGTTTTAGCTTTTTTGTTTTCACGTTCTACAATTGCAGATGCCCAGCGCTTTCCAGCGTCTCCGCCCCACAGGGCCCAAGCAATCTTTCCATTGGATGGGTAGCCGTCTTCGCCTGGATCCCAGCCCTTTCCCTTCTTATCAACTTCGTGACGAGGGAAATACTTTGCAATGTGGCGAACCTTTTGGATGCCAATCTGTCCACCCTTAGCAAGCGTGCGGGCAGTGTTTAGGCCAACAGGGGTTCCGCCACGCTTGTGCTCTTTGCGCCATTCAAGAGCTTTCTTTGCTTCTCGCTGAACTCCACCAGGAATTGTGTAAAGTCTTGACTTGCGATCGCCACCAGCAATAATTGGTTCATCGAAATACCCGATAGCAGCTTGAGCAAGGCCGCGCACGTCATCTGAAACTTGCTCTACATCAGGCTCCCACTGACGAGACAAGACTAGGTCCTCGTGAGTATTGACCTCAGTAACAATATTTAGCCCGAGGTCAATAACTACGGCTTTTACGCCGTCAGAGAACATAGCATGCCCTTTGTGGGTGCCAACAAAATTAGCCATGAATTTTAGTCCTCGCTAGTACCTTCATAGATGCGATCTGCTATCCCATCTAGGTCGGATATAGTTAGCTCTCCTCGGTCAAACATTTTGACAGATTCAGGTGTTAAGTCTTCTTCTGTATAGTTATCTGGCAACTCGGATGTGTCAGAGTCCCAGTCGTACTGATAGATGTCCATGCCTGTCATGGAGTCTAAAGTCGAATCCCCTTTAGGCATGTAAATCCAGTTAACATCTTCTCTCCTCTGCATGCCAAGCGGTCCTACTAACAAGACTTGCTCGACATTTTCGGTAGCAGGATCTGATATAAACCAGATGTCCATGATGTTTTTTGCCATTTACTTACTTTCTGCGCAGGATTAAACAGCACTATTAGTTTAGCATAGTGGAGTTTTTACAATTTTAATTTATAATTAGGTTGCCGTTTTCGTCTACAGACTTTCCAGAAAGCCCCATGTCTTCCAGAGTAGGAGCTTCCCCGTCCACGACTATCTGACCGCTCGGGAAAGTTTTATAGATGAAATAGACAGCTGCATAAATATCTTTAAAAGTTCTGTCAGTTGGAAGAGTTGGCCCTTCGGGAGTAACTTTAAAATTATCTCCGCTCTCGACCAGCTGAGCGTCTGCAGTTCTTTGTACGGCAAACAGTGCAACATTAGAAGAAAACGCGTCGTCAGTAGACTCTAACCCCTTGTCGAAAGTCCATGTCAGCGATGACTCTATGTCTTGAGTTTCATCGGCTGGCTTAATTATAAAAGTTACTGGTTCTTTATATTCCATTATTTTGCACTTCCCAACATCAATCCTATAGCAAACGCAAGAGCATCGGCGTCTAGATTTGTGTATACATCAGATCCGCTTCTACTGAATCCTAAATATGTCATGTTGCTCCAAAGCCCCTGCATTAGAGTGGTGGCTACTTCAGATGCTCCATTGTTCTCGGCAAACAGAACATTACCCCTAGAGTAGCTTCTTGCTGTATAGCTTTCTGCAGTAGGTTTAGCTAGTCTCAGGAACCTTTCGTTATTTTCAGTAAAAGGACTGCCCATTTCAGCTGAAGTGTCTCCCATTGCTCGGCCATACATCCAAGCATGCTCTAGAGCACTGATGTCTGCGTTGTTAGTTTGAGCAGCATGCCAAAGCTCGTGGATTCCAACATCAAAAATAGAGTTTTCTCTACCGCCTATGTTTTCCTCTACATTTAAAACAGTGTAATGAGCATCTGTAACGTAGTGACCGCGAGCCTTGCCTACGCCCACTCTAAGAGGTAGAGGTTTCTCTATAATTTCTCCAGTCTCGGGGTTACGTCTCGAAGTGGTTTTGCTAAAAAATATTGACTCTATGACACCCTTAGGGATGCTAGAGAGAATTTCGTCAAATTGCTCCTGATACTTACGCTGTATAGGTCGTTCATTTTTTGCGCCAGCTGACTTAGCTTTTACAGGCCCAGTGAATACTAGTACCCCTCTGTCCACCAAATCTTCAGTCGTATATCCGCCGAACTCAACGCCTTGTTTTTCTAGTTCAGCTTTTACATAATTTCTAGTGATAACAGAAAGTTCTGAGATGTATCCTTTTGTTTTATTGTAGTTGTCTGTGTACGTAGTGCGGGTCAGAGCGTGCGCATCATACTCATCCTGTGCAGCAAGGTATTGTTTTGCAACTTTTTCTACCTCGGGGAATCCAGTGTAGTCTCTGTTATAGTTAAATCTCATCATGAGGTCGTCACGCTCTTGCGGATCTTCAATGTCTGCTAAGGCTTTATCGCGGACATCATTATAATTTTTTCTTGCCTCGTCTGATTTTTTCTTGAGCTCTTGTAGTTTTGATATAAAAGCTTCTTCGTTCTTTTTAGAATCTGCCTGAAACTTTCTAAACTCTGCTAGCTTTTCTGAATATTCTTTGCTATCTTCAAGACCTTTAACTACTTCCAAACCTTCAGTGACAAGTTCGTCTTTTAGTTCTACCGCCTGAGGCGTTGGTTTGAGGGCAGCCTTTTCTTTTCTAGAGCTTGATGAAACCTTAACGTATTTTTCATTTTCAGCTTCGCCAGACTCGACAAAGTCTGCTGCATCCTGACGAGTATATTTAGCGGCTAAATCACTGTTCTCTATTCTTACCCTGCCAGGCTTGATACGAGTATTAGAAGGAGCTGGTGCTTCTGGCTGCTCGGCGGGCTCTGGGGCTGATTCGGGGGCCGATGATTCCTCTGCTGATTCTCCTTCGGGGATGTAGGGAGCACCAGCATCAGAAATAGATTCTTCTGGATCATCTGGGCTGAAGTCTGGATTATCTTCCTTACGACGCTTGTACTCTTCAAAGTCAATACCCAGCTCTTCTGCACGACGCTTTAGCTTCTCGTCGCCGCGCACCCACTGCGCATACTCAGTGACTTCTTCATCAGTGTGCAGCATGTTTCGAGTCTGAAGGTTGTCAACAATCTGATCACCAAATTTAACCCTTGCTGTGTCTTTGTATCCACCGTTTACACCAGAACCAGCGTTAAGCTTAACAACCTCGCCGACTACCATGTCACCTTCGTTGTTGATAAAGCGAACTCTGTCACCTGGAACAACTGGAGTTACTCCGTCTTCAGAAATAAATGGAACATTGCTTCGGGCACGAAGATCTGCCTGCTCGTCTTCCAAGAACTTCTGCATCTGAAGAGGCAGGAAGGCTAGCTGCTTGTGGCGAGGTGTGCCTTTATAGCGCTCGTCAATTCCAGCCTTCATGCGGTCAATAATCTTGTTTATAGACTCTTCATTGTCTGGAGTTCTACCAAGAGCCTGAACCAAGCGCTCCTTGAGAAGCTCCCTGTCATCTAGCTCGATTGCCTCGTAGATAGATCCGATAAAGGACCTCTTAACGTTTCCAAACTGGCTCTTGTAGTTCTTACCGTCAGCTTGGTCAGACTTGTTTAGCTCTCGATCGCGTCCCTCTAGGAACTTATCAAAGTTCTCGTCAATAGTTAGTAGACGCCAGTTTTTAGGGTCCTTACCCTTTCGGAGATACTTAAGACGATTTTCGATTGTCTTGTCTGGCCCAAAGTAGGTACTAAGCTCTTTCCTGTTCTTTCCAGCAGGAATACCGTCTTCGTCTAGTCCACCTCCAGGTGCATCTTTTCCTAGTAGGTAGTCACGGGTCTTTGTGAGGCCGCTTGTCTTTCCGTAGAGACCTCTAAAGCTGTCTTTGTAGTCAGCATTATAGAAGTCATAAAGGGCCTCGCCAGTCTTGGGGTCACTAATCGTGTAACGCTCCATAAACTGATTTCCAACAGTACGCTCAACGGCAACTTCGTAGTTGTACTTTTTACCGTCAGTGTCGGTAAACGAGCCACGTTCTAGAACAATCGCGCCATTTTCTTTAATTTTAGCGTTAGGGTTTTCTTCAAGAAGTGCGTTGACAATTGCGTTAGGGTCTTCTATTACAACTTCTTTACCGTTGTCTTTAGTTACCTTTAGAAGCTTTCCATCCTCGTCTACGAGGTTATTAATTTTCTTTTCGTAGAGCTCTTCCCTAGACTTGGAGGATGGCTTAATTGGCTTGCCATCGTCCTTGCGGTTCTTCTTTGCAACGTTCTCTGCCTTAGGTGCCTTCTTAGGGACAGGCTTAGTCTTCTCGGGCGCAGGGTCTGTTTTCTTTGGGGCGGGATCTGTTTTCTTCGGGGTAGGCTTCCTAGTGCCTTCTGGCTTATCTGGCTTATCAGTCACTGGCTTTTTAGGGGCGTCTTCTGCCTTGCGAATACGAACAACTCCAGCGGAACCAGGAAGAAGCTGACCGCCAGGATTAACTTTTGCCTCTCTACCATTGTCATCTACGTATAGGTTGTAGCCTTCGCTACCATCTAGCCTAGTTTTCTTTTCAACTCTAGTAACTACTCTTGGCCCGCCGCCAAGAGCAACGACATCTCCTGGCTTTAGGTCTGATATGCCTACTTCTTCTGGTTCTGCTTTTTTAGCCGTATTAAGAACGACGTCTATGTCTGGCTTGTCTCCATAGAAAGCGTCAGCCATGGCTTTTTGCATAATGGAGTCGCGGTGATCTACAAGAGTAGGTGGTTTTGGCTTGCCCGATACGTCAGTAGGTTCTGGGACACCCTTGTCGCCAGGGAACCGAGGTGGTTTGGTATCTGGCTTCTCAACGGCGGAAGGTGCCTTAGGTCCGCCACGAGTTAGAGCATCAAGCTCGTCCTCGCTTAGCTCTTCCATTCCTGGAGGTAGCTTTGCTAGAGGCTCTTGGTCGCGCTCTGCGCGGAAGTCTTTGTCTTCTTCGTCGGTGAGACCACCAGTTGCAAGCTCAATGTCTAGGTCATCTGCTCGCTTAGGGTTTAGGTCTTCTAGCTTGTTGTATTTCTGGCCAAGCCCTTTTGGTAGGGTGTGCTGCAGGTCAGGATCAATACCCTTACGCTCTAGGAAATCGCGATCAAGCTTGATTTGGGTGTCAAGCTCTGTAGCTGCTGGGTCTAGCTCTACTACAGTGTTTTTTCTCAGCTTTAGCTCTGGAATATCTTCCGTTACAAGAGCCCTAATCTTGTTCTTTTCACCCTTTTTCGTTGCAGTTCCACCAATAGCCTTCAGCTTGTACTTCTTAGCGGTACCAGAAAGATCACGAATCATTGCAAGAAGTGCAGCACCAGTCGGAACCCAGCGGCCCTTCTTGTCACGTGGCTGAAGCTTTACACGGGCGCGACGAGCAGCAGCGGAGTTGCCGTCGGCGATTAAGACTTCGAGGTTAGACATTAAAATCCTCTTAAATAGCAGTGAACTACTAAAATTTTACCCTATTAAGATTGTTGTTAGTTAGTTGCGAGCTTGTTTATTAGCTCTACTGTGCTCTCGTCGAGCTTGCCGCTAGCCGTAAGTGCTCGTAGCCTGCTGAATGCATGTACAGCTTCTAGCTCTGAAGATGTTTCGGATAGAGCAGTCTTCACAACTTCACGAGAAGCTTCGTCAAATTCAGGTGCACCAGATGCCCAGTCAATTCTTGCCTCGGCAGAGGCAGTCATACCCTGAGCGGGGTGGCCAGCATTGAGCAAGTCTTCGTGGTCAGAGACTACATCTAAGTCTTCACTAGCACCTAAGGTTGCATATTCTAGAAATGAGTGAAGCTCCCACAGAATAGCGTCCGAGAGTTTATCGGAAGCGCACCCGTCAGAATACGCGTCATATGATCGAGAAGCTACTTCTGCAGCAGCAGAGAGCGAAACTTGACGAGATCCACCAACATTGGAGTTGTAGTGGGATAGTACAGTTTCAATCTCGTCTGAAGTAAGGAAAGATTGAACTTTTTCGAGAGCCTGAGCAGCCTTCAGCGGGACGCAGTTTGGCACCATGTCACCACCCTTGCCCTTCTTCATGCCAACTTGAACGTAGCCTTCCCAGCAGGGATCATCAGCGTTCTTTTCTAGAGCAGCCTCGTCTTCGTGCTCGGAGTCCTTCATAAGAGTTCCGTCTGGCATGTAGTGGTAGCCTTCAGGGGCTTCTTTTTTACCAGCTTCTAGATTTTCTGCAGGCGCAGCGTGACCGCCAGAAGCATTAATTACTTTGTCGAGGTACTCAGACACTATCGAACTCCTAGGAATGCCTTAATCTGCCATCTCCACTTTTTGTGCATGTCTTCGCGCTGAGCGAGGAAGTCCATAAGACCAAACTCGCGGCACTTTTCTGCAATCTCTCCTGCTTCATGCAAGCAAGCAATCATGGTGTCGTTGACGCGAAGTGCTGACTGAAGCATGAACTGAACGGAAGAACCGTCGTGGCGCTCTTCTTTGATGCAGGAAAGCTCTAGGTAGTCTTGTAGTAGGTAAGGCGCTGGGTAGCCAACCTTAAGAATATTTTCAGCAAGGTCGTCAACTGAGCCTTCGACGTCTTCGTACAGCATTCCGAAGAACTCGTGATACTCACCGAAGTCTGGGCCAAGTACGTTCCAGTGATATCCCTGAAAGATAAATCTGGTCGTGACGGTGTCAGCTAATAGGTGCGCTAGCTTTTCGCCTAGTTCTGGGTTTGGGTGGTGCATTTTATGCCTCTGGTTCTGCTAGTGGTGGAGTAGCTTCAGCAGGAGAGATTGGAGCTTGCTGCTCTTGCTCTCCCTCGGCGGGTTGATCTGTTGCTGCAGGCTCTCCTTGCAACAGTTCGTCTATTTCTGGTGGTATTCCAGCTCCGCTCTCTTCCATTGCCTGCTCTCGTACTTCTCCCATTACCTCAGGGGCTACAGACCTGAGAAGTGCTTCAGTGAGCTCTGGTGTAACCATGCCCTTTTGCATGACCATACGAAGTACATACTCCTTGGGGTCTGGAGCATCTGCTTCTGAGAATCCGTGAGCACGACGCCATGCATCGTAAGAGACGGCAAGCTTGTCGAATCCCATGTCTGCATCTGCAGCGCGGTCATTGCGAGTAGCAACCAGAGATGGGTCGTACCAAATGCAGACCTTTGCTACCTCATCTTCTGGGTACCCGTTGGCAATTAGGAATGGACGCAGGTAGACAACAGTCAGCGCGTCAACTATGAGCAGCATCAGCGGTTCGATGTGTGCCTTGTAAAGAGCTTCGTCAATTTGCAGCGCGTTCGAATATTTAACATTCGCTAGACCAGTGACTACATCCTTAGGAACGTCAAGTCCCTGCATGATGCGCTCAAGCACACGGTCTGCACGCTGTGCCAAGGCGGGGTCGAAAGAACGCTCAAACTTAAACTGCTTGATGCGGTCGCCAAGCTCTGCAGGTCCACGGATAATAAGTGGTACAACAGCAGATGCAGAATCCTCATCCTTAATCGGAGTGGTCATTGCATCGATTAGCTGGTCTTCAAACTCATCCGCTGCTTCCTCAGCTGTGTAAGTTTCGTTGTAATTGCCATCTTCATCGTAAGGATAATCAGGATCAGGACCAGCGGCAACAGAAAGACCGTCAGGGAGATATAGAGCGCCAGCATTGAGGCGAGAGCGAGCAGTCGCACGGAATGTCCTATTCAAAAGTAGAAGCTCGGCACAAAGATCTAGTAGGCCGCGCAAGCTTGAGTCAGCCTCTTGGGTGTAGCGAGGGTGTGAACGCCAGATGCGTCCAACAAAAGCAGAACGAGGAAGCATGATAGCTTCCTTATTTCCTTGGCTCATGATTGACGATGTTCCGCCACCAATATCACGTCGCGGGTTGATGATGTAGTTACCTTTAGAGTCAACCTGCAACTCATCTACAGAACGCATGTCCCAAGTCTCGGGGAGCTGAGAGCCTACCCTCTCTGGGAGCTGTACTAGGTAACACTCGCCAGTGACCTGTAGGTTTAGAGCCGCATCCTTAAGAAGACCTGGCTGCCCGCCGTAAGCAGAGCTTAGACGGTCTAGTGCACGATGCGCAGCAGCTTTCAGACGTCCGTCAATAGAGTCAATGTCTTGGATGGGAGCAGGAGCCTCGCTAGGGTTGTCAATCGCGGCAACGTAAAGTCGGATACGAGAGACAACAGACGCAACTAGGTTGAAAGCGTACTTGATTTCACCAATTGAGTCGTAATACTCCCAAGCTTCGGTCTGCCAAGCGGTAGATGCTGACTGCCGACGAGCTTTAAAGAGCTCTGCTTCAGTCTTGTCGTCTAGTTTTACCTGAGCAGCGGCTGCAGTGAGTGGCCGAGGAGTGTTAAACACCTGTGGTTCAGCATAAACAACTCCAAAAGAGTCAACAGAGACGCCAGGAGCTACTCGAGTGGCAGTTTTAGGTGCTGAAGCACGTACACCCCTACGAGATTCGCTTGGTTTCTCGTTTTCTTTCTTGAAAATAGCCAAAAGTGGCTCCTACCTGTCTTATCGCTCAATCAGAGCTGAAAGTAGCCCGATTACAGCAGAAATAGCCAATACTAATGATACCACAAACGTGAATTGGGGTAAAATCGAGGCTCCAATTACGAAAAGTAGTGAAACCCAGAACCCAGTGCACCAATTACAAGTGATTAGGTACCCGATTTTAGTCATCGGGGAGTATTTTGACCAAATCCAGTTGCGAAAACCATCAGCAATCGCGTCTGTAGTGATCAAATGCGTCATTCTGTATGCTCCAAGAGCCAAAACGACAAAAGTTACTGCTGTTATTTCCATTTAGTCCTCCATAGAAGCTAAAGTTTTGTACGGATTCCATCCGCGCAGTCTAGAACCACAGCCGCAGCCGCGATCTTTCTTAAATGCTAGCATCTTTCCCGACGAAGTGACAACAAAAGAGTCTTCATCAGCCTTTTTCGACGGGATGAACGTCGAATATGCTTCCCGAAAGACGATTTGGGGCCCGTCTGGCCCATCTTTCGCCACCATGATGTGCTCATCAGTAATAATCACCCTTGTAATTTCTAAATATGTGGTCCCCGGAGTGGGTTCAAAACTCCGAAGAGTCGCGACATCGTCAATTTTTCCAGCGGCTATAGCCACCAGATGACAGGGGAACCTGTCTAAAAGTATCTTGGACACTATCTTACCCTAAAAATCCGTCCGCCAGGGCGTGTATTTGGATTTGTGACACCTAATTTTCTATCTGCATAGCTTTTTGCGCGAATTTTCCCGCCCGAAAAACCTGGAGGAGGCTTGATTAGCAGTGCAGTTAGTGCGTGAACTAGTGCATCGACGCGGTCTGGTGATTTTCCTTCGCCTGGAATCCAAGAATACATCTGAGATTCGAGGTCTTGGTGATACCCAACGTGGTGGACGCGCCCCTGTTCGTATGCAAGGACTGTAGGCTCTGCTCGAAGCTGCTTTCCGTACTTGGAATGGACCTCTAGAACCTTGATCGTCGGGTCTATCGAGAGAATAGCGTTTTTAACAAGTGCGCCTCCTTGATTAACTTCGGCAACAACGGGACAACCCCACTTGCGAGCCATCTCC
>Ga0181556_1003239_pt1 | contig 14190 bp, 6 predicted proteins | sample 011ome_14_FD_148651 | JGI IMG/M metagenome (GOLD analysis project Ga0181556, IMG submission 148651) | Coastal salt marsh microbial communities from the Groves Creek Marsh, Skidaway Island, Georgia - 011505AT metaG (spades assembly) | ecosystem: Environmental > Aquatic > Marine > Intertidal zone >... | reverse complement strand
AAAGTTTGCGCCGAATCGATGCTGGCGCCGGCGCACGCGAGGAAAAAATTGGACGAGACGACAGAGATTTTGCGAGGAGAAAAGGCGCGATTGGAGACGTTAGATAGTGCTGAATTGAAACAGTTCACGACAGCTGTGAAAGATTTGAAAGATGTGGAGCTGTCTCAAACGCGCAAACTAAACGCGATTGAGTCGGAGTACGACGCCGCGTCTTCGCGACTGTCCGAGGCGAAACACCGGTTCGATTTCGAATCGTCTCGAAAAGAAGAGGAGAAGAAGAATCTTCGGTTGGCCACGCAAAGGAACGAGGGCGACGTGCAATTGCTCTTTGAGGAAGCTAAAGATATCGAGAAGTCTGTTTTGCGCGCGTGTCAACGCGAAGATGGATCGAAATTGAAAGTGTTACGAAAACTGAAACAAACCTATCGAGAAACCGACGCGCTCGCGGAAACGATTCGAGACGTTTTAATAGCTAAAATACGAACGGTCGAAGAAGAAAAGAAAGAAAGAGAGGAAGTACTGAAACGATTGAATAAAGAACGCGAAGAGCAGAAAACAAAGACGGACGAGGCGAGAGAGCAAAGCAAAACGTGGATGGCAAAAAGCGAGGAGAGCGAATCCGTGGACGCGCACAAACGAGAAGAGATTCGCGAGTTGGAGGAGGAAATCGTAGAGAGCTCGAGAACGGTCGAGCAACTGAGAAAAATTGAATTGAAAATGAACAAAAACGCTTCGTATGCCAAGAGAGACGTCGAAAAAGTCCGAGACTCGTTGCAGTTTATCGAAAGTGAAGTGAGAGTTAAAAATACGACGGTCTCGGAGCTCGCCGCGGCGCGATCGAAAGCGCTCGTGCGTTTAAGCGCCATGGAAAAATTTGTGAGTGCGCTACACGAGACGCGAGAGAACATCCGACACAAGATACATGTAGCACAGAGTGAAACCACTAAAGAAAAGTCATTCTCTGTAGATTCGGAAACGCGCGAAAACGAGTCTTTGAAAACATTGAACGATGTGGAAAGAAAATGCGAAGAAGCGAAAGCGAAGATACGCCAACGCGAAAAGCCAGCGTTGGACGAGAAAACGCGCGAAGTCAACGCGTCCATCCGCGAACTTGAAACCGCCACTCGAAGAATAAATTTAGCTAAAACTGCGATGCAAAGACACTTACACGCGCTCGAACGTTCGAAAAAATTGGCTTCATCGGAACGCGAAGACAAGGACCGAATCGTACTTTTGAAAGAAAGCGCCGCGAACGAACTCATCGACGTCGAGGACGAACTCGAAAACGCCTTGAATCTCAGCGACGCGACCGAAAACAAATCCATCGAAATCGACGCGCTCATTCGTGATCGTGAAATCGAGACGCAACGGCTTTCAAACAAAGTCGCGGACGTGAAACGAACGAAACGAGCGGCTCGAGCGACGAAGAGCGAAAGGGTGCCCAGATTGAAGAACACTCTCGTTGCGTTACGAAGAGCTTTGAGAAGCGAAAAACGAAACTATCGTCAAGTGTCGAGGCTTTTAGAGGATCCAAACAGAGAGAAACGCGTGAAGAAATTGTCGCCAAACATATTTTCTTCCTTCTTGACGTCGCTTCACGAAACTCGAGAGGACGACCTGTATTATGACGACCACGGCGAAAAGAAGAAGAACAACAACAACAATAACAACAACAACAACAAAAAGGACAATCTGATGAACAACGACGAGAAAGGTGAAAGTACCACGAGCGCTCGGCTCGTTCCTTCGCTTGCTGCGGAAGTGAACGAAGCGGTCGCCAAAACAGCCGAAACGGAAACGCGGCTGGCGCGCGTCGAACGTCGAAGGAAACTTCTCTTTGAAATCCTCCAAGCGTTGGACGCCGAGATCCATCGCTTTCAAAAAGCGGACGCGGATACGCTGTTTGCACGAACGAAAGTTGCTCGAGCCATGCACGCGACAAACCGAGGCATACGAGAGATGACGCGCAAAACAATAGCCACGACTGCGGAGTTGGGCTTTAGCAAAGCGTGTCGCGTGGCGAACGAACGCGAGGTTGAAACGCTTCGAGAAGAGTTGAGAGAGACGAAGGAAAGAAAAGAGCAAGAGAAAAAGAGCCCAGATCAGATAACGATAACACCAATAACACCGCGAAAACAACAACATCAACAAACACACGGCCACCGACGCATAAACGCGTACGTTCCAGAAAACGACCCATCCGGCATCGGCTTGCCTATCCCCTTCGCGCCATTCCACGCCGTCGCGCCTTCCAAGATTCTACAAAGTAATGGTTGATAGAGACAATACGTGCACGTTTTTTCTACATACCTCTACTACAAATCACTACTATACATCTACACGTGATAAAACAAATCTTAAAAAATCACAGCGCCGCGATCCCGAGCAACACGAGCACCGCCGCAATCGCCGAATACTTCACCCCGGCGTATAAGATCCCCCAAACTAACGCCAACAACTTCAATATGATCACAAACGCCCACACGGCTAAACCTAACAATAACGCTCCAGCCGCCGCGCCTTCTGGCGTCATCTTATCCTCCGACATCCCGGGTAAGTTTGTCGTGCGTAAGCGAAACACGTCCTCTTTCCCTTCGTCCGTGAACCGTTTCATCGCTTTTTCATCCATCAGCCACCACGGGGAATCTTCTTCTTCTTTGGTTGTTTTCCGCCAAAACCGCCATCTGGCGGCGACTGAAACGTCTCTTCTCGCACTTTTACTACGCGACGAAGAAGGGAGTAATCGCAAAGTAATGTTCGAGGACGAGGATATCCGCGCTTTGCACGAGAAACATTCGCTTCGTTGTGTTTTGATTTCCCCGTTAACCAAATTGTAATTGTTGTTGTTGTTACTTAAAGACGACGACGACGACGCGAGAGCGCCGAAATGAACTCTTCGCGAGGATGACGAAGAGCAACACGCGTGGTGTTCTCGCCGGCGTAAAATAGGTGTTGTTGTTATTGTTGTTGTTGTCATAAACGCGTGCATTACTTTAACAAAATTAATGAGGTTTTGGTCCGACAAGAAAAAGAGGTACAAAACGTACTAAACGTACACGTTTCGCTCGGTTACGCGGAGGAGTCAAAAGTGAAGGCACGCGGAACCAAAAAGAAACGCACGAACGTACGAACACCTCTCTGCTACTATATCTTTGTATCTACTATAATAACAACACGGCGAATGACATCTACGTTTTAAAGATATAAAAAATAAAGCGCGCTTGTAAGTATAAATAAAGCGACATATCATCATCAGAGTTTACTGCCGCCGCTCTTCTCCTCGCCGAAATACACTCGGACCGGTTTCGGCCGATTCATTCCGGCTGGGTAAAAATCGCTCTGCATTCCGGTCATTTTCCCTTGCGCGAACTCGTAGCACTTTTTGTTGAGCGCCCACATGGCGGTGCCTTCTTGGACTTTCGGATTGTTCGCGAAAAACTCTAAATCTTTCCACTCGACTTTCTCGATTTCTTTCGGGCATCGAATCAACTCGTCGCTCAACGCTCTCAACGCGACGACGAAGAACATGTCGCTTCGCCCAAAGTGCGTGCCGTGCGAGTGTCTCGCGCTCAATATGCTCACAAACTCAGCCTTCACGCCGGTTTCTTCCATCACTTCTCTCACCGCCGCTTCCGGAACGTCTTCGCCGACGTCCAAGAGACCCGTGGGTAACTTCCACAAATCTCTCCCAGCCGCCGGACCTCTCAATTCTTGCACCATCAACACGTCTCGCTTATTCTCATCTGTTGGATTTATTCGAGTCACAAAAGCGCCAATCCCGACGTGATGCGTTGCCGCCGCCGGTAACTTGTTCTCCTCGTTCTCCGGCAACCACTTCGTCAACATCACGTACTCCTTCTCCGCGTGATGAAAATGAAACCCTCTCGAGACGACAATCGGCACGTAACTCGCGTTTGCGATTGGCACTTTCACCCAACACCCGCGTATGTTTGATTCTTTCCACGATTCTAAGCTCTCGTCTAACGCGAGCGTGAATTCCTCGTCCGTTTTGTAATCGTACTCGTCGCTGTTCACCACCACGCCTCCGTATTTATCCGCGTTGAAAGGTAACATCGTCTCCGTTTCGCGTATGTCGTGTTCGTAGTTAAATCGGAATAAATCTTTTTTCGTTTGAGCGGGTGGGGGTGTCTTCTCTTCAGTGCGACTCGTCGTGCCAGAGCTGCTGCTGATGTTGCTCGCTTTTGCGCGACTCCTAATCCTCTCGACTTCTTTAGATATCGATGACGTAAATGTCGTCCTTCTTTGTTCGTCCCAGTTGTTATTCCAACAAGAAGAAGAAGAAGAACACAAAGAGAACGACGACGAATTCTTCGACGACGACGACGCTAAAAACGAAGAACTCCTTCTCGAAATCGTTTTAAAAGGGAGAGACTTTAAAGAAGAAGAAGAACGCGCCGAAACGCCGCTCAACATTTATTATATATCTTTTCGTCGTGCGCTGTTTTTGTGTGCGAGGTGTTCCTCCGTCTGAACCAAAAACGCCATTGAATGACTATTTAGGGTTTTAAAAATGTGCGAGAAAGAAAGAAAAAATTTTCACTCGAGAAACAAAAAAAAACGTCAGAGTTGAAAGAAACAGACGAAGCGAAGAAGAATCATCATGGTGGCAGCATCACCCTCATTAACGACAAACGCTCTCGCGCGAATGCTGGAAGAGCGACCGGATCCTTCGGCGTTTCAACCGGTGCTACAAATAGCAGGTAATTGTTTTGTTTACGTTTTTTTTATTATTAAACGATACTCTTGCTTTCTATTCTTCTTCTTCGAAAGAATCGATTCATTCTTTGCGCGAGAGAGATCGAATTTTTGAATACAAAAGAATCGCGCGAGATTCAATTTTTGATGTTTCTCCGCTCTTCTTTTCCGTTTACTCACACATCATCACTCTTTCTCTCTCACCTGCAGACATCCGCAAGATTAAGAACACGACCGGCGAACCGGAATCGGCGGAGAACACGAGATACAGGGTCATGATCAGGTATGTTTTTTGTTTGGAAATCATCGCATCTCAAATCTGGGCACTTTTTGAATTTCTTTTCTTTCACTCCGTCGCTTCGTTCTTCTCGAGCGGCTTGAGAGACGATTCTTCTTCGTCTTCTTCTTCTGCTTTAAAGAGATGCGCGCGAGAGAACACGCGACATCATCATTCGCTGACCTTCTTTTTTGTGCGACTCTTATTATTATTATTATTATTACTATTACTATTACAGCGATGGCGCCTCGTATTCTCAAGCGATGTGCTCGCCAAAGTTGAATCCGTTGATCGTTTCAGGTATGTTTTTCAAACAACACAGGGGGGGTGCCTCCTCGAGCGAAATCCTCTTTTCGTCTCGACGATAGAGAAGCGTTTGGTTTTCCTCTTCCTCTCTCTTATCTTTATCCTTTTACGCAAGGACCACTTCAAATGCGCCTTTTGTCGGAGACTCACACTTTCTCTCTTTTCTTTGAATACGTTTGTGAAAAACAGAGCAACTGCGAAAGTACACCGTCGTGCGCGTCTTGGACGTCATGTACAACATGGTCGGGGACAAGGTGATGCCGATTATCACGCAGTTGGAAGTTCTCGTTCAAGAGCAATCGATCATGGGGAACCCGCAGAATTACGCGAAGAAGCAGACGATTGGTGGTGGGAATCCGCCGCAGCCGTTCGCGGCGCAGCCGTTTGGGCAGAGTAACGTCGGGTATCAGAGTACCGGCGGGGGCGGGTACGGACACGGCGCGTACGGGCAACAACAACAACAAAATCCCTACGGCGGAGGCGCCGGTGGTCATGGTGGCGGAAACCAAAACGGCGCAGGCGGCAACGGGTACGATTCCATGGGCGCGAAACAAAACGATATGGGCTACGGGAGCAGTTACGGTGGTAATCGCGCCGGAGGCGGTGGTCCAACCGGGAAAGTAGGCACCCAGTACGGCGGCGCGACGAATTATACGCCTTTGCAAGCTTTGAACCCGTACCAACAAGGCTGGTCCGTGTGCGTTCGCGTGACGACGCCGATTGAAGTGCGCACGTGGCACAACGCCAAAGGCGAAGGGAAAGTTCTCGGCTTTGACGTGGTCGATGCGGAAGGCAGCGAAATGAAAGTCGTGTGCTTTGGCGACTGCGCGTTGAACTTGGCGGAGAAGATGCAACAATACGGGGTGTACGAGATTTCAAAGGCAACGTTAACGGCGTCTCGAAACCCGAGATATGCGATCGGTGCGTACGAGATGAAGTTGGACCACAACACAGTCGTCCAACCGTTGCCGGAGAACGCCCAGGGTGCGATGAAAATCCCAAAGGTGCAATACAACTTCCGCAACATCAAAGAAATCGAGACGTTGATGAAGGATACCTCCATCGATGTCATGGGTGTCGTTCACGAAGTAAGTCCGATTTCGATGCAAATGCTTCGAACGGGTGGCGAGAAAGCGAAGCGTTCGATCAAGCTTCGCGACGATTCCAGCGCGGAAGTGGAGTTGACGTTGTGGGGCGAACACGCCGACGGTCTCGGTCAAAAGCTCGAGACGATGCTCTTCGAGAACCAGCACCCAATCTTGGCGTGCAAGCGCGCGTGCGTCGGCGAGTTTAACGGGAAGAACTTGTCCATCAGAAACAACACTGTCATGGATGTGAATCCAGATCATCCGAAAGCGGGACAATTGCGATCGTGGTACGACGCTGGCGGAAAGACGGAGGACGTACAAGTCCTTTCCGGCGGCATGGGCGGAGCTGGCGCCGTCGGCGGAAGAGGCGACAGATTTGCCACCATTCGACAAATCGAAAACGAAGCCGCGAACGGTGGGTGCAGCAATGCATTCTGGGTCGTTTGCAGGGGTTCGATCACGTACATTCACAACAGCGACAATGGGCCGATGTATCCCGCCTGCCCTATGGATCACGACGGACGCAAGTGTCAAAAGAAGATGCGCCAGAACGAAATGAACGGCATGTGGGAATGCGAACGACACTACGACACCGTCATACCGTCGGTGGATTGGAGATACCTGTGTACCGTAAAATTGGCGGATTATTCCGGGGCGGTAATGGCGAGTGTCTTTGGCGAGGTTGGTGAAAAGTTATTTGGCATGCCGGCGCCGGATTTCAAACATCTCTTGGACACCGACTTTCACGCGTTTGAGAAAAAAAGGGACGACATCAGGTGGAGAGAGTACAAGTTCAAGTTGAAGGTTAACGAAGACACGTACAACGACATGACGCGCGTGAAGTACACGATTCAGTCGGTTGAACCAATCTGCGACGGAAACTTTGCCGACGAGTCGAAAGTCTTGATTGAAAAGTTGAAAAAACTTCACAACGGCGAGTCAATCTTGGAAGAAAAAGTCGATCGCCCGGCAGGTGGTGGCGGTGGCGCTCCGTCCGTCGCAACGAACGAATGGAAGTCAGGCCAAGGGGGCGTTGCCATGGGTGGTAACATGGGTGGTGGCGCTGGTGGATACAATCAACAAAGCTACGGCGGTGATGGCGGCGGTGGAGGAGGAGGCGGAGGAGGCGCTTCCGGGAACTGCTACAAATGCGGTGAGCCAGGACACTGGGCGTCTAAGTGTCCCAACCAACAAACCACCGGCGGCGGCGGCGGTTATGGTGGTGGTAGTGGATATGGCGGTGGTGGTGGTGGTGGCGGCGGCGGCGCTTCAGGAAACTGCTATAAGTGCGGCGAGCCGGGTCATTTCGCAAACAAATGTCCGAACCAAGGCGGTGGTGGCGGAGCCGGAGGCGGCTACGGCGGCGGAGGTGGCTACGGTGGTGGCGGCTACGGTGGTGGCGGCTACGGTGGTGGCGGCTACGGTGGTGGCGGAGGCGGAGGCGGTTATGGTGGAAACTATTAAGAAAGAAAGATTGAACGATACGACACGACTGAAAGAAGAAGAAGAGAAACACGCTTTACACGATACTACACAATTTATTTGAAAATTAAACTACACATTGTAACACTTAAATCTACAATTTACTGTTCTTGAACCTATCGCGCGCCAATACGGCTTTCCTTTGAAGATCGTCGATTCTCGCCTTACCTTTCTCCCGCAAGTTGATGACTTTGCTGCTGATGTCGTCGCGAATGATCTCAACTTGTGTCGGGTTCGATTCCATCCATTGCCATATCCAAAACGTGACGAGCAACACGATGGCACTCATAACTGTTCGCCACACCATTATTCGTGTTCGCCGCGACATTCGCGAATCGAGTTTTACCGCGGAAACCAAGAAAGGGTGCGCAGTCATCCGTGCAAAGTGCATCGGGTAAAACGCACACAAACCAACCAGGTACACGAAATGATGTCGGACGTACTGTCTGCGTTGACTCGCATTCATTTCTCCCCAAGGAATGTCTCGCCACGTCCCTTCTCTCGTGCGAAACATTTGCGCGGTGGGAAGCGATTTACATCTTCGGCATTTACACGTGCCTCCGGCGATGCAGGAAGGCAATTGATGTCTCGCGAAATGGTCCAGTAACTTCTCCGTTCCGCTGTTTCCAGATTTGTAAATGTGCACGCGAGCTCTTGACGAAGTCGAGACGCCATCGAGTAACGCTTTCAGAGCTCTTTTCGCAGCCCACCAGACTGAAGTGACGTGTACTTCCGCCGCTAACTCTGGATAGTTAGCGTCTAAAAGTCGCAACGTCGCGGCGACGAGCGAAATCGGAAGCGCGGTTATATCCAACCCAGCACAATCAACGACACAAACGATACCTCCACGCAAACGTCCGTTCCCAGACGCGCGAAGTTTCTGCCACTCGCGTTCGACGACTGAGACGATAGCACAGACAACAATCTCTAAATTCAGAGAGGAATCCATGCTCGATTTCTTCAAAATCATATCGTGCGCCGCGCGCAAACGGAAAATGACTTGCGCGCCGCCTCTCGGTAATCTTCGATGACGAAAGATGACATTTTGAAACTTTTTCAACGCGCGGTCGTCGAGAAATTTGTATCCGCTTCTCCATTTCGCGGACCGTTCGACGGCTTCGGCCGCAATGTCGATTTTGTTTTGTCGTTGCATCAAAAAACACGCCAACTGGACGTGCGTGAAACAATCCTTCGCTTCGGTTTCAATCGCGCGGATGAACCGTTCGACCTCTGACTCTCTCGGAAGTTTCGCGAGGGGTAATCCAGCGTCGCCGAGGAAGACGTAATCGACCGCGTCTTGCGGAAAACACCTCACATCCTCTACCAAGTGTAACACCGATCTTTGAACGATGGACAAAACGCCGTTCCTTTTTAAGCCGTTCGAGCCACTCTTATCTTTTTTGTTCTTGTTGTTCGCAACTGCGCGTTTACTTTTGCTGTTATTATTATTATTATTATTATTATTTCTAGCGATTCGATTCCGGATAATATCGTCGATTTCTTCGTCTATATCTTCCTCTTCTGCATCCGAGGGCGTATCGAACCATCTGCTTCTCGAGGCGCGAGGACTCTTATGCGTTTGCAGCGCATCAAAAGTGACCAGAGCTCTACTCCCATCGTTTTCATCCTCTCCCTCTACTCCTATATCCTCATCGCCACAGTCACCTTTACCTTTCCCACCACCCGTGACCACGTTTACCAACGATCCGACGCGTTGTAACGTCGACGGTTTCCTCTTGTGCCGCTGCTGCGGCTGCTCCTGTTTCTCCTTCTTCTTTCGTTCGGGGAGTTTCGGCCCAAACTTATTATTCCTTCTCCTCCACTCATTATTCGCGCTACTATTACTACTGCTACTGCTGTTATTATTATTGTTACGCGTGACCTCATCGTCATCATCATCATCGCTATCTTCTTTCTCTTCGCTAAAAAACAACGCGTCCGCGTCGTCCTCCTCAAACGCGCCGTGCGCAATCGCCGCCGCCCTCCTCTCCGCCACCCGCATGCTCTGCAACACGTCCGGCGCCAGCGAACTCTCCAACTCTTTCCACGCCTCGTTCAGCGCCTGGCGATAGCTAAACACCTCGTTCTTTGCTTTATTCTGCGCCAAAAGTTTCGCCAACTTCTTCCCGTTTTTCTGCAACGTCTTCCGTATCCTCGGTATCTTGCACACCTTCGCCGCGAGTTTCAAAAACCGTCGAACCAACGCTTTGTGCGGCGCAAACGCGGCGACGAAGAGTATCATCGACCCGGTGAATTCTGGAAGCGGATCTGGGGTCGTTAGTTTTCTCGCTAAGTGTAAAAACAGTTTCAATCCTTTCCCGATTTCCAATCCCGTCGTCGAGTACATCAGGGGAACTGCCCCACCAACTTCCCCAACTGCTCCTCCAACTTTCCTCCGTTTGTGTTGCATAACCACCCCGCCAATCGCCAGCGAGGCAACCACGGGTCCGTACCTTCGCCTCGAATGTCTCAACCACCAGTACCGCGCGATAAACCACGTCGTTCGTGTGATTTGCGACGTGGTCATCGCCATCTGGTGGGAGATGTACGCCGCGAACGGCGAGAGCATGTGCGAACATTCGATGACGGGATTCGTGAGACTGCGAAAGGCGTGGATGATTTGGAGCTCAGATTCCGTCAACGTTAAATCGATCGAGGTGTTGTTCGTGCCGCTGTGCTCGTCGTTTTCGTTTTGGCGAGGAGGTAGAGGTGGCATTTTTAGCGTTCGCACGCAGAGGTGGTTTATTCGTTGGTGAGGGGAAGGAGAAATTGTGAGGCCTGAGATAACGGTCGAGTGTCCTCTGTGCGCGCTTTACGTTTTACGCGTAAAACGACAGTATTGATGAGTACTACATACTAAAAGCGTATCATCTGCCCTACGCACAAGTCGAGCAGGGGTAGTCTGGTCAAAATCACCCTCCCTCCGAATCGTCGTCGTTTCTTTTGTCGTCTTTGAGTACATCCTCCGCGTCGCAAAACTCCTCGCTCTCGGTACACTCCGCCAGTTGACTCAAATATAACTTGTTCAAAGCGACGCTCTCCGCGACTATTCCTTCCCTCGCGTTCGCGTTCATCGCGTCCCAGTTAAACTCCGTATCGACTAACAGTTTCCTCGTTTCGAGAATTCGTACCGCGGCGAGGCGGAAATCGAGCTCCGGGTGTCGCATGAGCTCGTGCAGCCACGCGTTGCCGTCTCGTATCGGTCTGGGCTGTCCTTTGGTATGTGGGGCACCTTTTTGCATGTAATCGATGAGTTTGTTGTACATTGGCGATCGATGCCTGGACCCGCACCACTGATCTAAAACGACGCGACACGCCGCCATCGTCATTAACGTGACCAAAGATGAGGCGGCTTTCTTTTCCGGGGATGGGAACCCGGGGAAAAGGTTCGATGGAACGCGAAGTTTCTCGTTCTCGTCGTTGTTTTCCCCGTGAGAGGAAGACGACGACGACGACGCAAGAATGGACGTTTGCCGAGACAACCGAGATGATTTTGTGAATGATGGTACTACGAATGCATTGCTGTCGCGTTTGTGGACGACCGCGGCGGTCGTTTGAGAGAGGACTGTTGATGCGCCAAGCATATATTTTTGTGGAGAGATTTATCCACTTAAAAGACTTGAGGAAAAAAGGCGTATCAGATGTTACGCGGAGGATGTGTATTACACGTTCGTTTTGGTATCTTTATGAGTATTAAAACCCTTCCTATCCGGATGAGGATTCCATTTGGTGGTTGTTTTTCTGCTGTTCGGCTCTTACGTCCAACGCGACTCTGACCGCGGTTATAAGGGTCAAGACAAGCGCGATACCGACAATCACCATTTCCAAGCCCGTTAAGACTTTGGGAACGAGTTTGTCCGCGCGCGATAACGCGTCGACGATTCGTTCACTCGTGAAAGCGGCCAAGTCTGCTGGCGTTTTGCTCGACGCGACGATGGCGGCTTTCTTCGCGGAAGAGGAGGAGAGTTGGAGCAAGCTTTTACCGCTGTTGCCGACCAAGGAGTAGAATAAGGCCCACGGAATGGTACCAACCGCGGTGCCGAGAAAGATGGCGCGAAGCCGAAGGTCTCGAATAGCGCCGAGAACGTACGAAACGACCGTAAATGGCGAGTGTGGGAATAATCGCAAAGCGCAAATGGAGGAACATTGCGAAATGATGTTTTCATTGACGATGCCGTTTTTTACGGCGGACATTTGAGCTTTCAAGAATCGTCGGACGGGCGCGTTGGATTTTACGAGCACCAGCTCGGCTGGTTGCTTCGTCGTCGCCGCCGCTTTCACGACCGCACGCGAAGCGTTCGCCGCGAATACTGCCGCTACCGTTGCTCCGACGACATTCAAAACGCCGCCCGGGATGACGCCAAAAAACAAGCCACTCGCGATGAACAACGGAATCATTGTCATAAACGGCACGATGCCTGCTAACGCAATCGCGACAACGTTCGCAGACATGGCTACGGGAACGCCATATTTCATAATTGCAGTTTCAATCGCCGCGATGACGGTTTTGATGACCCCGTTCGCTGTGGCGCTATTTGCGGCGACTTTCTTCGCCACGTTCGCGGATAACTCCAAGTTCCTCCCTGCGAGAACAATCCCAAACGCGGCAACGATGAAGGCCAAGTTCACCAGAAACCATCCACTCGTTACAAACTGCAACGCGTTTGCCATCCACTGTCGCACTTTAATCTTTTTCGCTCTTTCCTTACCAAAGTTTGCTTTCCAATGTCTGCGAACGGCTTTGAAATATTGTCGATTGCGTAACTTTTTATTCGAGGACATCCACGACCACTGCGAGACGTACTCCAAAGACGCTTGCGAGTATCTCGCCAACTTTTGCTTATCCGTCAGTAAACTTCTCGTCAACTCGCCGGCTTTGGCGTAATCCCCGGACGGATACAACTCCCCGGCATTCCCGGCGCAATTGGTCATGATGTCCAACAATCCACCCGCGGCAACTGCCACCACCGGCACGCCACTCGCCATAGCTTCCATGACCACAAATCCTAACGTTTCCGATTCCGATGGCATCACAAACACGTCTAAACCGGCGTACGCCATCGCTAAATCTTCTCCAGTCAACATCCCGGTAAACGTCGTCCTCGTTCCTTCGAAGTGTTTCTCCAACGCTTTCCTCTCCGGTCCATCGCCAATGATCGCCACGTTCGTATCTTCCGGTAAATGCGTCAAAATCTCTTTCAAAGCGTACAAGTTCTTCTCCGCGCCGAGTCTTCCGACGCACCCGATGATTGGTCCACTCCTCCCTTCGGTCAACACGCGCCTGGAAAACTCTTCGTTTTTAAATTGCGGATTAAACGTCACCGTATCCACGCCTTTTTGCCACACTTGCAACCTCGAACACCCCATCTGTCTCAACTCTTCCTCCATGATTGAACTGGTCACCATAGTTGTCTGCGCGAATCCGCTCCAAATGCGAATTAAATCCCACATCCGCCTCTGTAAAAACCTCGCAATCCCAAACGCCTCCGGCGTATACCGCGGAATATAATGCGGAATGTGCGTGTGATAACTCTGCACCAACGGCACCCCAAACATCTTCGAATACAAAATCGCCGCCCAAATCATCGTCCCCGGCGTCGAACAGTGTATCAAATCCGGTTTCTTCTCCTTAAAATCCCGATACACTCTCCCGCTCAAACCCGTGGACAACAACAGCGTATCCGTGCCGTAAAACGGCAACACGATGCCTTTCACGCCGATAACTTTACACCCGCAATACTCCTCCGGAGGATCCACGCACGGCGTGATAACCACAACCTCGTCGCCCAATTCGGCTAAGTTTTCAATCAAACGTAAAAACCGATTCTTCATCCCGCTGACGTGCGTAAACGGCGACGGCTCGACGAAAATAGCCACTTTCCTCTTCGTCGACGCCGCCGGCAGTTTTAAAATCGACGCTTCTTTCGCGCGGATGCGTTTCCTTCGCATCGTCATCGCGTGTAACGGCTGGTTCAAATCTCCTCCTTTTCCTCCTCCTCCTGCGACGACGCAAAAAACTCGTCCACTTTGTCGTCTCCTCCTCGAAGCCGTAAACGTCGTTTTCGCCCTCGTTTGCGCTCGAAAAGGGGTGAAGAAAGCCGACGCATTCAGTTGTTGTTCTTCTTTTCGGTCGTATCTTAATGTTCCATTTGTTGTTACTCTGCGCGCATCATCATCACGATTCCACGCCTCTGTGACGGACGTTTTTTTGCTCCTCGCGCTCCTCGAAGACACTGAAGTACGCGACGACGAGTGATGATTAGAACACGTGGAAAACGCCGCAAAGGAGGAGGAGGCGTGCATCAAAAGAGAGAGGTATAT
>Ga0181556_1003238_pt1 | contig 14191 bp, 9 predicted proteins | sample 011ome_14_FD_148651 | JGI IMG/M metagenome (GOLD analysis project Ga0181556, IMG submission 148651) | Coastal salt marsh microbial communities from the Groves Creek Marsh, Skidaway Island, Georgia - 011505AT metaG (spades assembly) | ecosystem: Environmental > Aquatic > Marine > Intertidal zone >... | reverse complement strand
CGATGGCGATGTGATGACGACGACCAAACTCAGATAGCATGTACAGGTACCACTCACTACACCAGGGAATTTTATGCACTCTACAGTCTACATGCATTCATAAAGAGTGAGATTACACACACAAAGCGCAATCCTGGCGGGAAACGCATGACGTCGTCGCGCTTCATCCCCAACGCACCGGTGACTGATCTCCCTCCCTGTGACGTGAATTTATGACCGCCAAACGTAGTGCAATGCGGACATTTTGCCCAACCGACGTCCATTATCTTCCATGGCTACGGCGTCTTCAATAACACTTTTCCAGAAAATGGACACACGTACCCTTGTCCCGGTCGGACTGCGGGAAGCGGTGGTGGCGCGATATTCGCGTCAAACGTTCTGTCGTTCTCGTTGCCATTCTTCGGCGGACGAGGTGGCCTAAAGGCGCGCGGCGTTTCGACGTCGGCGTCCTCCTCGTCGGCGTTCTCCTCGTCGGCGTCCTCCCGTAAACGTAAAGGCGGCGTTCTCTCAGACGCTGAAAACGGCGACAACTCGCACGCGATATCATCGTCGGCGTCATCGCCATTGTTATCACCATCTATATCATCGTATGCAAGCGCGATGAGTCTCTCCTTCGTCGGCGTCGTTCGCTCGTTCTTCTTCGACGACGTTTCGAGCGCCTCCACTCGCGCCCGCAACGTCGCTATTTCCTCCTCCAGCGCCTCTCTCGTCCGCGTATGTCGCGCCGTGACTTCGCGCAATAGTCGTTTATACCCTTCACGCAAACCATCGACGGTCGCCGCGTCATCGAGCGCATTTTCCGGCATCAACGTCCTCGTCGGCTTCGTCGTCGTCGGTTGCGCCGCGCGCGCCGCGCGTCGCGCCTTCGCCCGCTCGAGACACACCGTCACCGCCTCCGCCAACTGCGCCCTCGTCGCGCGCGCATCGCGCTCCTCGGACGATGGATATTCCATCGGCATCCACGACGTCGACGTCGCCGCGCGCGCGCGCCGATGCGCGTCCGCAACGTCAGCTCGGAGCGCCACTAATCCAAGATGATTCCCTCGCGCGTCGCCGTCGTCGTCCGCGCACGCGCCGCTCGATCCGCTGTGTGCAATCGCACGTATTCGCGCCGCGCGGTCTCGCCAAAACGCGGCGGCGTCGCTGTCGTCGTCATCACCGGCGCGCGTCATGATGATTTCACGGCGCACACTGAAGCGTCAGTCGCTCGCACGCTGTTTCTTTACCTATCGCCGACGATGGCGACGACGGGCGAGGACGACGCGCGAGACGCCCCGTGTAGCACCACTAAGCGCGGGCGCATCGTGCTCTTCGGGGATTCGCTCACGCAGCGCGCGTTTGAAGCGCCGAATGGCTGGGGCGCATCGCTCGCGAATGCATTCACGCGCACTGCGGATACGTTTAATCGCGGCTACGGCGGGTATAACTCGCGCTGGTGCTTGCGCATCGCCCCGCATGTGTTTTCGACGCTCGGTGATGCGTACGAGGAGACGTTTCTGGTGACGATTATGCTTGGGACGAATGACGCGACGACGATGCGGGACGCCGACGCGCAGACGCGGAATCGCGTGCACGTGCCCGTAGAGGAGTATCGCGCGAATTTGAGGGAGATCATAGCTCTGGCGCTGGATGTTGCGATGCACGTGGTTGTCATGACACCGCCGGTGGTGGATCACGAGCAACGCGCGGTGACGCAGCAGGAGCGATACGACGACGCGTGGCTCGGGAGCGTTTGGGAGGATGAACGGTTGAGAATCGGTGAGTACGCGCAAGCAGCGCGTGATGTCGTGCGCGAGCTCGCGAAAGAGTACAACAATAACGCTGAATTGACGAGTGAGATTGGGAAAAGGTTGGTTTTGGCAGACGTGCACGAAGCTACGAAGGAAGCCAAGAGTCGCGGCGAGGATATTTTTTGTGACGGCGTGCATTTCAACGGGGCTGGGCAAATGCTGGTATTTAACACGCTCATGCGTGAAGTGCGCGAGATGAAATTTGTGCAATACGTTGAAGAGGTGCCAGATTACCCATACGGTCATGATGTGCGAACCCCTAAAGACAGCAGCGTCGTGGAGGAAACAATTTTTGCGGCGCACGAAGAGTTTAGACGCTCCTCCGTCGCCGCGTTCCGCACAACTTTTCGAAATAAGGCTGGCGGAAACCTTAGCTAGATAGTGAATTAGTGTCGCACATTCTTTTCTAATACAATCTTTTGTACTTCAATCAATGCAGCTCGTCTCTGCTCATACCGATAGATTCGCTCACGGATGCGTTGATAACGTCGCTGAAATTTGGTCTCATGGTTTCTGTCGAGCTCACTGATGCACTAATGGTGCTGCTAACATCACTCACCTCGGGAACTTCAACTTGCGGTGTTGCGCCAACTCTAGGCGCGCGCTCAAGCACTTGCTTCGGCGCTCGATCAACACGCTTGATTTTTTTGGTTGCCAAAGTCGCCACATTGACACGTTTGTCTCTACGTTTCATGCTCAATAATGTCGACTCCATCAAGGCTTCATGCAACCCTTCAGTCGAAGACACCTTCATGAGCCTACCTTTACCCGGTGAGTGCGCCTGGTGGTTGGCCGCAACCTTACGCGACGCCGGAGTACGGTAATACCTTCCATCGGCGCCCATTTCCCACGCTAACACTTGATCCGCGAGGCATGCGTCGAGCATTTCTTGCAGTTCAGTTTGAATTTTTGGCTCATAGATTCGAGCAACGACTTCAACCCGTCTAAGTAAGTTACGTCTCATCAAATCCGCAGATCCCATGTAGAACTCGGGTGAACCACCATTCTCAAAGCGGAATACGCGATGGTGTTCAAGGAACCTACCGATGATTGAAACTATGCGTATGTTCTCAGAGACGTTCGGGATCCCTGGACGCACGCGGCATATTCCACGAACAATCAGGTGAATTTTTACACCGGCTTGCGAAGCGCGGTACAGTGCGGCGGTGATAGTAGGATCATCCAAGCCGTTCATCTTCATGATGATGCTCGCCGGTTTGCCTTCAAGCGCGTTTTGCGCTTCGCGTTCAATCATTTCCACAAATTCAGCCTGCATGCGAAGTGGTGCGACGATGAGCTTGCTAAAGCGCTCTTGGTAGTGATGCCCCATGAGAAACTTGAACAAGTTTACCACGTCGTTACCCATCTCTTCGTCGCATGAAAACAAACCAAAATCGGTATAGACGCCAGCAGTGGACGGGTTGTAGTTACCAGTACCAACGTGCACGTACTTGACTAACTTGGAACCTTCACGGCGAACGACCAATGACGCTTTGGAGTGTGTTTTCACACCCTTAACACCATAGGCTACGTTACAGCCGGCGGTTTCTAAGCGCTGTGCGAATCCCACGTTTCTGGCTTCATCAAAACGCGCCTTGAGTTCAACGAGCACAGCTACTTGCTTACCATTCTCTGCCGCTTTAATCAAAGCGTTGACGATCGGCGAGTTGTTACTCGTACGATATAATGTAGACTTGATAGACAGCACATTCGGGTCACGCGACGCCTCTTCGATGAACGCTTGTGTGGACGTCGCAAAAGACACGTACGGATGGTGCACCAAAATGTCGCCGTCTCTGATTGCAGCAAAAATACTCCGCTCGTCCCCTCGAACTTGTTCCAAACGCGGGTGCGTTCGCGGAGCCCAGTGTGGGTATATAAGAGAAACATCCATACCGAAATCAACGGGCAAAGAGTCAATCGACCCAAAGCCAAGCGGGGCGCGGTGAGGCACAGTGATGACATCGGTTTGCGTAATGCCGTCGAGAGAATCGACGAGCTTATCGCGAATGTAAGACGGCATGGTGTCTTGCACTTCAAGTCTCACGAATGAAGCAAATCGTCGCTCACGAACCTCATCAGCCATCATTTCCAAAAGATCTTCCGCTTCATCTTCGTTGCGCTCAATATCCGCGTTTCGTGTTACGCGAAATACGTGCGTCGCCACGATATTGCACCCTTTGAACAACTTTTCCATGTTTGCTTCGATAACTTGCTCGAGTGGGATAAATCGCTGTACTTCATCACCACTGATATCCTTGTGAATACGAATCCATCGATCAAGTGGCGCGGGGACGCTGACTATGGCAAACTTTTCTTGCTTGAAGGCGTCCTCAATCTCAACGGCAATCGAAAGAGACAAAGAGCCTAAAAAGGGAAACGGGTGGCAAGGGTCGATCGCACGTGGATCAAGAACCGGCTCAATTTGCTCTTCAAAGTATTTTGCAAGTTCATTCTGAACACTCTCGCTCAACTCAGAATAGTGGTCAAGCCGAATGTCGTGCTCGCGCAAAGCCGGCACAATATGGTTCTCTAAAAGCGCCGCCTGCACGTCAACTTGACGCTCAACTTCAGTTGCGACGTTTTGCAGCGTCAACGCCGGAGTCCATACACTTCGTCCACGACGCTTGACGAGATTCTCAACGCCGGCGGCGTCTTGGCGTTTTATCGCGCCGACCCGCTTGGCGAAAAACTCATCCAAATTTCTCGCACTAATCGCCACAAAACGCAATCGTTCGAAAATTGGCACCGATTCATCCGCCGCCATGGCGAGTACGCGCCAGTTAAACGCCAACCAGCTCATCTCGGCATTAAACACCGCGTCATCCGTAACGAGCGCGTCCACCTCGTAGGCGCTCAACGTTTCGCTATCCTCATTGACCCCTTCCGAATAAAATGGCGGCGTCACCGTCGTCATCGCACTAATACTCTGACTTAACACCTCTTTCAACTCATCCACCGCACCCGTCGCTCTGCTCGTCGTAGAAGAGAACCGCGACGTCGCGCGCGAGACGCGTCGACGTCGCTCCTCCGCGGCGTCAATCTCACCATCTTCCCTCGCGAACGCCCCTCGCGTCATCGCCTGTCCTCGCACGCGCGCGCACACAAACGCGCGAATCACGCCCTCAACCCCTCCATCTCTCCTCGCCCGTCTCGTCGCCGCGAACGCCTCCACGACGCGCGCCCGAGACGTCGTCGCGCGCACTGGCCCGAGACATCGCGCGCTTCTCGCGCGCTTCTCGCTCGACGCCATCGACGCGCCCACGTGCGAGACGCGAGACGCGAACGCAGACGTTATCATCGTCGTCATCCTCGTCCTCCTCCGCCGCCGCCGTCGCGCTCGGCGTCGTCCTCGGTCGTCGTCGTGTCGCGGCGCCGGTGGATGTCGACGCGAGAGAATATTCCCGAGGCGACCCGGCGTGATTGATGCCGCGCAAATAGGCGTCGTCGTCGTACACTACGCAACCACGCGTGTGGCGTGGACCACACATGGGTGTGTACATGGTCGTGAGGTGTACACAGTATGCGACCACGGACCTATAAACGCTATAAACGCGTGCGCGTAGAGATACTCGATACTCTTCAGATGTCTCCACTACGGGACCGTGGGCGTTGGCGGTGCACGCGTTCGGGTGTCGGTTGGCGCGCGTTGGCGGTGCACGCGTTTCGGTGTCTGTCTTTACGGCGTCGCGCGGATGGTCCGTCGACGTCTCGGCGCGCGCGCGCGCGCCACCGCGCGTCGCGTCGCGTGCGAGCGCGTGCGAGGCGCGTGCGAGTGGTCGTTCGCGGAAGCTTTCGCGCGCGCGCTCGCGACGGGCTCGACACGCGCTCGACCGCGTCGAGCGAACATCATCATCATCATCGACGTTCGCGCGGATGGCGTTCGCATGGCGCCGGTCGCGGGCGCGTCTGGCGCGCGCGTCGATGACGCCTGGCGACGCGTCGACGTCGATGATGCGGATAACAGGCGCAGTCGTGCGGGCGGTGGGGACTGGGGCGTCGGCGACGGCGCGGGATGCGGCGACGACGTTGGGGTCTGGGATTGACTTTTTCGCGCTCGCCGAAGCGGGCGAGCGGCCGAGCGCGGCGTACGGGCGGCTCGTGAGCGAAGGGTTTATTAGACACGACGCCGCGCAAATTAAAGCGTTGGAGGCGCTCGATGCGGTGCACGCGAGCGTGAGGCCTGAGTCGTCGCGAGCGGCGCAAAGGGTGAAGACGGGCGGGTGGTTTGGCGGGTTGTTTGACGCCGCGGACGGGACGTCTTCGGGCGCACCCGTGGCGCGCGACGGGGGCGCGTATATTCACGGTGGACCTGGGTCCGGGAAGACGTTTGTCATGGATTTGTTTTATGCCACACTGGCGGGTGAGCGCGGGGTGGAGAAGCGTCGGGAGCATTTTCATTCGTTTATGCTCGAGACGCACACGGCGTTGCACAAGCTCAAGGATACGGCGCGAAATTCGGACACTGTCGGCGTGTACGCGACGGCGCTCGCGCAGCGCACGCGTGTTTTGTGTTTGGATGAGTTCCAAATCGTCGATGTCGCGGACGCGATGATTATTAGACGACTGCTCGAGGCGCTCTGGGCGGCGGGCGTAAAAGTCGTGACGACGAGTAACCGTCATCCAGACGAATTGTACAAGAATGGATTGAATCGTTCGCAGTTCCTACCTTGCATTGCGCAAATAAAAGAACGGTGTATTGTGCACGAAATGGCGAGTGATCGCGACTATAGACTTACAGGAAGCGTGAGAGAGGGTGACGAAAGCGTGACGTGGATGTCCCGAGGTTCGCAAGGCGAGCGCGAAGCCTGGCTCTCGCATCGTTTACAAGAGCTCGCGCACGAGCGTTCGTTTAAACCTCTACAAATTGCCGTCGGTGGGCGTCTAGTACACGTGCGCCGCGCCGGTGGAGGCATCGCACACTTTGATTTCCACGAATTATGCGACAGCGCGCTGGGCGCCGCCGACTACACCGCGCTGGCGAGTATTTTCAGCGCCATCGGCGTCGATCACGTGCCTCGATTGAGCTCCGACCGACTCGACCTGGTGCGTCGATTTATTACATTTATCGATGTCATGTACGAGCACAAGGTGAAGCTGCTTGTGAGTGCAGAAACCGAGCCCGCTGAGTTGTTTCAGTCGTCTTCTGGCGACGCCGCAGCGCGTAAAAACGCAGCTCGCGACGAAGAGTTCGCATGGGACCGCACCGTCAGTCGACTGATGGAGATGCAAACTAAAGAATTCCAAGAAGCAGCATGGCGACCTAAAGCAGGCGCTTGGCTGCTCGAGCAAGCGCGCGTGAAGGTTGACGAAGTCCTTCCGGTGGGCGTGCTTCGATCGTTGTGGCAACGATACGACACGTCCCAAGACAACATCTTGGACGAAGCCGAGCTCGAGTGCTTGATTGGAGATTTAAACCAAATGCGACTTGGACACCGACACGTGTCCGACGACCAGCTCGACGCATTCATGTCGTCGGTGTGTCAAAACTCTCTTGATAGAAAAAACGCTCGCTCAAATCGCTATGTGACGTACGAAGAGTTTGAGAAGTTTGGCAATGAAGCCTTCGTGGCGTGCATGCGCCACCGTTAGACCATTATAGAAGTAGCATCATTCTGTATCATTATTATTATACCGTAGTTTCATACACTAGAGTCTCGACGGCCCGACGTGCGCTGCGTTCGTGCTCAGCGCGCGCTTCAAGTCCAGAGGAACCGCGAGGGGTCGACGCGACGCTTCATCCACGCAAACATACGTCACGAGTCCATCAAAGCAATCCTCACCACCAATCGTCCCCACGTAACGAACATCAAACGACGTTGTACCGAATCTCGGCACTTCACACGACACGTCCACGACGTCTAAAAATTTTGCGCTCCTTTTAAATCGCCACGTCGACGTCGCGGCGACTGGGAGCGCGCGTCCCGTCGTCGTCGTCCACTCGCGCCCTTTCACGAACAGCAGCCATTCATCGAACGCCGCGTCGGCATACATGGCATAATTCGCATTGAACACCACACCTTGCCCGTCGGTCTCGCTAAATCGCACGCGAATGGGTGTCGTAAACATCGTCACGGAAATCAATTTAAGCGCTGTCACGTCGAGCGTTGGCGGCGAATACACCCACGATGGCGATGACGGCGTGCCACACGAACAGCGCGCGGCCCTTCTTGACCCTCTCTTCGTCCGCGATCGGCTCGCGTGCGTCGTCGGCAGTCATGAAAGGCGTGTAAAGGTATGACGCATGCGACGGTGCCCTTTTGTCTTGTTCCCCTCGGGGACGCGAACGGACATTCACGGCTCGAAGTGGCAAATGTTTGGTAAACACTCACGGGACTATACAATCTTACTCTGGAAGTAAAAGTGATAATTGCTACAGACTATTTACTTTTGTTTGGACATGGCGGTGACGAAGTGGTCGCGACGAACGGCTTCGGCGGACATGTCCTCGCGAAGCGCGGCGAGTGCAGCTTCTTTCACCGCGTGACGAAGCTCTGCGCCGGTGTAACCGACGGTGATAGAGGCAAGTTCGTCAATGTTAACGTCATGAGCGAGGGAGACGTCGCGCGTGTGCACGCGTAAGGCTTCGATGCGGCCAGCGAGGTCGAGCGGTGGAATTTCCAAGACGAGGTCCAGGCGTCCGGGACGCGTGAGTGCCGGGTCCAGGCTTTGTGGACGGTTCGTCGTTGCAATAACGAGAACACCGCCTCCAGTGCTCGGAACAGTTTCTAGACCGTCCATTTCAGTTAAGAACACGGAGAGCAATCGCGTGGCAACGTCGTGCGCGCCTTCAGACGCTCCGTCGCCGCGTGAACCACACATGCCGTCAATTTCATCCAGCAGTAATACCGCTGGCGCAGATTTGCGTGCCTTGGTAAACGTGCTTCGCAAAATTTTTTCGCCGTCTCCTAAATACTTGCTAAAGACGTCAGCGGCGGTGAGCGTGATGACTGTGGCACCTGAGGCGGTGGCTGCAGCGCGAGCGAGCGTTGTCTTCGCGCATCCTGGCGGTCCGTGCAATAAAATACCCTTTGGCGGACGAAGACCCAAGCGCCTGAACGCATCGGCGTGATGCAGCGGCCATTCAACGGCTTGACGAAGGCGTTTCTTGACATCCACGAGCCCGCCGATATCATCCCATGAAATCGGAGGCAAGTCTATGGCTACGCCTCGAACAACTGAGGCGCGCACACGGCTTTGAGACGCTTGAAAATCAGCCATTCGAACCTCCATAGTGTCTGGATCAGAAGCCTCATCACGCACGCGCTGAATTGCGCACATTGCTGCCTCACGACATAAAGCCGCGATATCAGCACCACTGTAGCCCTTGATACTTTCCGAGATAACTGTGAAATTGACGTCGCTCGCAAGCGGGATGGATTTTGCGTGCAACTTTAAAATCTCCACGCGATCCATCATGCTCGGCAGCGCCATTTCAACCTCCTTGTCAAATCTCCCGGGACGGCGTAGCGCTGGATCGATCGCGTTCGGTCGACTCGTCGTTGCTATCACCGGTACCACAATGTCGTTCGACGCGCTCGCGCCGTCCATCAACGTCAACAGTTGCGCCACGATACGCGTCTCGTGCGCGTTTCCATCCTTTCTCGTCGGGCATATCGCATCGAGCTCGTCAATCATGATCACTGTCGGTGTGCCGTTTTTCGCCTCGCGCCGAGCCGTGTCGAATACCTTGCGCAGTCGCTTCTCGCTTTCTCCCGCGTAGGCGCCGAAGACATCCCCGCTGCTCACCGCGTGCACCTTTGCGCCCGCCTCTTCCGCGACCGCTCGCACCGCCTCTGTCTTCCCCGTGCCCGGGGGACCGTGCAACAATAAGCCACGCGGAAAAGTCACGCCTAAAGTACGCGCCTGTGCGCCATACTTCATCGGCCAAGCAATGGCTTGACGCAATGCTTGTAACGCTCGAGCCGCCGCCGCGACTCGCGTCTCCGCGTTCGCATCGCGTCCACTCACGCTCGTCTCGCCCTCAGCGCGCACGACATCAATAGTAGTTGTGTCTGTGATTCTAAAACTCACGCTGTCGCCATCCACGCGCGGCTCGATGCGGTCGATCGTACATCGACCGTCCGCGGCGGCTGAGCCCAGTCGAACGACAAGCCGTCGCAACGCCGCCTGAGATCTGCTGAGCGCATTCGCCTCGCCATCGTACGTCACGCGCACGCGCGAACATACCACCGGTTTGAGTTCTAATAATTCAATCGTCCCTGCGTACGTAGACGCGGTGGAGGCGCGCACGCGCTCAAACGCGTCGCGCGACGAAACCGCCTGCTCCGAACGTTCAATCACCATGATGTCCACCTCACACGCCAAGCCCGTGCGTTCGTCCCATGGTTCGACGAGCGCGATGCATGTACATATGACGGCGTCGCTGTCGCTCGCGGGCGCTTCCTCGCCTGCGCGCGCGCGAATGGTTATGCGAATCGGTGCACCTAGGCGCGCGCCCAACGCTTCGACGACCGCTCGCGAGAGCCGCGCGCGTTGACCGCCGCTTCGCGCCGCGGATGCGGGGATGATGCGAACGTCGTCGACGTCGACGGCGGTGACGCGCGCCACGGACGATGGCGGCGGCATCTACGGCGCTCGGCGAGGAGGGCTATGAGGCGCGGTGATGAGCGAGGCCGCATTTTTTTTACTTGCTTGCTTTCTGAATCTATAATATTCGAAATGCGCCGCCTGAGCGGCGACGATCGTGTGCTAAATAATTATTTCTTCGTCGTCGTGTTAGATGACGACTCGAAGAAGCGCTTGAACAGTCCAGTCTTCTTTTCGGATGTCTCCGTCGTCTTTGTGACAGTCATCGTGGACTCGACGGTTGAAATCACGATGTCATCCGACGCCTCGATAGTGGTCTTGGATGTGCCAGCTTTGAGTTCCTTCACCTTCGCCTTAGATTGGCTGATTGCGTCGCTTTCCTTGTCGGACAAGTCCTTAAATTCGCGAAGCTTCTTCTCGGCTTGATCCAGCGACTGCTTCAAAGCCTTGATTTCCGCATCCTTGGCCTCTGTCTTCTCAAACGAACGCTCGAGTTTTTGACGATCGAGTTTGATTTGCCTTTCACGTTCGTCCAGTTGCTTTTCTAATTTCTCTTGAGCCTTAGTCTTTTCGGATGCGATGGACTTGGCTGCCTCAGCGCGGCTTTGTCTGAGCGCATTATCTTTGGTGATGATGGTGTCTTGAAGCTCACGCTCGTACTTGGTGCGGAGATTATCAATCTTGGCAGAGTTCTCGGCAAATGCGTCCGCTCCAACCTTGCCTATGGCAATCGACTCGGCATCCTTGGCGCGACGTTGAAGTTTCTCCACTTCGCGTCTGAAATCCTCGACGAGCTTGTCAAACTGCGCGTTAAATTTGCGCTCGATATCCTCGTCGCGAGCGTCAAGGCGCGCATCAAAGTCTGCGATTTCAGCCTTGAGCTTATCAATAGCCTTTTTGGCGCTTTCACGAATGCGCTTTTCGGACTCAGCACGCGCTGCGGCCGCTTCTCTGGCTTGCTTTTCAAGTTCCTTCTTCGCCTTGGCATTCGCTTCGCGCAACGCGGTTTGGTACTCACGCTCAGCCGCAACCTTTGCACTCGCCGCCAATTGTTTGGCGGCGGCGATTTCAGAACGCAATGACCTCTCAATCGCCGTTTGCTCTTGCTCGGCAGCTTTCATCGCCGCCGCAAGCTTTGCTTCGGCAGTCTTGTTGGCGCTGGCAAGTTGAGACTCAAGCGTGGACACCGTGCTCTTCAGCGACGTCAGCTTAGACTCATACTCTTTGCGCACCGCAGCTTCGCCCGCGGCGATTTCGGCTGCATATTTAGCCTTCAAATCAGCTAAAGTCCTTGTAGTCGCATCGAGTTCAGCTTGAAGCGATTGAGACTTGGTGAGATCAGCGACGACGGAAGGCTCCTTCTTCTCTTCGACTACCGATTTTGATGTTGACGGAGTACCAAACATTCGCGCAAAAATAGCAGCGAACGGTGAAACGCTTACGCTGACATTTTTCTGTGCTTCCAGTCTCGCCGCTTCCTTGGCTTTTTCGACTTCTGCTTGAGCTGCCTCCAACTTGAGTTTAAGCGCTTGCATTTCTTCAGTCGCCGCCGTCAACGCGCGCTCAGCTTCCTCTCTCGCCTCAGCCTCGGCTTGCAGCTTGTCGCGGTTAAACTCAAAAAGCGCACGCTTGACGATGACCGGGGCAGGCGCATTCGGATCCGCAGAAGTTGTATTGGAACCGAACAAGCTTCGCGATTTCTTTGCTGTTTTGACTTCCTCCTTCAAAGTCTCGACGCGTTGTTCGTAAAAGGCAATCTTCTCCGCCAACGGAACTGTTTCCTTCGTCAAACGCTGCTCGAATTCCTCAGTCATCTCGCGTTGCAATCTGTTCCACTTCTTTTCTGCCGCTTCCATTTGCGACTTGACAGTAGATAAGCGGTGCTCGAGGCTTTCAACAATCTTGCCTTGCTGCGCGTAATCGCGCTGGGCTTGTCTGAGCTTCTTCTCGAGCGTCACCTCGCGTTCCTTGAGGTCCTTCGTAGTTTGCTGTGCAACTTCGCGCGCGCGCGTTTCAAATACACTGCGCAAGTTCAATAACTTGGACTCGGCTTCTCTTGCTTGCTGTTGAGACGCTTGCAGCTTAGCGTTGAATTCCACGGTGGCGTCCGCCATCGACTTCGCAACGGCGCGCACAATTTCCTCATCGCGCTCCTTGCTCTCTTTGATCGACTGCGCGATGTTGCTCGTGAGCGTATCTTGACTGTTCTTCAACTTTGTCAACAGTTCCGTGCGCTCCGTTTGAAGCTTTGTCAACTCAGCCTTGTACGAGTTGGCTTGATCCTTCCACGTGATGACATCTTGTTGCGCGCTCACCATCTTGGCCTGCATCGCCGACGCTTCAGCGAGCTTGGCAGCCTCGCTGCTTTCAGCGTCAGCTTTAACCTTGGCGAGCTCAGCGGCGAACGTCTGCTCTGCCGCCGCAATCGCTTGTTCGCGTTCAGTCATGAGCTTGGCGACGGTACTCGTCAATTCCTTTTCAGCTTCGGCCTGAAGCGTCGCCACGACGGCGACAGTCTTGTCGCTGGACGCCTCCAGATCACTGATGCGCGCCTCGTACTTTTGAATGACGGCATTAGTCGCGCTCGCCAAGTTTTTGGACGCTTCATCCATGGCTTTGTCAAGCTTCTCCTTCAAAGCCGCCACGTCCTTGGCTGCCTGGCTCGACGCGCCTTGGATTTCAGCGGTGAGCGCATCGACGCGTTGACGAAGCTCAACTTCACGCGCGCGCGCCTCTTTGACTTCACTTTCAGCAGCAGCGCGAAGAGAAGCTTGTTCTTCAATTCTCGCGTCGATGGAGTTGCCCTTGAACACGGAGGACCAGAATCCGCGTTCAGTCGACGAAGGCACTGGTGCAGCGCTCGTGCTCGCCATGGCGGCGGCGTACTGACTCTCCGCGTTTTTCATGGCTTTCTTCGCCACTTCGAGCTCGGCGCGCAACGCTCGCTCACTTTCCAACTTTTCCGCTTCTACGCGTTTCATCATCGCCTGCAAGTCTTGTTCTCTTTCCATGCGAGCCTTATCTAATTCGGCTTGCAACTCGGTAACCGCGTTGGATGAATTCGCCGACGCGAGCTTCTTCGAGTACTCCTCCTCCATGCGACGCACCTTTGCTTGAAGCGCGTCGCGCTCCTTGCGAATGAGCTTCAATTCGGCATCGCTGTCCTTGAACGAGTACGTAATAGACTCTGCAAGTGTTCGCTTAGACGACTTGCTTTCGCGATTGAAGCGCTCGAGTTCCTTCTTCGCCGACGAGAGTTGCTTGCGAAGGTCATCCTCCGACTTCATCGCGGCGACTTTATTCGCCTTGTTCAATTCGGTGATTTTCGCTTCGTGTTCTTTTTGAAGTTCCAACAAACGCTTTTCGAGCGCGGTGACGGCGCTTTGCGTGCTTGACGTGCTGCTTTGAGAGGCGTTGCGCGCGGCGATTTCAGCTTCGGCGAGCTTCGCCTTGACGAGGTCCTCAACTTGCTTCATCTTCATCGCTTCTTCGCCTGACAGCGTCGTCTTCGCCGCGTTCTGAAGAGCTTCAATCTCAAGCGCGTGTGCCTTCATGATGGCATCCTTCTCAGCCTTGAAGGCGTCTTCAGTCTCCGTTCGCACGAGCGCCGTCACCGCAGCTTTATCTGCCGCGGCGGAGGCTTGAATCTCCGCCACCGCCGCGACGAGCGTTTGCTCAGCCTGGGCGCGTTGCTCATCGAGTTCCTTCTTTAACGCGGCGACAACCTTGACAAGTTCGTCGTCAGCGCCACCGGCAGAGCGCGCTTCGCTCAACTTGGTCTCGTACGATTTCACCAACTGTCGCGTTTGCGCATCCTTGGCCGCTTCTGCGTCCTTTATTTTCTGCTCCCA
>Ga0181556_1003219_pt1 | contig 14251 bp, 17 predicted proteins | sample 011ome_14_FD_148651 | JGI IMG/M metagenome (GOLD analysis project Ga0181556, IMG submission 148651) | Coastal salt marsh microbial communities from the Groves Creek Marsh, Skidaway Island, Georgia - 011505AT metaG (spades assembly) | ecosystem: Environmental > Aquatic > Marine > Intertidal zone... | reverse complement strand
GGTGTCGCCACCCGTCGTGCCGCCTGCGTTGCCGCCAGGGGCGTAGTGAAAGCCGCCGATCTTGCGCGCGCCCGTGACTGGCGGGGTCGTATGGTTGGCTGTGGCCTCCAGCGTCCCGCTCGGTTTGACCCAGATCGCGTAGTCGGTGCCCGTGACCGGCGAGCCGGGCATCGTCACGGCGGTGAGCGCCGGGATATCCACGGCCGCACCATTGACCTCGACGGTGATGCGGGTGGCGGTGGAGACCGCAAAGGCCCCGGCCTTGGAAAACGCCACCGCGCCGGGCACCGCCTTGCGGAAGCCCTTGGCATGGGTAAGCGCGTTTGCATTTAATTTGCGAGCCATGTCTGCTCCTTTCTACTGACGGCGGCTTTCGCCGCCTTAGCCAAGTTGCAGGTGGTCACAGGCGAAGCGCGACCCGATGAGGTTGCTCGAGAGCGAGGCAGCGTCGCCCCAGTACGAGCAGCGCGAACCGGAGTACGCGCCGTTGTGCCAGGCGCCGCCAAGGAGCGCCGCATTCGGGGCGTTGTACTCGGAGCCACGGCCCTCGGTGTTAGCGTTCCAACTCGCGGCCGCGTTCGGTCCGCCACGCTGAACCCCCCAGACCCACAGCACGCCAGTGGCCTGCACGACGCCCCACTTCGAGGTGTAAGCGGCATTCAGGATGGTGCTCACCTGATCGGTGCCAATCGAGCTTGCCTCGGTGGTGCCGAACATTGCCGCCATGAACTCTTGTTGCGTCATGGAGCGCTTGCCGAATGCCGTGGCCAGCTCCTGCGCTTCGAACCACGTGTAGCTGCCGTAGGTGGTCGAGCCGTTGCCGCCAAACATCGGCGGCACCTTCGGCGGAGAGGAGTCGTCGGCCATCGTCACGTTGTACTTCGACGAGCCATTGGTAATCGCATCCACGCCCGTGAGGTAGATATCGACCCAAAAGCCACCCGCAACCAGGGTCATGCCGCGAGGATCGAGGCAGGCGGGGCGGAAATGCAGGTCCCAGAAGCTGAACTCGTTGATCTGGGGGGTGGTGTCGCCACCGGCCTGGGCGGACGCATTGCTGCCCGGCGCGTAATGGAAACCGCCGATCTTGCGTGCGCCGGTCGTGGGCGGCGTGGTGTGGTTGTCGGTCGCCTGCAGGGTGTTGTCGGTCTTCGCCCAGATCGCGTAGTCGGTGCCCGTGACCGGAGTCTCGGGCATTGCAATCACGGTATCCGCCGCGAAGGTGTATGCCTCGTCGTTGATCTCGAGCGACAGATCGACGGCCAGCTTGGCCGAAAACGCGGCCGTCTTGGCAAAGGCCACGATCGAGGGGTTGGACTTGGCAAAGCTGCCCTGCGCAGAGATGGTGTTCGCGCGTACCGCGCCGTAGGTCGCCATGGTCAGATGCCCTCGAAGTCAGCCGGCGTAAAGCCGAACGCGGTGATGGTGGAGAGGTCTTCCACGTCCCCCCAGACCGGATCGAGGATCGGGCCTTCGTACTCGGCGGCGCCGTATCCTTCCGGATAGACCTGCACGTTCTGTTTGCGCGTCATGCTGCCTTTCAGAAAGCGCATGAACTCCGCGTGCTGCGAAGTTCCGACGATGGCGTCCAGATCGGACCGGGAGTTGATGACAAACTTTTCCATGATGCTCCTCCTTAGAGCGACAAAAACGCCCAGGTCGAACCCGTGCCGACATGCACGGCCGCACCGGACGGGATCGAAATCGGCGGGATGGATACCGCATTGCAGCCTTCGGGGATGACGGCCACGCCTTCGACGGTATTGCTGTGCCAGACGGCGGCCTGCAGCACGATTTCGCTATTGAAGATCCGCCCACCGTTGATCGTCGGGGCGTTGATGACGGGCTCTTCGAGCGTCTTGTTAGTCAAGGCCTGGGGGTCGGACGCCCCCACGATTTCACCGGCCGGACCGGCCACGCTGGACCATCCGCCCGAAGCGCTGTCGTACTGGAGCAAAGCGCGCCCAGCGCCAGTGATGATCCACTGCGCATCGGCTTCGACAGTAATCGTCACGCCGCTCGGGATGTCGAGCGTGCCGGGCGTCAGCACCAGGTTTCCGGCGGAAATCGTACTGTCGGTTTGAACCTGAGAAGGCGCAAAGATCAGCGGCATGACCCCGCTGGAAGGCACGTAGGCCGTCTCCCAGACGGCGCCGTTGAACACGCGCATCTCGAGCGACGCGGTGTTGTAGTACAACGCCCCCGTGATCAGCGGCTGTCCGTCGTTGTCCGTCGTTGGCTCTGCCGCTTTGGGGCCGAGATAGCGGTCATCGAACTGCTCGTAAATACCCTCGACGGCGGACCGATCAAGCCCGGTCTGGGTTCTGTCGGCACCTGTTGCCACGCGATCAAGGCCCGTTTGCGTGCGGTCAGCGGCCGTTGCGGCACGGTCCAGGCCGGTCTGTGTTCTATCAAGCCCGGTCTGCGTGCGGTCCAGTCCGGTCTGTGCGCGATCGGCCGCAGTCGCCGTGCGATCCAGTCCGGTCTGCACGCGATCGGCTGCGGTTGCTGCTTTGTCCTTGCCAGTAGCGACCCGGTCTGCTGCGGTAGCGTCCGCATCGAGGCCAGTGAGCACTACATCGGCGCCCGTCTGTACGCGATCGGCTGCGGTGGCGACCCGATCCAGCCCAGTCTGCACGCGATCAGCAGCAGCGGCGATGGCGTTCAGTCCGGTCTGTGCTCGGTCTGCGCTCGTCTGCGCGCGGTCTTCGGCCGTGGCCAGGGCGTCCAGGGCGGTCTGTGCGCGGGCCTGGGCGGCCTGGCCGGCAGAGTCCGCGGCGGCCTGTTCGCTGGCGATCGCGTCCAGCGCGGCCTGCACGGCGATGTTGGCCTGCTCGGTCGCGGTGGCGGCTTGCTGCGTGGCGATCTGCGCATCGGCCGCGGTGGCGATGCGATCGGCGGCGGTGGCTTCAGCGTCGAGCGCGGTCTGCGCACTGTTCTGCTGCGCGATCGCGGCGGCGTCGCGCGCCTCCTGCGCGGCGGCGCGTGCGGCGAGGGCGCCGCCGGATTCGGACGCAAGCAGCTCGATGACGGGCCGATCTTGAGCGTACAGCAGGGTGATTTCAATCATGGGTGACGTCCTCCAGCACCGGCAGGCGCAGCGTTTCGCTCGATACGATGGCCTGCCCTGTGCGCTGCTCGATGTCGATCAGCAGCGCCCCGATCGGCCAGGCCGCGGTGTCGAGGGCGCTGATCGCGAACTGCCCGGGCGCGGTCGTTTGGTCGGCCAGGCCGATCTGCAGCTCGGCCACCAGGTCGCCGGAGCTTGCCAGCCGGACCTGGGCGCGCAGCGTGACGCCCGTCAGGTCTTCGGGCTGGCCGTCGGCATCCCTGGCCAGGCATCCGAGCTGGAAGGTGTCGCCGCGCTTGAAGGGGGGGAGTGTTTTCATGATTGGACCTGGTCGCTATACGCAAAAATGCTCATGCAATTCTTTGCAGCAGATAGGTTCTGAACGTTTCGCTGTACTCCCCGGCGCCTCTTGTTTCTGTTCCCGTTTTTCCCGCGCATCGCCAGGTCCCCGAGCCTGCGCCGACATTGCTGCCGGCATACGTAGCGCCAACTGTCAATGTCACCCCGGCGCGTTGCTCGATTGCGCGATACTCCCCGATCGTGCCGTAAGCATCGGCGCGCACCGGGTTGCTGACTCCGCCGACAGCCGCAGCGGTGGTGGCCGTGGCAGCGTTGCCGGAAATTGAGATGGACCACGTCCCGGTGGCGCCGCGGCCGTCCGAGCTGACTCGATTGCCAAAAACGAGCCAGCCGGTGCCGGTCGAGACCAGCAAGGCAGACTCGGCCGGCCCAATGACGTAGGTCGCCCCATCGCCGATCGTTTCCGATGCGGCCGGGTCAATCGTGATCGAGCCCGTCCCCGAGTTCGCCACTGCGATCGCAAACCCGGCACCCAGCGTGGCGGCGGATGTCAGCGACAGCGTGATGGTTCCCGTGCAGTCGATGACGCGGCCGCGGTCGGCGGCCAGCACGGTGTAATCGGCGGAGCGGGTGGCGATGCCGGCACCCAGCAGTGCGCCCAGCGCGGCCTGGGCGGCGGGGGCGGTGCCGGCGACGCCCAGCAGGCCGGTCAGGTAGTCGTGCAGCGCCTCGAGCGCGTTCTTGAACTCACCTTCGGTGACCGATGGGTCGGTAAAGTCGGCCTTGGCGGGAATGGCGGTCATTTCGTCATGCGCTCCACATATCGTTGCTGTTCAGGGTCCACATTGGCGTGGCTGCGCTGGCGTTCCACATGTAGCCGGCGGACGAGCCGTAATAGATCAGGGTCCAGGGGCCGCGCGTGATGCCGACGGCGGCGACGCGGACCAGCGTGGCGGCGCCGTACAGGGCCGGGCCGATGTAGTTGTTGGCGGTCGTCTCCCCAACGCGGGTCCAGCTGCTGCCGTCGGCGGAGACTTCCACCAGGTAGCGATCGGCGCCCGGCGCGGGGGCCCAGCTGATGATCATGCGGCTGACGTCATCAGGCATCGAACGCGCCAGCAGCCCGCGCACCGGTGGCGCGGTGTCGACCAGCGGCAGCTGCCAGGCGTTGGCGCCCGGAACGACGCCGGTCTCGGCCTGATAGACGGCGTCGGAATCGACCACCAGCGCCAGATCTACGCTGGATGCGCTGCGCGGCGTGATGCTCAGCACCTTGGCGGTCACGTACTGCGCCTGGGCCGGTCCGAACGCGGCCAGGGCGCGCTCGCGGCCGGCGCCGGTGTCCGGATAGGCGTCTGTCCAGCTCCAGTCCTGCAGGATCACCTGCGTGGCGGCGGCGCCTGGCGCCGCCAGAAAAGGCCCCACCGGGCGGCCGTCGCGCGCGCGCCAGGTCAGGTAATGCGCGCCGGCACCGAACGTCACCGCATCGGTCAGCGTTACGACGGCAGGCAGTTCGCCGGCATCGAACGCGGCGATCTCGCTGGACTGCCCCCATTGCGGCAAGTCGTGAGTCACGGTCACGACATCACCCAGGGCGGGGATGAAGCCGTCCATCTCGGTGCTGAACGACACGAACCGGCGCCGGTACCGGTTGCAGGCGGCCATGTAGATCCCCTCGCGCCAGGCTTGCGCGCGGCTGGTCACGCCGGGCAGCTTGAGCTTGGCTGGCTGCAGGGCCTGCGAGTCGGGCAGTGCGGCGCTGACGGTTTTCCACGACCAGCTGAGGCGATCGAAGTACTCGACCTCCACCGCGTCGGCCTGCTCTTCGCTGGGCATCTTGTACGTCAGCTTGTAGCTGTTGCGCACCATGTTGCGCGGCGTGAACATGCCGGCAGGCAGCGCCTGGGGGCGATCGCGGTAAATGCGCAGCAGGCCGCCTTGCAGGAAGGGAAAGGCGCGGCCGGTGCGCGCCACGGTCTGCAGTGCTTGCCAGATCGTGGTCGTGGTGTCGAAGACGATGTTGCACTCGTCGCCGCGGGCAGCCCATTCGCTGGCCAGCGTCTGCAGGCCGTCGAGGTCGATGCGGCTGTCGGGCAGGCCGGCGCCGTAGCTGGCGCGCGCAATGTCGGCCAGCGCCCAAGCTGGATTGGCGGTGGCGGTCGGTGCGCTCCAGGCGCTGCCGTTCCAGATCGGCAGCTTGTGCGTGGCGATGACGTTGATCTTGCGCGAGGCGAGCTGGCTCAGGTTGTTTGAGGCGCGCATGCGCAGGGCCAGCAGGGTCAGACCCGGGTGGCTGTTGCTGCCCACCAGGTAGGCGCGCAGCGAGCCCCAGGCGATCTCGTTAGCCTCGCGTGTGCCGGTGAGCTTGGCGTTCGTGCGCCAGGCGCGCACCTCGTAGCGGCCGGGGGTGACGCTGTAGCGGTAGCTCACGCGCTGCGGCGTGGTGGTGGCGGCACTCAGGGTTTCGGTGCCCAGCGCCGCCCACGCGCCCGTCGGATTGCCGTCGGTGTCGATCGCGCGCGCCTCGACCGTCCAGCTCGCAGCTCGGGCAGACAGGCTGCCGTTGTCCTCGGCGTAATACAGACCGCGCGGCGCGATGATGTCGATGCCGATCACGTTGGTCGTGGTGCCGCTGGCGTTGGCCACGAAGGGCCCCAGCACGTCGCCGGCTGCAGGGCTGAGCGTGGTGTTCCAGGTCAGCTCCTGCCCGCTGACTTCGATCGAGGTCGTGACCTGGGTCGGGAACAACGTGACGGCCTCGCCGGGCTGGATGATCTGGTGCTCGATCTCCTGGAAATTCGAGATCGGCGTGTCCTCGATGCGGATCGCCTCGATGTCGTGGTGCCCCTGGCCGATCACATGCAGCTGATACAGGTACTGTTCGTTGCCGCCGTATTCTATGTAAGGCTGCGCGGCGAAGTCCGGGTAAATCAGGTGCCGGCCGTAGATGACCGGGATGGCGCCGCCCATCCGGGCCTGGTTGCCGCTGGCCGACAGGCTGTAGGTCGGGCTGGCCGAAGGCGCGCTCCCCCAGCTCGACAGATCCATGCGCGGCGGCGGAACCAGGGCGTTGATCAACACATTGCCGGCGGTGGCGATCAGCGCGGCCCCCATCGCGGTGGCTGTGGTGCCGGTAAAGCCGATGGCGCCGCCGATCACGCCACCGAACTGGATCGCCACATACAGCACGGCCAGCTGCAGCAGGATGCGAACCGGGTCTGATCCGCCGTCACCGCCCTGGGGCAGCACCATCCACACCACCACATCGCCATCGCTCACGCGCCGGCCCCACTCGGCGCGCAGCACCGGCCGGCCATTGAGCAGGCAGATATGCGGCTGACGGGTGCGCGGCGCCAGGGCTCGGAGCCGGTGGCGGCGGCGCAGCGCCACGATCTCGCGCGCTTGCTGCGGGCGGAAAGGGTCGCGGCAGGTGATCACCGTGGCCTTCATGGCGCGATCTCCTGCAGGCGCTGGTGGCGGTACGTGCGCAACAGGTTCCAGCCCTGCAGCCGGGCTGCGGTCGCGGTCTGTGCGATCACGCCGGCGCCGCTGACCGAGTGCAGCACGCGCAGGCCGTCGCACTCGACCCACAGTCCGACGTGATGCGGCCGGCGCGCGTGCCCCATCAGCACCACGTCGCCCTCGCGTGGGCGATCGACGTCGCGCCAGTCCGACAGGTCATAGCCGTCGATGGCGTGGGCGCAGGCCAGCGTGCGGCGAGCATCGAGCGGTACGGGCGGGATGGTCAGGCCGTAGCGGTCCTGGAACACCGTCCGCACGAAGGCGTAGCAGTCCTGGTCGGCAGCGCTCCACGGCCGGCCGATGTAGTCCGATGCCCAGTGCGGCGCCGTCATGCGATCAGCCCGGGAAAGGTCTGGCCGTCATAGGTCTGGCCGGGGAACTGACGATTGCCGTAGTCTCCGAACGAGGCGCGGGCGCGGATGGCGAACACGTCGGCCTCGACGTCGTGCAGCACCAGATGCACCGGTGGGTCCATGCTGGGGGCGCTGGTGTCGCTGGCCAGATAGGGCCGGTAGGTCAGCTCGATCAGGCTGGCCGAGTTGGCGGCCCGGTCCAGGTAGGCCATGATCTCCGCGCCGACGTTGTCGATCTCGATTTCAAGCTCGGGCATGCCGGTGCTCTGTACGTCCGGCAGACGGAAGCGGAACGAGAACGGCGCAAACTCCACCTGTTCCCCGGGGTTGGCGGGCGCATCGGCCTCCAGGGTGGCGGCCAGCGTGGCATGGTCATTGACCACGCGCAGCGGCTGCAAGAAGTTGGCGTGGCGCAATTCCAGGGTGTGCAGGATCACTTCGTCGCTGGGGGCGCTGGCGTAGGCTTCGGCCAGGGCTTGAGAGAGGGCAATGTCAGGCATGGATCAGCCTTCCGTCCAGGCCGAGACCGGCCGGTTGCGCACTTCGAGGGTGGCGGTCACGGCGTAGCTCAGGCCGGGCAGCTTGGCGGCCTGAAAGGGAGCAATGAAGCGCGCCTCCACGGTCTGCAGGCCCTGTCCGTTGCGCAGCGAGATGGCGAACCAGCTGGCACCGCCGTTGATCGAGCCGTCAAACCACGATTCGAGCGTTGCCAGCTGCGCTTCGGTCAGGATCCACTTGACCTGATGGTGGGTCGGCGCAGTCGTGAAGCGGCGGCGCTGGCGGGCCGGGCCCTGGTCCATGTCGGTGCGGATGAAAGCCTGCTGCGGCTCGATGGTGTAGCCGTCGGTCTCGGGGGCGGGCAGTGTGGCGGGCCAGGTAGCCATCAGCGCATCGCTCCCATCGCCGGGTTGAGGCCGTAGCGCCGTTCGAGCAGCGGTGCCATGCCGGTGCCGCGATTGACGCGGTTCATCAGCCCGGCCTCCACCTTCTCGACCATCAGCTCGATCACGGTGCCGCCCATGGCGTCGGTACCGGTGGAGGCGGTGGCGCGGGTGTCGCTGCCGGCATAGTTGTTGACCACCACGCTGACCCTCGGGCCGCCGGCACCCGCCGCGGCCGGCGCGACGCTGCCGCCCTGGCTGCCCATCATCAGATAGGTCTTGCCGTCGGTGTGCAGCAGCTCGGGGCCCTGCTCGGCGACCTGGTACAGCCCGCCGCCCGCCACCGAGCCGCCCGCGGCGCGGAAACCGCTGTAGCTCAGGCCGGTGCCGCCGCCCAGGGTCAGACCTTCGCCGCCGCCCAGGGTCAGGCCGGTGGCGCTTGCGGGGGCGCCGGACGACAGGGAATACATCGAGCCGCCGGCCGCGCTCATGAAGCCGGCAATCGCGTTGAAGATGGCTTGCTTCACGATCATGCGGGTAAGGTCGGCGATGATGCTGTTGGCCAGATCCGAGAACGACAGCTTGCCGGTCTGCACGAACCTGACCAGCGCATCTTCCATGCCGCGCAGCGCGTTGCTGGTCAGGGTTTCGGTCTGGGCAAACAGGTTGACGGCGTTGTCCGAGTAGTCGGCCACGGCCTGGCTGAGGCCCAGCATGCTGTTGCTGCGCAGCTCATCCACGCGGCCGTAGTAGCGCTCGTTGGCGGCCAGCGCGCGCTGCAGGCTGGCCTCGATGTCGGCCATGCCATTCTTGTAGGCGTCCGACTCCAGGGTCTTGTTGCGGGCAGCCTCCTCGGTCAGCTGCCGCTGGTAGCGCGCATATTCGCGCTCGATCTTGATGCGGCTGGCCAGCCGCTCGGCGGCCTGGCTGCCGAGGCCGATCACCCCCAGACGGTCGTCGTACTGCTCGGCCTGGGAGGCGGCGGAATCGGCCATGCTGCGGCGCAGGCCATCGGCACGCGCCTGGGTGCGCTCCAGCGCCTGGGCGTGCTCTTCAGCGGCCTTGGCGGCGGCGCGCTGGGCAAGCGCCTGCTTTTCCAGGGCGAGCGCTGCCTGCGAATCGATCTCGATGCGCTGCTTCTGCTGGGCGCTCAGCTTACTGCCGGCGCGCTCCAGCTCGGCCTTGACGTCGACTGCCAGCTTTTCGCCGGCAGTCAGCTCCTTGCTGACCTGCAGCTCGGCGCGCTGGGCAGCGGCAAAATCCTGGATGCGGGCGATCAGGCGGTCATACGTGCCGTCCCCGGCCTTTTCGTATTCCTTGTACATCGCGCGCAGCGCGGCTTCGCCGGCAGCCATCTGCTCGGCGCCCAGTGCGCTGGAGCCCGGATTGACTGCGCGGATCCGGTCGAGGTTGGCGCGATAGTCCTTGAGTGCCTTGTTCAGCTGCTCCTGCTTGCTCAGGCCCTTGTCCTGCAGCTTGCCGACGGCGTCGAGCGCCTTGATGGCGGCGTCCTCTGCGGCGCGCTGGTAGCGCTGCTGTGCGGCGCTGCGGTCGCGCAGCCGGATCGTTTCCTTCAGGGTGTCGACCTGCGCCTGCTGGGCGGCCAGATTGCTGGCGGTGATCGGTGCCATGTTGCGCGCACCGAACGCGGACATCCTCTGCAGGCGCTCCTGCGCATCGGCGAGCTTTTCTTCCAGGGAGTCCGCACGGCCGATGTCGAGCATCCTGTCCCAGGCGGCCTTGGCAAAGCCGCCCACGGCGCCCCAGGCGCGCTCGAGGGAGCCCAGGCTTTGCCGGATGTTTTCGGTCCGCTCCTGCATTGCGGTGTCGTAGCTGCGCTGGGCAAGCTGGCCGGCTTCGAGTGCGCGGCCTTCGGCCTCGAGCGCCTGAATCTGCTCGTAGATGGCAGCGGTCAGGTAATGCTGCTCATCGTTGAGCTTGCGGGCGGCTTCCACTGGGGACTTGCCCAGCTCGGCAAAAGCCTTGACCGTCTGCTCGACCGGCACACCCAGGAGCTTTTCCATCGCCGCAGCGGTGGCGGTGAATTGCTGCAGATCGGCAGCGGCGACCCGGCCGGTGGCGGCAAACTGCCCCATGATCTCGGCGGCCTGGCCTGCCGTCATGCCGACCTCGCGCATGGACTGCGCCATCGCCGCCATCTGGTCGGCCGAGCTTCCGGCGAGGTTGCCGGTCATGGTCAGCGCTTTGCGGAACCGGTCGGCTTCGGCCGAGCCCTGGTAGTAGGCAAGTCCCAGCGTGGCCACGGCAGCCGCAGCCAGCGTGTAGGGGTTGATCAGCCCAACGATGTAGCCGCCGAGCGCCCTGGCGGCCGGCGCGATGCCGCCGAACATGTCCTTGAGCTGGCCGCCCTGCTGCAGCAGCACGGTCAGCGGATTCTGGCCGGCCTGCAGGCTGGTGACGATGTCGGTCATCTGCGCCGGCAGCGTGCGCATCGCGGCGGCTGTCTGCGCCGAACTCATGCCGAAAGCGTCGAGCTGTCGTGCCGTCCGCTGCAGGCCAGCGTCGACCTGCTGGTTGCCTTGCAGCGTCAGGCGGATGCCGATTTCCGGGGTCGCCATCAGTCAGCTCTCCGCGCGATTGCGTGCGGCACGCCAGACATCCAGCGCGGCCAGCTCCATGCCGTGGATCTGCTGGAAAAGTTCAGCGCGATCACGCCGGGCGATGCCGCGCAGGGCCATGCAGGCTTGCACCCCGGCATAGTCGAGGCCGGTCTTGCCGTCGAAGCCGATGCGCCACTGCGTCTGCACCTGCAGCCACAGCTGCCAGACGCGCTCGTTTTCCGGCCACAACCACACCATATCAGGGCGATCGGCGACAGGAGCGGCAAGATGCAGGCCAAACGCAGCAAGCGCGGCATGCACTTCGTCATCGGAGCGTGGCTGGATGGGGTCATGGTCCTGTGGTGCAGCGTTGAGCAGCTGGCCGGCTGCAAGCAACCGGGCCAGCTCAATCAGTTTTTTTCGCGGGCCTCGACATCACGCAGGTAGCCGGAGAACGCCAGCAGCGCAAGCCCGGGCTGCAACAGCAGCTGCTCCAGGGTTTCGGGGCTGTACGGCAGCGCCTGGCCGTCGGCATCGAGCACGGCCTTCCAGTCTTCGGTGACGTGCTGCATGAACTCGATGACTGTCCGGCCTTCCGTGGCCTGCGCGATCTCGCGCTCGTTGAGACGGCGGCAGATCAGCTTGAAGTCGAACCGTTCAGCGGCGCCGGATTCGGCGGTCGTTACGCCCTTGACCTGGACGGGCACGATGTTGCCCAGTGTGAGCTTGATAGCCATGGCCTCTCCGCTTACAGCGCCACGATGCGCAGGTCGTCGTTGCCGGCCGACGGCAGGCAGCGCAGATCGAAGCTCATGTGCGGACGGCCCTCGTAATCCACGCGCCGAGGATTGATGCGCTGCATGACGGGCGCGAACACCAGCAGCTTGCCGCCGGCGGTCGTGCCATGCTCGAAGCTCAGGCTGGTCGTGGCGGCCGAGTTGATGTCGGCCAGGGCGGCTACTTCGGCCGCGCTGGCGAGCTCCAGCTGCATCGAGCCGGTGACCGCGCGGTTGGTGATGTCGACCGCGTTGCCGCCCAGCAGCTCGATCTGCCTGACGTCGTTACCCAGGTCGAAAGTGATGCCGCGCGACGCATGGGCCGTGCCACCGGTGATGGCCCCGGCGCTGTAGGTGCCGCCGAGCTTGATGTCGCCCGAGTTGATGTCGGTAATGACCAGCGGGGACTTCCAGGCCGTGGTCGTCAGCGCGGGGTTGCTGGACTCGGTCACGCCGCCATCGAGCCCGGTAAATGCAAACTGCAGCGTCGGGCGCTCGCCGATGTTCAGGCCGAGCTGCACGTTGCCCATGCAGCCCAGCGCCTTGTGCAGCGTGCCGTCGAGGTGGTAGTAGATCGTGGCCGACTTCAGCGCAGAGGACACCGGGTTGTACTCCACCCGACTGCCGGCGGTGATGGTCTCGGCCATGGCGCAGGCCTGCAGCAGCGCGCCCCAGGCGGGCGCCGTGCCGGCCGCGCCGGATCCGGCAAGCTCGACCGTAAAGCTGATCTGCACGTAGCGCGTGCCGATCAACTGGGTGTCGCCGCCCATGTAGCCCTTGATCAGGTTGCGATCGACGTTGTTGTAGACGTAGTCGATCGACACCTCGGAGATCAGCATGGCATTGGCCGCGCCGGTGGGCACGGCATCGACGCCATAGCTGGTTTCGACCTTGGCCAGGATGGCCGAGTTGCGAAGGGTGCGGGTCATACTTGCTCCTGAGGCGTGGCCGGCTGCTCGGCCGGCGACGGGGAATCGGGTTGATCGACGGTCTGATCGGCGGGCAGCAGGCTGCCGTCAGGCTGTCGCACATAGGTGCCGCCGGCTTGCGGCAGCGTGTCCTGGGAATCGAATTTCATGTCAGCTCCAGGGCTGCAGGGTGCTGGCCGGGGTGCGGTGCAGCACCAAGACACGGATCACCGCACAGGCCAGCGGGGTATCGGCATCGTCGAATTGCCATTCGATCGGCGACTCGGGCTCGATCGCCATGACGCCCAGCTGCGCACCATCCAGCGTGCGCAAGCGCTGCCAGGCCGCCTGCAGCAGCCCATCGACGGCAGCGGCTGGATCGGTGCCGGTCTGACCGCGCGCGTAGCACTCGACGGCCAGACGGGTGGTCCAGTCGAGTGCGCCCAGCACCACTTCGCGCGGCTCGGACTGCTCGAGGCGCACCACCACGGCGGTAGCCCGGCCCGCCGGCAGGGGCTGCAGGCGATTGGCGTGGATGCGGCCGTCGGCCAGAGCCGGCGCGACATGCAGGGCATTGATCACGGCAGCCACGACGGCGCTGAACGGGGTGCTCATGGCTCCACCCGCTCCAGCACCAGGGTGCTCATGCCGCTGCCGTCCGGCTCGTGGCGCACGACCTGGTACAAGGTGTCGCGCACCGTGAGCTGCGCATCGACCACATCGAACGGTGCGCCGGCGTAGGTCGACCACCAGGAGGGGGGCACGTCGGAGGACGGCAGCCTGAGGGTCGGGCGCTCGGCAGCAAACCCGGCCGAGCCCAGATCGCTTTGCGCAAACGGCTGATCGAAAATCCCGAAGACGACGCGGCCGTCTTCGAACGTAACCCGCGCGTTGGACAGATGCGAAAACACCGCGCCGCTGACGCGAGACTCCAGGTCGGCAAAGCGCGGGGTCATGGCGAAAACGCTCAGCGCGCTTCGTTCAGCAGGATGCGGGCGGTCGTGGCGCCGGCCGCCTTCGCCGCCACGGCCACGCCAACTTTCAGGTTGCTGGTGGACGTCGTGGTCAGGCGCCGGTTGGTGTTGTCCCAGTACAGCAGATCGCCGACCGCGGCAGTGTCGGTCGACAGCGCGGTGACGTCATACACGCCTTCCAGCTGCAGTTCGAGGGGGGCGCCGCTTGCGGCGGTGGCCGAAGCGATGCCGAACAGCGCTGCGCCGACCTGCACGCCCTGCCCCGGGGTGACGGCATAGGGCGCGGTCACGGTGATGACGTCGCCGTCTTGAACCTGATTTTTCATGCACATTCTCCTGGAATTGGAAGATCAGCCCGCCGGTCGGCGGGCATGCTCATCAGGCGCCGACGGCCTTGTAGAGACCGCGGTGGTCGATCGCCTTGGCCGCGAAATCCTCGCGACACTTGTACGACACTCCGTCCACTTCGAAGCCGACTTCGGATTCGATGACCGGGCCCTCGGCGCCATCCAGGTAGCAGTACTCGACCGTGTCGACCTGGGCGCTGCTGGCCGCCAGATACCAGGCGGTGGTGCTGATGCCGTCTAGGATGGGCTCGACGATCGGCTCGAGGCTGGTGCGGCCGCCGGCGCGGAACTCGTTGATGTCGGTCGCCTTGGCCGGCACGTAGTTGGCGCTGGTCAGCTGATAGGCCGTGCCTTCGAGCGTGGCGGGCACGATCAGGTAGGACGGCGCCAGGTTGAGTTCTTCCCCGCCGAGGCCCTTCTGCAGGCGCATCGCGGTACGGCCGGCACTCAGGGCCGACAGCTGCAGTGCGGAGCCGGCGCCGGAGGTCAGGTTGCCGTGATCGGCATGGAACAGGGCCACGCCGTCGCCCATGGCGCCGTTGTCGGTCAGCTGCGAATA
>Ga0181556_1003211_pt1 | contig 14272 bp, 10 predicted proteins | sample 011ome_14_FD_148651 | JGI IMG/M metagenome (GOLD analysis project Ga0181556, IMG submission 148651) | Coastal salt marsh microbial communities from the Groves Creek Marsh, Skidaway Island, Georgia - 011505AT metaG (spades assembly) | ecosystem: Environmental > Aquatic > Marine > Intertidal zone... | reverse complement strand
CGCGCTCAGGATTTCATCCAACCGACCTTCTTCCATCATCTCCACGAAAAACACGGTGGGATCACACGGTGGACTTTCCAGTAATTCATTTGAATTGCCGCGCTCTGATCCTCGCGTGCGTACCAGTGGTGCTGAATACAAATCATCATAGATCGTCATGGTACGGTCGATGGTGATGCCGTCTTCTGCGACAGTCCAGTGTTCCACTATCCGCGTACCGTCTCCCCCCGACATGGGATATCCCGAACCATCAAGCCAGCCCGGACTGAGGTGTGTTGTCTGGATGATGAGTGTGCGATCCTGCCACACGCCCTTTGAAAATCCCATGGACGTTAGTGGTTGGTCAGGCAATGCATTGCGACCGTCCATGTATACCCAGCGTGGGGTATTGTCCTGGAGAAAAACCATCAGGTAATGCGAGCCGGCATCAACGATCTCCATGGAGTAGGGCGAACCAAAGATGCGCGGTAACCCGGCAGGCTGGCAGCGCAGGACATGGTCATCACCGAACTCACGCCCTTCATAAATCGCTCTTGAAGCTTCGGTTAACGGCATCGGTTTGGGATCAAAGTCGTCCACTGTGGTTCTGAATTTGTAGCGATTGCTCCAGAAGCCGGAGATATCAACCGCGTAATCATTCGCCTTGTAGGTATAGTCTGCGTCCGGGTCTGCGGTGACCTGCTGGGTAGAGGCCGGGCTGACACAGCGGCCCAGCTGACGGCCGGTTTCAGGGCCGCTTTCGATATTGATGCAGGTGGCATAGAGTTTTTTCGCGCCATCGCGACCCAGATTACCCGTGGCATACACGGTGAATCCCTCCTGGACAGTATCCCTGGTCCAGTTTTCGCGGCGGTAGGTAGGCAGGTTGCCCGGTGGATGCAGGGACCATTGTTCAACGGAACCATCGGGCATGGTCACATCCATGTCATATCGAATATGTGGATTGGTCCACCAGACTCGTGTAACTACGCCATGCACTTCACCTTCAGCTTCCTGGAACTCGGTGGCAAATGCATGGTGAGCATTGGCAGGATTGGCGGTCAGCGTGACCAGGCTGGCAGCAGCCAGGTGTAACAGTTTGGTGAATTTCATTGATAACCCCTCGTTTTATAGGGTAAGACTACAACAGGGGTCGTTGCGATGGGAAGCCTAGAAGGGGTCCAGAAAGTCACCGGAGCGAATCAGCATGCTGTCATGAACCTGGAAATTGTACTGATACACCCAGGCTTCGATTACTGACCCATCCCTGAGCCAGGCTTTTTGCCGGACCCTGGTAAACAGGTGGGGTGTCGGGGAATTCTCGCCGCATCCTTCATAGTCATCAATGTCGGCGAGCTTCGATTCATCACCATTAAAGGCATAAACTTCACCGATGATCAGGTCGGTGGCTTCAACCGCTTCAACGAAACCCGGATAGTCGACAATGACATATAACCTGCCGGCGATGGTGGCGCGGCTGACCAGGGAAAAGTTGGGAGAAATCAGCTGGCGATGGCTGTCCGAAAAGGTGTCACTGCGCAGCGTGCCGTAAACAAAGAGGTGATCTGTCATAACAGGGGGTCAGAGTAACTTGATTATCGAGTTTCCGGTATCAGTGATAAAAGTATCATGTATTTACAATCACAACTTTGGTTCAATGAGCAGAATCATAAATCAAGTTACTCTGACCCCATAAATTATGTTGGCAGAACTGAACCTCAACCCCCATGCCACAGCTGTCCTGATCCTGACAGTGCTGGCGCTGATTCTTTTTACCCGTGATCGGATACCGCTGGAAACCTCCAGCCTGTTTGTCCTGGCTGTCCTGGCCGCCGGGTTTGAAATTTTTCCCTATACCCATGACGGCGTCACCCTGCATGCCGAGGACTTCTTTTCCGGGTTTGGTCACGAAGCACTGGTCGCTGTGACTGCACTGATGATCATTGGTCACGGCCTTGGCCGAACTGGTGCGTTGGAACCCGTGGGACGTGTGCTGGCCAGACTCTGGGAAATCTCGCCACAGCTATCCTTTTTACTGACTCTGCTGGTCGGTGCAATATTGAGCGGCTTTGTGAACAACGTGCCCATCGTCATCCTGCTTTTACCGATACTGACCTCGGTTTCACTGCGCACCAATACACCTGCCTCAAAAATACTTATGCCGATGGGGTTTGCCACATTAATCGGCGGCATGGGCACTACGATAGGGACATCTACGAATCTGCTGGTAGTTTCCGTCGCGGTCAGCATGGGGATGGAATCCTTTTCCATGTTTGAGTTCCTGGCGCCCGTGATCGTCAGCAGTACACTTGCTATCGCCTACCTGTGGCTTGTAGCTCCCAGGATGTTGCCTGAATACGAAACGGACATGGGGGATACCTCTCCCAGGGTGTTTTCTGCTTCACTTTCGGTGATTGCAGAAAGTTTCGCCGAGGGTAAAACGCTCAAGGAATGTATTGAGAAAACTGAAGGAGAAATGACTGTCGAGTTTGTCGTTCGGGCAGGAAGCAATGTCTATGCGGCACCTCATGGCAACCTTAAACTGCGCGAAGGAGATCGACTGCTCGTCAAGGATACACCGGAAAACCTGAAGTCTTTTGAAAAACTCTTGGGGACAGACTTGTACAGCAGCGACAACAAAGTGGACGAAGATCATCCCTTGCAGGCTGAAGGGCAGCAACTTGCCGAGATCATAGTGACGCAGGGTTCTCCCCTGATAGGCAATACCCTGGCCAACCTGCGTTTCGCTAACCGGTTCCAGCTGGTCACTCTTGCGCTGCACCGCGCGGGCTCTGTTGATCGTAAACTCATGTCGGATATGGCCAACACGCGTTTAAAGATTGGTGATGTACTGCTTGTGCAGGGTTCCAGCGAAAAGATTACCGAGCTGAAACGGGAAGGGCGGATCCTGGTGCTCGACGGTACTGCTGATATTCCGCATTCTGCAAAAGCGCCGATTGCACTGTCTATCATGGTGGGCGTGGTCGGTGTCGCAGCCCTTGGCATCATGCCTATTGCCGTGAGCTCCGTTGGCGGCGTGCTGCTGCTGGTCGTGACCAACTGTCTAGGCTGGCGTGGTGTGGGAGAAGCTGTAAATACACAGATCATCATGATCGTTGCAGCTTCACTTGCCCTTGGCATGGCCATGCTTGAAACTGGCGCTGCCGATGCCATGGCGGCACAGTTTGTCAGCATGACATCCGATACCTCCGTGACGCTTCAGCTCAGTGGTCTTATGTTGCTGATGGCAATTCTTACCAATATTGTGTCAAACAATGCTGCTGCAGTAATCGGTACACCTATTGCGATAGAGATAGCGCGACAGCAGGGCCTGGCGGTGGAGCCTTATGTGCTGGCAGTGCTGTTTGGAGCCAACATGAGTTATGCTACGCCCATGGCCTACAAGACCAACCTGCTGGTGATGACAGTGGGGGGGTATGCGTTCAAGGACTTTCTCAAGATTGGTATTCCATTAACCCTGATCATGTGGATGAGTCTGAGTTTCCTGGTGCCGTTGTTTTTTCCGGTATAAGCCACAGGCCAAAAAATTTTTTAACGCTTATCCACCACTACTTGCCCTTCCTTGATAACAACCTGCGTATTTAGCAGATTCCAGTAGCCTTCCATGGGGTTGCCATCCAGTAACACTATATCGGCAATTTTCCCCTGGGCCAGTTCGCCGAGGTCATCTGACATATTGATATAGGCAGCCGTGTTGGGTCCCATGAGCTTGACCAGGTCAATGGGCGAAAACATGACATTCAGGACTTTTAATTCGTGAGCAAGTCCGGCCAGTGGATCAAAGGAAGTGTCAGTACAGTAACCAACAACAACACCTGCATCCCACATTGTTCTCAGGTTCACCTGGACATGACCGGCTTCCTGCCCCAGTGTCAGCTCAGGAACTCGGGTTGTCGTTGGAATTGAGTCCGGGTAGACATCACCATTACGGAAGGTCGGTATATTGTCATTATTAAAGACGTCGAAAACCGGTGCACCGAAGCCGCCAAGACTTAGCACCATGACATTAGCTCCTGCTATTTCCCGGGCTTCATCACGGGTCAGAAAGTTTTTATTGGTAGTGTGTACCAGGTGTTTTACGCCGGCACGGGTCGCTGCCATAGTGGCCTGGGCGCTGACTGAATGTACCTGAACCGTAATGCCGAATTTAGCCGCTTCATCCACGATGGCGGCAAGTGTTTCCAACTCGCGGACATAAGGACGTGGGAAGGAGGTCAGCGCCATTTCGCCGGTGAATTTAATCCCCATTTCATTCAGTTCACGAATCCTTGCCCGGGCATCCTCAGGAGTCTGGTTCAGGCTGACACGACCAGATGGAATGATTCTCGGGCCATTGATAAGTCCTTCCTCTATATGCTGTCGCAGGGCTAGATTTCCCTCGGCAGGGCCACCACCGGAAAGAACTGTGGTGTAACCGGCCTCCAGTAACGCCTGCATGTCTTCAGCCTCATTGGGTCCGGTGTTGATATGCCTGTGTGCATCAATGAACCCCGGCATGGCAGTCATCCCGGCGGCATCAATAATCATCGTTGTAGGATTACGAGGTGCGCCCGCAGCGACATAAGTAATTCGGCCATCTCTTACAACGATCGAGCCATTTTCAATCACTTCATCATTTGCTGAAATAATTCGTGCATTGGTGATGGTCAGATCCTGTGCATAGACAGAAACAGCCAGGCCAATGTGCAAGAACACTACAAAAGTCATCAATACTTTTTTCATGTGTGCTCCTTTAGGAATAAAAAAAGAAGATAAAAAAGGGGGCAATTATGCCCCCGTGATTTCTTATCAGGATCAGGCCAATGTAAATCCATGCTGTTGCAATGGCAGTGAGCGGACCCTGGTGCCGGTTGCCGCATAGATGGCATTGCACAGTGCAGGCAGAATCGGTGCCTGGCCGGGTTCACCAACACCACCCCAGAATCCGCCTGTCGGTGCGAGCACGGTTTCCATAACCGGCATTTCCGCAAGACGCATCAGGCGGTAGTTATGGAAATTGCTTTCCTGGACGCGACCCTCTTCAATGGTGATCTCTCCCCACATGGCGGCACTGATCGCCCACACCGTAGCGCCTTCCAGCTGAGCGCGCACATTATCCGGATTCACCACATAACCGGGATTGATACCCTGGATAACGCGGTGAATATTAATGACGCCGGCATCATTGACTGAAAGTTCAACCACGGCTGCGGTGAAGCTCCCGTAAGGTTCAGTGGTGGCAATGCCACGGAAGCGGCCTTCGGCAGGGGCTTCATCCCAACCCACGGCATTGGCCACTTGTTCAAGGATATGCCTGGACAGTTCATCTTCGGCCATGTGTTTCAGGCGGAAGTGATAGGGATCTTCCCCGGCAGCCACGGCCAGCTCGTCAATAAACTGTTCCCGGGCAAAGGGCGTTTGCGACCAGCCTACTGTGCGCCAGAATCCCAGTGGGACATGTGTGGCGCACTGGCGGAAATCCTGGAATTGATCCTCAATCTGGTAGGGCAGTCGGGTGAAGCCTTCACAGGAAATGCCGTCAAAACCATTGTTCAGGGGAACGCCTCGCATTTGATTGAGGATTGAACCGCTGGCTACGCGTGCGCGCCAGCCCTGGATTTTCCCGTCAGCATCAAGGCCAGCCTTGATGCGATACATGGCCAGGGGACGGTAGAAGTCATGCTGCATGTCTTCCTCGCGCGTCCAGAGCAGTTTCACAGGAGTGCCGGTCGGCAAGGTTTGTGCGACAAGCGCTGCCTGTCTTGTGTAATCGGTAGAACCGCCACGACGACCGAATCCGCCACCGGCCTGCACACGATGCAGGTAGACATCCTCGGCTGGAATACCAAGAGCAGTGGCGACACTGGTCAGGGAAGCAACGGGCGCCTGGGTCGACGTCCAGACATCAACGCGATCTTCCTGAATGTGTACGGTAGCACCCATGGGTTCCATGGGAGAGTGGCTCAGATAGGGTGTGTAATAGTCGGCAGTGAGCACCTGGTCTGCGTCTGCAATGGCGACATCGGCATCGCCGGCATTGTTTGGCATGGGTGCGCCATCAGCCGCATCCAGGTTTTCCCTGAAAAACTCCAGGATGGTTTCGTTGCTGACAGTTTCATTGCCTTTTGTATCCCAGTCTATGTTGACCTGGTCCAGTGCCTGTTTCGCCCGCCACCAGTTGTCTGCGACGACAACAAGCGCAAGGCCATCATCAATCGTGAATATGTCCATGATGCCTCGACGTTCCCTGGCAGTGCTGGCATCAAATGAGCGCACTGTACCCCCGAATACGGGACATTGAGCGACGGCGGCATAAACCATGCCGGGAAGCTCGGCATCAACACCGTAAATCTGGGAGCCATCCACCGAAGCGGGGATATCCACGCGGGGAAATGGCTGACCTATGATATGCCAGTCAGCGGGATCCTTGAGACTGACCGTTTCCGGTACCGGCATGGTAGCGGCCAGGGCGGCAAATGCACCGAATCCGCTATGGCGACCGGATGCTTCATGGCTGATGTCACCGTTTGCCACGGTGATTTCTTCTGCAGGAACATCCCAGGCCTGTGCGGCAGCGGCTACGAGCATGGCCCGTGCTGATGCGCCGGCCTGACGCAGGTAATCCTGTGAGCGGCGAATTGTCTGACTGCCCACGGTCACCATGTCACCCCAGGCACGGTCATTGCGGATATGTTCGTTGACATCAACGTACTCGATGCTGACCTGGTTCCAGTCGGCATCCAGATCATCGGCAACCAGCTGGGGAGCGGAAGTAAGGCTGCCCTGACCCATTTCAGTACGGGCATACTTGATGATGACAGAATCATCTTCGTGAATTTCCACCCAGATGTTGATGGCGTTGCTTTGTGATTCCTGTTGCGCATTTGCGCCGGGTATTTGCAGACCAAGTGCAAAACCCCCGCTGATAGCTGTTGAGCTGATCAGGAATTTGCGGCGGGAAAGATTGGTGTTTGGCTTGTTCATGACTGTTCCCCCCTCTCCGTGACGACCTGGGCCTGGTAGAACTCGGCAGTACTGCCAGCGACATCGTGAATCGCTTCACGCATGCGTTTGTAGGTTCCGCAACGACAGATATTGGTCATGGCTGCATTGATATCGGCATCCGTTGGCTGTGGTTTCTTGTTCAGCAGCGATACGGCGGCCATGATCTGGCCTGACTGACAGTAACCGCACTGTGGTACCTGGTGTTTGACCCATGCCTGCTGGACTGGATGCGAGGCATTTTCTGAAAGCCCCTCAATCGTGGTGATGAGTTTGCCTTCAGCGGCTGAGACCGGGTAGGAGCATGACCTGACGGGTTCACCGTCGATATGAACAGTACAGGCACCGCACTGAGCGATGCCGCAGGCAAACTTGGTGCCTTTCAGATTAAGTATGTCCCGGATCACCCAGAGCAAGGGCATTTCGGGCTCTACATCCACTTCAAAGGTGGCGTTGTTGACATGCAATTCCATAGTGTATTCCCCCAGGGTAGGGGAAATACATTACGCTAATCGACTATAAATTTGAAGAAAAAAGGACGGGTTTTATCAGGCACGTGCTGAAGCAGGAACCCAGTTACCATGGATGCCGTATTTCAGGCGTACCGGCAATTTAATGGTGGCTACAGGACCATCGGCCATGTTCATGGCATGAAGGATCACCAGGTCACTGCGATGCTCGTCGCGTCTGTTAACGATACCCATGACATAGCCATCACCTTCCGGCGCATCCGGTGACTTCGGTGCAAATACCGGTTCCTGGGTACTGGATGTATCACCACAGAACCATGTATCAGCCTTGCCGGTGCTCATATCCATGGTTAGGAAGGTATTAAAGAAAAAGCCCATGATGGGACCGGCACGGTCGGGATTGTAAGGCTGGGTCGAATCGCTGGCTTGCATGAATCCGTATTTGTAGGGTTTGCCCACGTAGCGGTCATCACAGTGCGGGAACTCGGCCGCCATGGTAGATATGACATTGGGAACAGCCTGGCTGTTCTTGTCATTCATATCGAAACACCAGCGGGTGACCTCTGTTCCGAAGGATCCTGGTGGTGGAAATTTCCCGTCCTTGTCCGGGAAGAACCAGAACACGTTATCCAGGGCCACCGGCAGGTCGAGATAAAGCTTGCCGCCGTCATCAAAGGCATTCACAACATGTCCAGGCATGGCATTGGGCGCGTGGAAGAAACGCACATCACTGGCATCGCCACCGATTGGGCAAACAATATAGACCTGGTCGAAGCTTGGTTCCCACTGGAAAAGGATGCCGCCATTTTTAATGCGTTCATCTGACATCACCTGCGGCATAAGCGGCAGGATGATGTAGTTTTCGCTGATGGCACAGTCATGAATCATGCCGGGATAGGGTGACTTGAACCACACTTCCCAGGTTTTGTTTCCGTTCTTGTCGAAACTGTAGATGGCAATGTCATCAGTGGCTTCACCCTTGGCTGCATAGGCATAGCCGTAGAGATTTCCAGTTGCCCAGTCAACTTTCGGGTGGGCAGTAAAAGAAGTCGCTTCCATCTGGCCGTTCCAGTCATACAAGCCAATTGTTTCCAGTGTATGAGGATCCATTTCATAGGGATGCTGGTCTTCTTTTATCGCCAGGAGTCTGCCGTTGTGCGGCACGATGTTAGTATTGGCTACTGCTCGGTTCACATTCTGGACGCTTTCATCATCGGTATAGCGATTGCGATAGTCACCAAAAAGACCACGACGTGCTTCGCGCTCGGCCTTGAGCCGATCTGTCATCACGTAGCGCAGTTTCAGATCGCAGAAACCATCCTTGATGCGAAAGGCGCGGACAAAACCATCGCCATTAAAAGGATTGGCATCACCCATTTTCGGTGGATAGGCCTGGTCGGGGCCGACACTGTAAAACGTACCGTCCAGCTCGGAAGGAATCTGACCTTCTACTTCCAGGTCATAGAGATCACCTTCAAAACGAAATGGTTCATCGATAGTGCTGAATGTGGGTGATTTTGGAAATGGCGTGGTCATGGCTGTTCCTTCTTTTTTTATTTATTAACATCAAGAGCAGGTCTGTAATCTGGAAGGCAATCCTAACAATTACACCCTTTTAAAAACATTGTTTGAAATCAAAGTGGAAATTACTTGGTAGCGGTTTTTCTGCCGTGCCGGACAATATACAACCCGCAAATCATGATAATCGTGATACCGGCCCAGGTAATGGTGTCGGGCATTTCTCCCCAGAACACCAGCCCGAATGTGACCGTCCAGATAATTCGTGAGTAATCAAAGGGCATGACCCTCGCAGGACTGGCACAGTGAAAGGCCCGGGTGAAAGACAACAGTGCCAGGGTGGCGAACAGGGCAACACCAAACATGGCCGCAAATGACACCAGGTCGGGCATCACCCAAACCTGCCAGGCAAAAATTCCGCTGACCACGACATTGGTCGGATAAAGATAGAAATTGAGTGTCAGAGCCGATTCGGTTTTTACGAGCGACCTGGCCGTGATACTCAGGTATGCCGAAGCTAGAACGAAGCCGAGCATGGCCAGGTGCGCCATATGAAAATGATCGGGCGTTGGTCTGATAACAATCAGCACACCAACAAAGCCAACCAGGATAGCCGTGAGCAAACTCCTGCCAAGTGATTCTTTCAAAACCAAAGCGCTGAAGACGGCGATGACCATTGGTGCGGCGAAAGCCAGGGCAGTCACTTCGGCCAGGGGGATGTACTTGAGTCCGATCAGCATGCAGGAATTCATTGTCATGCCTGCCAGCGATCGTTTGAAATGTGCCGCGGGTTTGGTGGACTTGAAAGCATTGAAATCGGCCACTGCAAAAATGGCTGCTCCTATGAGCACCATGCCGAAGAAGCTGCGAAACCAGATGACTTCTGCCATGGGGTAATTCTGTGTGGCGAATTTTCCCAGTACATCAGCCAGTGCAAACAGCACTGATCCCAGGAGAACGAAAAGAATACCCTTGCCGACTTGTTCTGTTTGCGCGTGTGCGGGGGTGCTGTTTGTTACTGCATTATCAGCCATGAATGGTGTCTTTGGTGAAGGAATGAAAAAAACCGGAAATTTTTTTGGGATTCTACAGGGTTTTTACTTCCAGGTTATTTTCCTCCGAGATTAGCCACAGATCGTTATTTTCCTGGAACACAAGTTCCTTGTAGGTTTCGTCAGAATAGCCTGGTCGCTCGTAAATCAGCTTGAAGCGTGTAGTGGCTCCAGAATTCGTTAGTTCATGTAATTCAAAATCAATTAATCGTAACTTGATGTATTCAGGTTCAAGTAAACGTGTGCGTCGGTTTTCTACCCATTCTTTCCGTGAAGAAAAACCAGGAGGTATGTAATCAATTGTGTAGTGAGATATATAAAGATCAGGGAGTTGTGATTGCCAGGCGCCGGCCCAGGATGAAATGGTTTCCATTAGTTGTGTGATAGTAATATCTTCGGGGCTGGGATCGGATTCATTTGCAGGCTGTGCATGGGTCACTGCAAGCCACGTGCTAAGCACAAGTACCAATAAGATCCTGGGCTGTAAATTCATGACTTTCTTCATACGACAAGAATAAAGGCAGTTGACACCTTCTGGAACTGGCAGTGTTCAGGTTGCCGCTCTGTAGCGATAACCGGGAAAGAATGCTGTCAGCACAACACAACCAAGCAGGATGCCAGCGGCGATGAACAAACCGGAGTCATAGTTACCGAAGGTTTGACGTATTGCGGCCAGGCCGACAATGCCCAGTCCTGATCCCAGGTAGAAAACACCAAAGATCACACCATAGAGCCTGCCGTAGGCGATATTGCCAAAGTAACGCTTGATCAGAAAAGCCAGCACATCAAATTCGGCACCCAGAAGGAAGCCTAGCAGCACGGCACTGATGATGCCGGCGTCCGGCACAAGGGCATAAAGGATGCAGGCAATGGCGCCGCCCACTGAAACAATCTGCATCACCCTTGGGGCAAAGAAATGATCAATGATGAAGCCGATAAAGACTCGGGCAAAGAGCAGGGCAAATCCGAACAGGGCCTGTACGAAAGAAGCCTCAGTCTGGCTCCAACCTGCTTCTATCAATAACGGCACCTGTTGGGTCACCAGCGAAGTAGCAGTAAGGCCAAGTAAAAAGAAAGCGGCACAAAGCATGAAGAAGACCGGTTCACGAATAGCGTCACTGAAAGGAGTTCCCAGTGCGACATTGTGATGGTCAACTTCACCGGGCTTTGCTTCCCGGATGGTAAAGAAGGTGACTGGCCAGGTGACGAACAGCACAATCATTGCCAGGCCCAGGAAGGCTGTTCGCCAGTCATAGGCAGCAATCAGCCCTGCGATAATCAATGGCACCAGGGTGCTGCCCACACCTATGCCTGCATTGGCACAACCCAGTGCCAGCCCGAGTTTCTTTTCAAACCACTGGCTGACTGCCTGCAGGTATCCGAGGGGCCAGAGCCCGATACTGAACAGGGGAATGAGTACCCATATCGTGTAATACACTGGCAAACTGTCCGGCAGCCAGTAAAGCGAAGCAAGCCCCAGGGAAAAAAGAGGGATGGAAGTAAGAATGACCTTGCGCGGGCCAAATCTATCCACCAGGAATCCCTGAAGCGGGGAAACAAATACTACCATGTAGGACACTATGGTGGCGGCCAATGAAACCTGGACGCGACTCCAGCCGAACTCGGCTTCAATAGGAGGGATAAAAGGGCTGATTGCCAGGATGGCAATGACACTAGGTCCAAAAGCCAGTCCCACCACAGATCCAAATGTGGTGAGTACACCCTCCTTGCGCCACTCAGATGATTGGGTCATAAATTATTCGCTCTACCTTGTCACTACCCATAGTGCGTGAACGACTCCGGGAAAGAAAATCAAAAGACATAAAAGAATATTGATTACCAGGTCCTTGCCAGCACCCTTTTTCATGAATACTGCGGCTGGTGGCAGGAAAAGCGAAAGAATAATAAGAAGGAGTTTGTTGTTATCAGCCATTTTATTTTCATCTGTTCTTGTTATTGTTCAGTTATAGTTTCCATAACAAAGGTGCTCACATCCAGAATTTGTTGTGCCGTCAGAATGGCGCCCAGGGGCGGCATGTTGTTGCGGCCTTCACGGATGGTGGTCATCACAGTATTCAGGTCGCTTAATTCAGTGAGTGGTGCACCGCCGCCATGACCACCTGTGCCGTCATCCCCATGGCATTGCACACAAGTTTGTCGGTAAGTCTCTTCTCCACGGGCGAGGTCGGCGGGTTCAAGGTCGTCGGTAGTCATGCTGACCAGTGGTACCAGCGGGGTGTCTCCGGGTTCTGCTTCCTCCATCGAGCCGCCCAGGCTGAACAGCCATACACTGTCACCGCGTGCTGAACCGATCAGGGCATTGCCGCCGGAAAGAACAGCAACGTACTGCACACCTTTATGTTCAAAAGTCATGCCGGGTGAATTGACACCCGCACCTGTCTGGAATTCCCAGAGCAGGTTGCCGCTGTCCGAATCCAGGGCAATCAGGTGACCGTCATTGCGACCGGTGAAGACGAGATTGCCACCGGTAGCAAAGGATCCGGAGTAACACTGGTCCGGCCATTGCACACGCCAGGCGGCAGTGTTGGTGGTGACATCCATGGCCACGAACTGGCCCATGCGTGCGATACCTGCCGTGCCAAATGTGCCACCCATATAGGATTCGCTGTGGGTGGGTTCACCCATTTCCAGGTGACCTCCGGCAAAGGTGCCGGGAAAATCCGAGGCGCACACATAGAGCAGGGCTTTTCTTGGATCATAAGAGCTGGGTGGCCAGCTGGCACCACCCCAGAGACTGGGCCTGATCAATACCGGCTCGGGGCCATAGAACGGGGTAAAAATGCGCCCCTGGTTAACCAGTTCATAGCCCAGGGGAGCAATATCCACCTGCTGGGGAATAACTGATTCACCGATGGGATAGGGCTGCGTGGCGGCAGTGGCCTGGCGCGGGTCCTGCGGAACAGGACGCTCCTCGATACCAATTAATGGCTCACCGGTTTCGCGATCAAGAATATAAGCGAAACCGGTTTTACCTACTTCAACAATGCCCTTGCGCAGGCGACCTTCAAATTCCACATCAAACAGCACCACCGGATTGCTGGCATCGTAATCCCAGATGTCGTGGTGCACCTGTTGGAAGTGCCATCGGTATTCACCGGTGTAGGCATCAATGCCGAGGATGGAAGCGTTATACAGGTTGTCGCCTTCACGATCACCGCCGGCAAAATCCGGTCCGGCATTGCTGGTAGAGAAATAGACCATGCCCAGCTCCGGATCCACGGCAGCAATCTGCCAGATTGCTCCACCGCCATACATCCATAGGTCGTTGTCCTGCGGCCAGGTGTCGAAATCGGGGTCACCTGGTCCCGGGATGGTGTAAAAATTCCAGACCATCTCGCCTGTAGCAGCATCATATGCCCTGATGCGACCACGCGTGCCGCGATCGCCACCGGCAAAACCAATGATGACCATGCCGTCGAAGTAGGTAGGGGCACTGGTCAGCGTATAGCCTTCTTGCCATTCTTCGGCCTGAATTGACCACACCACTTCGCCAGTGGCCTGGTCCAAAGCAACCAGTTTGGTATCCAGCTGACCGATGTAGACCCGGCCATCACCGAGCGCCACGCCGCGATTGACCCAGCCGCAGCATACGGAACTGATTGATTCATCCAGGTTTGCCTTGTACTCCCACAGGATGGCACCGGTTTCCACTTCCAGGGCGAAGACATCGTTTTCGCCAGTGGAGATATAAAGAACGCCTTCATAAACCACGGGAGAGGCTTCACCGGAAAAGCGCGGTTCCAGGCCAGAGCCATTGAGATGCGTGCGCCACACACCTTTGAGTTCATGCACATTGCTGCGGTTGATCTGGTCGAGCGGTGAGTAACGCTGGTTATAGCTGTTACCACCACTGAGTGGCCAGTCGCGAGTGGGTGGGGCGATCAACTGATCGCCGGTAAAAGCAGGTGCTAAAGGAATATCAGGCCCTTGCTGCGCAAAGGTGTTTGTTGATGATAGTAAAAGGAAGGCAATGAATAATTTCTTTTTCATAGTTTGACCTGATAGTGTTCCTGTTTTTGTCGATAGTATCATCAGCATCCGTTTTAAAAAAATAACTGTCCTTGATTCTGATTTGCGCTGATTTTTTGTAATTGGCGTGTTGTTTTGGTGCAAGAGGATGTTACATTAGGCGCTTGTTGTATTTGGGGGGGTTTATGTCAGCTACATTTAGAGAAGTACTATCCAGTCATCCGTTGCGGATGTTTTCAATCACCACCTTCGTCATCTGTG
>Ga0181556_1003203_pt1 | contig 14299 bp, 10 predicted proteins | sample 011ome_14_FD_148651 | JGI IMG/M metagenome (GOLD analysis project Ga0181556, IMG submission 148651) | Coastal salt marsh microbial communities from the Groves Creek Marsh, Skidaway Island, Georgia - 011505AT metaG (spades assembly) | ecosystem: Environmental > Aquatic > Marine > Intertidal zone... | reverse complement strand
AACCGGCTCAGAACTTCTAAGGGCATGCTCCAAACGTGTGCCTCTTCGTAGGCCTGACCCAAAAAGTTATAACCAACCTATATCGATTCTTTGAACCTTTATCCAAGCTTGGAACTCCGTGCTGGTAGGGTGATTGGGAAACGAAAATGCTAAAACAAAACTGAACTGTACCCCTTTAACTATACGTATACCATGAGTTTAGCTAAACTACTAAGAACCTTGCTGTCATCAGGCAGTATTTTCGCGACCATGGGCTTGTTTGCCCAGGATGGTGCCTCTTCAGATGAAGAGCTTTTTGAACTATCACCCTTCGAGGTCACTGGTGGAACGGATGACGGCTATCGGGCGACCTCCACTCTCGCTGGCACTCGCCTGCGCACTGACATGCGTGATATTGGCTCTTCCATCTCTATCGTGAATGAGGAATTCCTTCGTGATACCGATTCCAGCAATCTCGAGGATGTTCTCATCTTCACCCCCAACACTGAAGTCGGTGGTCTGGGCGGAAATCACTCCGGTTCCCAAGGGGCGAACCCGATTCCTGCCCAACAACGCGGTGACCCCAGTGGCGGTTACACCCGCGTGCGTGGGTTGGCTAGCGCCGACCTCACCCGTGATTATTTCATAACCAACATCCCGTTTGATACCTTTAACACCGACCGTGTTGAAGTTCAACGTGGCGCCAACTCGGCCCTCTTCGGTTTGGGTAGTCCCGGTGGCATCATCAACGCCTCGACCATCCGTGCTGATTTTTATGGCGACCGTGGTCGCGTTCGTATCCAAACCGATGAACACGGCACCGCTCGCTACTCATTTCGGTACAATAAAATGGTTAATGACAATTTAGCCATCCGTGTCGCGGCGCTATCCGAAGACAAAGGCTACGAACAGAAACAGGCGTTCTTGGAAGATAGCCGCTACTTTGCTTCCGTAACCGCGAAACTCCCCTTTAACCTAACGGCTCGCGGGAACATAGAGGTTGGCAATCGCAATTCATCCAACCCTGACTACGTGCTACCTAATGACGGTATTACGCCTTGGATCAACTTGGGCAAGCCCATCTCCAGCAGTCCAGCGGAGGGCGCGGCCATTTTCCGCGGCTCCGGGGATTGGTTCCCTGGACGCGCCAACAACCAGGTGTTTCACCTTGCCGCTGGTAATGGAGCATCCGTTGGTTATTACCGATTCTATGATGATCCAACCGATCCGAATCCGACGCGGGGTGGTCACAATTACCTCGTCGAGACGCCTGCCGATAAAGCGCTTGCTCCGGAAGATCAACGTCCCGTTACGACTGGCCCTTCTGGTCAGTGGATGCGAATCAAGACTTGGGACGAGAACAATATCATTCGTCGCACGGGCGGCTACCGCTCCGATGGAACGAGGCTTCCAGATGGCTGGGCCCCCTTCTTTAGCAATGGTCACGTGTCCAACCAAATCACGGATCGCAGCATCTTCGACTACCGCACGAATCTATTCAGTGGCGGTATGGCTCAACAATACGCCGATTGGGAGAACCTCACCGCGAGCATCGAAGGCAACTGGTTCGACAATCGCTTGGGCTTGGAGTTCTCCCACAACGAACAGACTTTCGAAAGTGCGGATGCCAATTCCCTCCAAGGTGTTCAGCAGCGGACGATCTACATTGATATGAATGAACACCTGCTGGCCACCACGGATGGAACGGGTGCGGGTGAGTTGATCCCGAATCCAACCTTCGGTCGCCCCATCATGGGTGGAGGCTCAGGAGGTAATCGAACCTACAATGATCGTGACGCTACCCGTATCCAAGGTTACGCCGAAGTCCGCTTTGACGACTTCATGGACGCGGACAGTTGGTTAACCAAAGCTCTGGGCAAATTCACACTCACCGGCTTGCTAGACGAGAGCACCCATTACAATCAGACGCTCTATTCGGCCCGGGCAGATCCTCTCAATCACTATGACCTGTCCGTCAACACTCCTGGTCACCACCCTGTGTCTGCCCGGAGCGGTCAAGAATTTGCGCTTCCGGTCACAAATGACAGAAACTTCCTAACAATTAACTCCCTCGACGATCTGAAAGGAGTTGGCATTCAGGGTGTTCCCTTCGGTCGCGAACGGACCAACATGGTACTTGCTCCCATCCCTGCGAGCTTTACCGGATGGAATCCCACCGACGGACAATTCGTTGAATTCGACTCCACCGTTAACACGCTCTATCAACCCAACAGTTGGCCCGCCGCGTCACACGCGAACAAGAGCATCAGAAAGGTTGAATCAGAGGTGCTCATTGGCCAACATTCTCTATGGGACAATACAGTGGTCCTTACGGGAACGTGGCGTAACGATAAGGCCACTGAAGCCGATGGGCCTGGCCGCTCTGTAGGGAATGCCCGTCGGGACATCAGGGACACCCTCGATCCCGTCTACGTAGCCGGGCCTCAAGGGCCTTATAAGACCACTGCCGACGATGATACGACTTCGTATTCGATCATGGTCCATACGCCTGCGTTTCTGCGCGATAAACTTCCTTTCGAACTCTCTGTCTACACGAGTGAAGCCGACAACTTCCGGCCCACGGGCAGTAATGTAACCATTTTCAACGACACCGTACCGGCCACTGCCGGCACCACCGAGGAAATGGGATTTATCATCGAAGGACTCGAACGCAAATGGTCCGCCCGGATCAACTTTTATGAATCCGCTGTGGTCAACAATCGTTTCGAAGAAGGTGCCCTCTATCAACCGGCATCAATCCTGGTCGGTCTGGCTCACCAAGTGAATAATCCAGCCAACGCCGGCTTCTCTGTCGCGGATGTTCAAGCAGTGCTTCCCCCCGCCGGCGTAATCGGCTCCAGTGGCTTCCAAGTTGACTGGACTAACCCCGAAGCCGCGACCGAAGCTCGGAATTCTTCCGACACCGGAACGCAAGACTTCACGGCCGAGGGTATGGAAATCGAAATCGCTTACAATCCGATCGCCAAGTGGACTCTGCTCTTAACGGCAGGTGAGCAAGAAACGGTTGCCGATAACACCTACCCAGAGATGCGCCGTTTTGTTGACGAATTCGTTCAGCCTAATTGGGTGGATAGCAGCTTTGCCCAGAACTACTTCATCGATGAAGGCGCTACCCAGACTCTCGCTGAGCGGGCGCTGACTGGCATTGTTGAACCCGTCGCACGCGCAGCGCTGCAAGACGGTAGCCCTGCTAAAGAACAGGCCAGATGGCGCTTCGCCTTCAACACGGCCTACCAATTCGGGAAAGAAAGCGATATCATTCCGAACTGGTTGGGTGACCTGACCGTTGGTGGTGGCTATCGCTGGACTGACAGAACGGGAATTGGTTTCCGAGTGGATACCAACGTATTGGGTGACCTCGCTTTGGACATCAACCAACCATTCAAGGCTCCCCGGAAAGATTACATCGATCTGTTTGTTCGGTCGTCCTATGATCTGAAGAACGATCTTTCCCTCGACTTGCAGCTTAACATCAAGGATCTCACGAATAATGATGGTCTGATTCCATTCGTTGCTAATCCCGACGGTGGCAAATTCTACCGTATTGAAGAGGGCCGCTTGATCTCAGCTTCGGCTACGATCAATTTCTAAGAACTTAGAAATCGAACTCAGTCTCTATTTTCAAAGCCGGCTTCCCATTAGGGAGTCGGCTTTTTTCTTAATTCACTGTGTATATGATTGCCCCGATTACAGAAGAAGCCCGACACAAATATCGAGAAGACGGTTACCACATTATTCCTCAGGTTATTCCGGCCTCATTGCTCAAAGATTTGCGCCGCGAGTCGGAAAAGGCGCAAACAATTGCCCGCCGGATCGACGGACCCCAGGCCCAACGCCTTTCGACTCTTCACGCTTATCACGAAGAATTGGATATGAAAGTGTTCAAGCAGTTCGATGAAATCGAAGGTTTGAACCAAGCCATTCAAGACCTGCTCACCCCAGCACATTTCTTACAGCCTACGGCCGAAGCGACCATCTTGTTTGGGCCCCGTGATCGTCCTTGGTCTACGGAGTGGCACCGGGATTTCCGGGATCACATTGAGGAGGCGCCTTGGAAAGAAAATCTTGCGGACAAATGGGAGGTGGTTTCCAACGATTTCAACTTCTGGAATCAGGTAAATTGCCCGCTTTATGAAGATAATTCCACTTGGTATGTGCCGGGCAGCTTTCAGCGCGACTCCAACACTGTCAAAGAAAACGAATTATATGCTTCAACCACCCAGGAGATCCTACGCGACGAAACAAACGAACAGACAGATGAAGCGTTGGAGCTTTTCTGCCTCCAGTACTGCCAAGCCATGCCCGATGCCGTTCAATTGGTGCTGAATCCAGGTGACTTTTGCGTTTACCGAAACGTGGGTTGGCACATCGGAAACTATGTCCCGTATCGCAAGCGCATGACGATTCACACCCAATGCGATACTCCTGAATTCGTAGCATTTCGAAATGAATACTTTCACCTGCTCAACGCTCGGGCCGCTTCGCTGGAAAAGCACCGCAAATTGTCGAAGTAGAAAAGGCCCCGCATTGGGAATTGGGTTAGCAAAAAAATACCGGATACCAAGGCCAGACCTTCAAAAGGCGTAGCAGCCTGTCTTGTAATCAACGCTCCTCCGATTTTTTAGGTCGCTCGCTCAGCAATTAACCCCCGGGACGCGCCACATGTAATCGGGATCGACATGTGGTTCGTCGTTCTCGCGTCCTTCCATCAAGGCGATCTTTTTCCGAATTAGCGCGGCGATATTTTCGCCATAGACAAAAGTGGTTTCTCCCAGCTCGGACTGGATCATCCAATCGGTGGTGGCGTTCTCGACATGCTCTAGAAGTTTCTGGGCATTCTCCTTCTCATCAAGGATAGTTTCCCTGACAAGGCTTTTGCAGCGATCCTTCTCGGCTGGATCTTCAGATTCGATGTATCCGTGAACACCTTCGATCCACGCGGCGATGTTTCTTTGAGATCGAAACCATGACCGACTCCCTCTAAGGCGATCCAAATGGTGTGTCCATACCTTGGATGCGTCCCCGTTTTCCTTGGATAATCCGGACTCCGCTAGTTCGATCGCTTTGGCGATTGCCGGTAGTGTATGTTCGGTCATTCCTTCGCGGCATTTACCAGCGTATTCGGGAGTGCAGAACTCGAAATTGATTTCCCGTCTGAAATCGGTACGAATCCGATTGTTGACATGCCCTAGATGAAAATCCTCGTAGTAGGCGCGATCTTCCTCGCTTAGCGCTTCGAAGTTGGGAACGAATGGCCTAACTAAGATACGGTACCACGTGCTCCAGATCGCCAATACGTTTACGGGGGCGGGGAAACTGCGATAAGCTTCGTCGGCTTGAAGCCACAGCTCGATGAGGCAATTGGCATTTGCTGCGCCCACCCATTTTTCGGCTTTTCGTTGCAGTATTTCCTCGAAAGCCAAGTTGGGCTCATTCTGGAAAGTCTGAATTATCTCTTGGTTAATATTGTAGGGAGCCAGGGTCGCAGGAGTGGAGCCACACAGCCCAGCGATGTGAGAAGCTTCCTGGGCATGCAAGTCGCGGAGTTTTTCCCATAGGAGGCGAGGGTAGATGGGGGCTTTTACTGGTTCCATATTCCAGAAGGAGCCGGGACTGAAATACAAGTGGGCGTTCGAGCCCTTCGACTCGAGCAGCTCTTTTCTCGGTTTTTCTCTAGCGTCGAATTGGTTGAACAGCCCTGAAAAAGTAAACTCCTTGGCCCAGTCGTATTTTGGATGCCTATAGTCGGCGTCGAAGCCCTTGCTAACCAAAGTGTTGGTTTCGAGTTCAATCCCTTCTTCCACCTGGTCCCAAAGATGGTCCTGCTCGGCGTAGAACATTTCACTCCGAAGCATGCATTTGAAATCGGGATTTAGGCGACGTCCGGCATCACGGATTGTTTTCATAAAGCGGATAATGTTTTCCGCGGCTGCCTTGGCGATTTCGTCATCGTTCTTGAATTCGCGAATAACGTATCCGCCGCCATTGCGGCCTACATACAAAGAGCTCGTGTATTCGAATCCAGCCCCGCTGTCGTTCGACCAAATAGCCATGTAGTCGATGTTAGGCGCAGCCTGAACGATTTTGGTAAGCATCTCCGCATAATGCTCGAGGACGACGGGATGGGCAGTCGTCAAATTGTAGCGAGGTCGAAAACTCCGAAGGGGGTGATCCACTCGAGCTCCCCTGAGCATAGGGTACTTTTGTAGAAGCTCTTCTGGGACGGAACGGGGTTCGAAAGAGAGGATGCCAGCTCGAAGACCATACTTTTCTGCCAATTGGGCGGAATGAACTAGTTTCCTTAGATTGGCTTGCAAATAGTCATACGGATAAATGCCCTTATTCAATTTGCTGTAAACGAATTGATCGAGTGCGGGGCAGTAAGTATAAAACAGATACAGTAGTTCGCCGGGTGCCGCCTTTTCGTAGGGGAAATTGGCTGCATATCCGTTTACTTCTACGTGCGTGTACCCTTGGCGAGCCATTTCACGTATGTGGTCCTCGGGATCGAAACCCTTGGCGGTTCGAGCATGGTTGTTGAGGAGAGAATCATAGGCCGGTCGCAGGCGCTTGAAAGCGGGTTGGAACATTCTACCTCCGGAGAAATCATCTATGTCATCGTTCTGCCATTCGTCTACCAGTCGGCAGGTGAGACGATAGAGGAACCAGGTGTGTGAAACATACATTTCGATCCCTTTAGATTGAGACGACCGAACGTACATCCACTCATCTTGGCCGGAAACGGGCACCTTTCGTTCCAAAGCCTCTTCGGGCGTCAATACACCGAGAGTGATCCCTGCATTTGCGGGGGCGCCTTGGTCCGAATCATGGGGCTCGATTGCGTTGATGGCTGTTTGGATGTGCTCCATTGCAGTTGCCTCGACTTGTATCGTGTCGTGAAGACAAGTGATGGTGAGGTTGGATCTCAGAAACTGGGCTATTTTCATAATTTGTTCTATGCGGCTCGCATCTCGGAAACCGCACTACCGGTTTGAACTATGGCACAGTGTTATTGTGCTGAGCAAAGCGTATCGATTTTCTTTTAGGTTTACGATAAATTTCGGGAGAGGTGGTTCTTGGTCTGAGATTGGGAGAAAATAGAGGTCCGCTGAATATGAGTCTTTACAAAATAGATCGAAGAGATACCCTAAAAGGGATTGCCACCATGGCATTGGGAGGAGTTCGACCTTTGGCTCAATCGAAAGCTCCCACTCAACGTCCCCACATTTTTGTTACATCTGAGCAGATCGATCAATTGCGTTCGGTAGCAGGAGTGAGAGAGTCGATTAAATCCGGTATATCGAAGGACATTTGGAATCAGATCCAGACCGAGTGCGATCGCGAGCGAGGGGCGCCGGCGCTCACGGCGCGAACCCAGATCGAAGTTCGGGCTGAGGCAACGGCGCGGCAGAATATTCCAGACTACACGATCTGCAAAGCGGCGGGACAGAGGATATTGCGCAGTGCCTTGGCCATGCTACTAACCGAAGAGGAGTTCTTCAAGAAGATCGCCTTGGATCAGATTGCGGCCTTATTGGACGAATCGGTTTGGCCTGACTGGAGAATCCGATGCAAGAATTGTGATATTCGGGTGGAAGTGACCCGCAATCAACTCGTGGTATCGAATGACTCCTTATTGAAGTCTCTCCGTGTCAGAATTTAGAATAGACAGTCTGATCGCTGTAGGAAAAGAAGACAAAAAGCGCTAGTTTGTTTCTGAATTACCTAGATAGTAATTGGGGGACAGGGTCCGCCTGGGTGATAAGATATCGCCCCGGTCGGAGGTTTCCCAATTCGGTAGGTGTTTGATTTCCCCCTGGCCATTGTATTTCAATTTTGGTGGCGTGGGTTGCGTCGCCCAAGCCAATGTGAATGATCGTTTCGTTTTGTTTGCCTGAATGACCCCCGGCCCCCAGCAATTGCCGACTTTGGACAGAATCGGGGGTGTTGGAATCTCCGTCAGTATCAGCAGTCACTCGAACGATTGCCCCGATGGCTGAAGAGGATACTCCTTTTTGCTTATCACCTATGAGATGGAGAATAAGGTAAGGGCGACCTTCGCTTGATTCATTTAAATAAAGGCGCGCTCGGGGCTCTGGCACAGCCCCGTTGTCCGAGTTCTCGCGGAGAGCTCCACTGGCCAAGGCAGCACTAATTCGCTGCTCTTTGGGAAGCCTGTTGAAGCTCTGACCAATGAGCAAATCGAGATCCCCGTCAAGATCGACATCCGCGAGCGAAGGCATTCCTGCTCCGATGTGATTCAGTCCTAGTTCTTTGGTTACATCGAGAAAGCGCCCATCTCCCTGTTGAAAGTAAATGCGTAAGCGTTCATCGTGCGGCGGCGGATCCGGGTAGTCGGAAGAGCATAGAACAAGATCAAGCCGGCCGTCGTGATTGAGATCCGCAAGCTCCGCGTATATGTCGCCTTGATTGTAAGACGTGTTCTCCTTGGTCAACGGGATGCCAGGCACTGGAAGGTCTGGAATGCGGTCGACGGAAAGATGGGCGAACGATTGGAACTGGAGGTTGCCGGTTTCGTTCAATTGATTCACTAGAAAACGCGACCGATCTGAGGACTCACCCGCCCAGGAATGGATTATGGTAGATACGAAAAGATCGAAGTCTCCATCGTTGTCGATATCGCCAATCGCGCAGTCGAAGGTATTACCATTAGCCCTAAACGGCGGTTCGTCAGGACGTTGCGAACGAGGATGGGCCTCGGCATGTTCGCTAGGCCATTTCGGATGACGCCCATGACGTATAGGGTCACCGTCGATTTTGGCAAGAGCCGCGATGTCCTCTCCGACGAGTTGTCGAATGAGATGATCGGCAATCTCATTGTCATCTTGCGGTATCAATGGGCTGAGGGATTCTTCATTCGACGGAATCTCCTTTAAGGGTCCACGGCGTGTCATGCGGTAGAGACGATTCCAGCGTCGACCGTAATTGAGCTCCAGCACCATTGGCAGTCCGTCACCAAAGCGCGGTAGCGCCACTCCGTAAGTAGGGCGTCCTCCTAGGTCATCGTTGAAGTCAGTGGGTGAGGTTTCATGGGGGACCGGCCAACGAGCAAATTCAGGAATACCTTCTGTAGTTGGATGTTGGAGAAGAAGATCGTTTGAAAAGGCTTCGTACCCAGTGAAATAACGTTGGTACCAGTTCCCCATCAGGCAGTCGAGCAAACCATCCTGGTTGACGTCGCCAACCGCGATCGCTCGTGTTGTGACCATGGGAGCCTCTTTAAATACCTGGGCTTCACCGAAAGTGCCGTCTCCTATACCGGGAAACCATGCCGATCGCTGTGGGTGGGAATTTGCGGGAGCGTAGTCGACTTGATAGATGTCGTTGTAGCGACCGAGGATAGCGTCTTTGATGCCATCATTATTTAGATCGGCGAAGACTAAAGTGTCGGCCGTTCTTACCGAAGGCAGGTTCGTCTCGGTTATAGCCTCTAATCGGAAGCTAATTTTTTCATCCGACTCTTCAGCTCTATTCAGGAAAACCCGAGGCGAAGTCCCTTGTTCGGATTTGGGAAGCAGAATGGCGTCTGGACGTCGGTCACCATTGAGATCGGCAAACTTTAGTAGTGAGAGAGACTGGCCTTCGATCCCCGCGGGTACGGTGGCATCCATCCATTGAGTGGCGAATGAGGGAATAGCGTTGCCTGCGAGGGAGGCTACCATAAACGATACGAAAGTTTTATAGCGGTAAACGATCATGTTTCAGTGGTAAGGAGATTGGGTTCCATTTCAATTGTCCGTTCCCTACAATGAGTTCGCAACTTGCTCGAGCGCCGCTTTGTCGACACTCATCAGGACAGTTATTTCCCGGTCGCCAAAATCGTCTGTATTGCACCAGAAATCGATGGCGCGAACGCCTGGATTGGGGGTATCCCAATAATTGGGAGGGGGATCGATCGACTCGGTTCTAAAGACATACTTCGAAGGCCCCACGACTTTGAGAAAAAGGGTTTTGCCCTCTTGCTTCAGAATGGCCTCGTTGTTTTCGATTTCCACTGCAGCCTCGGTTAGCATTCGCCAGCGCAAAGTAGCGCTTTGCCTGCCTTGTTGCTCGGTTCGCTGGCGGGCTCCTTCAATGCGATCATTTATGCTCAGGACTTTGTATTGCTGTACAGTGAATGTACGCTCGTATGAATCTGCCTGGCCTGAGTAAATATCTGAAAGATCGACCGTCCCGTGAACTTGGTTCTGGGTATCTAAAAACTGAGTGATTGAGGCGGAGCCTTCCGCGTTTTGCAGCCTTTGATCGATTAAGAGTTGATTGTGACTGTAGGGACCCAGTCTAAAGATCCTCCATCGGTCCGAATGTTGGCGACGATCCCAAATTCCAAGGCCCTTGGATTCGAGGCTGAGGTAGTCCTGTGCACCAAGATCGATTGCCCATCGGATACCTTCGTCTTCAAAAACAAAGCTGCCAGCGTCCATGTGGGCATGGCTAATCTGTCCATTGCCTCCTTTGAAAGCGAGGTAGAAAGAATTGGGGTCATCCCAGCTTTCCCGCACGAAAGCGAGTGGGTTGGGCCCATTTCCTCTCCAGTTTTTTGGAAGCGACGAAGTCGAGGTGCTCTCGCTACCGGTGTTCTCCGGGTACCAGAGGGCGAGCATAGCCAGATTGCGACCTCGGATATCTTCCGGGTTCCATGTGTTGCTTTCCAGATAGATTTTCAGACTGCGCTTTAGTTCGTACAGTCCTGTTGGATCATCGTACCGAGAGGCGAACCAGGCGGTTACCGGTTGAAAGCGAACCAGCATGCCGCCGTCATAGAAATTATAATACTGGCCACTTGGGGCGATGGCCAAGCTGTGAAACACTATAGACTGCCGAAAAGACTGATGCTCTGATAGTCCAAACGAGCTATTTGTGGCGTTTTCCAGAAGGTCTATCAGAACGGCTGAAAAATGAGTACCGTATCCCCAGTAGACAGGGCCTTCCGGGTAGATGCCGTCGGGATCGGTAGCGTCCATGGCGATTGGAACGGAGCGGATAGCTCGCCGGATAACCCCTTCCGCCAACTTCGGGTCACTTTCCACAATAAGTAAGGCGCTGGCGACGAGCCCCGCATGGCAGACGGGATTCCAGTTGTTACTACTCTCGACCCACCAATTGTAAGGATCGCCTTCATCTAGGGAGGGTTTGATGGCTTTGTTGATAAGTGTATCGAGAAAACGCTCTCTTTGTTCGCCCGACAATTCCTCCCAAAGCCAATCGGTCCCGATCGCAAAACCAAGGGCCATCTCGCCGATGTCTAAATAGTGCTGAGGATTCCAATCAGGAAAGCGAGAGACGTTCTCCAATTCTCTTATCACTCTGTCACGATAAGATTTGTCCCCAAAAACGCGATACAGTAGAGCCCAGGTCGAAACTCGTTTCAGAAATCTTCGCGATTGGTGGAGGAGCCGCTTTCCATCGAGTTTGTATTCGATTGGTGGTTGATTGAGCAGCTCGTGTCCGGTTTGTTTGAGGAAGGACAGGTACCGGATTCCGAGTGAATCCCAGTTGGGGTCTCGGATTCGTTGGAAGTCGTCCTCCGAAGCCAAGATCCGGGGATGATTGAGTCGGATTGAATCTACGTTAAACAAGTCTGGCGAGACTTGGGCCTGAACGGGCGAAAGAGTGGCAATGCCACTGGTCAGAAAAAGTAAGATAGCTTTCGCGAAACCCTTAGTCATTGAACCCATCGATGGCGTCGAAGAGGACGCGGAGTCGTCTTACATCTTCGCGAGTGGATTCCAGAACGGGGAATACATGCGTTTCGAGCGTAATGTGACTTACAGGTTTGTCTTTGAGGATAGCGCGCAATTGCCCAAGCCAGTTAACACCTCCGTCACCGACCAATCGATTCTCCCATTTGTCGGGTGGAATCGGTATGGCGTCTTTAATATGGATATTCTGGATAAGGGGCAAAGCCGCTTCGTAGCCTATGGGATAGGCGACTTCGCCCGCCACCAAAGCGTTAGCGCAATCCCAGTTGATGCCCACATTTTTCGCTCCTATGGATTCAACGAGGGCGGCCGTTCTCAAACCCGTGTCGCAAAAGAATCCGGGCTCATTCTCGACAGACAATTGCAGGCCAAACTGTTCGGCGACTTGCCCGGCTTCTCTAATAAGTTCGACAGCGTCGTTAGAACTGCCCCCTTCATTCGTCATGAAGCTAAACGCGATTACGCGCGGGACTCCCAGCTGCACTGCGAGCTCACAGGTTTTAGGGAGCGTAGCCTCCAACTCCTCCTTGATTTTTGCGGTATCCGAAAGGCCGATTTTGAATATTCCCGGAGTCAAAGCCGTTATCTCAATCTCCTTTTGTTCCACCTCTTTCAATATGCGGGATTCCACCTTTGAATTCAGATAAGGGACCCGGTGTTCGTAGGAATCCGCGCAGCGCAGCTCGAATTTGCGGAAGCCGAGCGCTTTCCCCTCCTCAAGGGCTTCGTTGATATCGAGCGATATTTCGTCTGTAAGGATTGCGAGTTCCACAAGAGTGCCGGTTTTGGGGAAACGAATTGTCTAGGTCATCGCCAATTGCAGAGCTTTCGAGCGACTGGGCATGTGTTGAAAGTGAGTCAGGATTGGAGCTTTTATCACGTTGCAGTTCGATCTCTACGTCATTTTTCGGTAAACCAACATTGCTTAGAGCCTTTGCGGAGTATCAGGATTAGCGCAGACATCTTGCCAGTATAAACAGGCTGTCCATTCGACGAAGCTCATGATCGACGAGAGTTCTATCGCAGACCCCGACCGGTCGGCGCCTTCGTTGGTGATTTGGGTAGCGGGCGATCCCCCCGGGGAGGCTTCAATAGATTCCCGCTTAGAGCCCTTTCAACCTTCGTCATTGTCCCTGCAAAATAATCGACTTAGCTATTACCCTCTGCCTCAACCAACTCATTCCAGACCGAATGTATTTCATTTTTGGCGACGATGGCATCGTCCCATACATTGGGGAAGCAGTTAAGCGCATAGCCAGATCCCTTCGGTCCGAGCTCGACCACGGCCCAAAGCGTTTGATCCGGTTGGGCGCCCTCGAGCCACGCGGCGAGCACGGGCCGTAGATACGAATCTCGCCACGCAATGAAATCCAGATCGAGTGCCCCTCTGCCATCGGTGATCGGGGTTTGGCAGTGCGAGCCCGTGAAGGGGCGAAAGTGAATGAGCTCGCTCTGCTTGAAAAGGTCGACGCGGTATTCGGAAAGCCGCTCCCAGAAATTGTCGGGAGATAGGTGTTTGACCACAGCGGGGTGAGAATGGTCGAAATTGACTCGTAGTGTTTCCCCGTAACGCCGCTGGTATGCATCGATTAAGGCCAGTCCCTTTTCGGGAGTCTCCGTGCAGGTGTCGCGATGGCACTCGATCGCCGGCTTCAATCCTAGCGACTCGCCATGCTGCAGGGCTGCTCGGGCGATCGATACCGCCGTTTTGATAGGTGTATCGTGATCGCATAGCTGTACGTTTACATGTACAGCTCCCGATCCCTTAAAGCGATTCAGTTTAGCCTCAACTTCTTGGGAGCTGCCGATGTCGACCATGCCGACCAGTTCCATTCCCCATTTGGAGCAGGCTTGGACGACGTCGGAACTAGGGCCGGCGCTGAACCGGTAGAATCCAGCCTTCTTTGCTTCCTTCACCTTGCGGTCCATGGACCATTTTTTTTACCGACGGGTGCCTCATGAGCGTCCATTCCGCGTTGCAGAGTTTGAGCTGGGGCGCGTCTTTCTGTTCGTTCTCTGGCATTTATTTTTAAAGTAGCATCAAATTGAGGGAGGGCTTTGAAAACAGGGATAATAATGTAGAAGTGTCCCTTATGTGCCTCAACGAAATCTGCGAGAATGTTGGGATCGTTTATCTATTTTGCGATCTCATTTTCAATTGCCAAGATTCAAACGGATAATGAATCTGGCATCGCGAAAGAACTTTCGCGGATCCAGCTCATCCTCCGCGATTTCGTCATTCTTTTCGGGAGCTAGTCTTGGATTGCTCTCCAAGGGCTCGCTTTCGGTATACCGAGGGTGGTTCGCCCGTGATTTGACGGAAGGCTTTCGAAAAATGGAAGACGTCGCAGAAGCCGAGCTGGTCGGCGAGCTGTTGGAAGGTGAGCGCATTCTGGTAGATTGCGGCGCAGGCATGCTCGATGCGGCGTCGCTTTTGGAAATGGGCCGGGGATTCACCCAAGCGCTTTGCGAATCGCTTGCGGAAACTCTCGTAGCTGATACCTAGCTTTTGGGCGACCAATTGAGGAGAAAGCCAGGCCCCTTCGAAGGGCTCCGATAGCAAAGTCGAGCTCTCG
>Ga0181556_1003200_pt1 | contig 14306 bp, 37 predicted proteins | sample 011ome_14_FD_148651 | JGI IMG/M metagenome (GOLD analysis project Ga0181556, IMG submission 148651) | Coastal salt marsh microbial communities from the Groves Creek Marsh, Skidaway Island, Georgia - 011505AT metaG (spades assembly) | ecosystem: Environmental > Aquatic > Marine > Intertidal zone... | reverse complement strand
GGGTCTGCAATTAGCATCCGTGAAGCCCTGATGATTAGTGCTTCATGCTGCGCTCAGGTAAGCTACAGGAAGAACGATGGTAGCCTAGAGAAAGCAGAAACAATCTACAAACGACTTATCGAATCAGAACCATGTCATGCCTCTCCAGTTGAGCATCAGGCACAAGCATTCGATTCCAAGATTGTTATTGCTCATGCTCCTAATACTTGGACTAAAGGATTGACTCACGTAGATCGAGATAGTAACCTGTGGTCAGGTAACTTCAGGGATTTCATTCAGTACAGGCAGATGCTTCCAGGTAATGCAAAGAAAGGATAAGAAGTATGACAGCAGTTATTCAAGATACGGATTTGACTACAGATTTCACTCAAGAAGAACAAGTAGAATGGGGGGATGATGGTCTTCCTTACGAGATTGATGAAGAACTAGCCAAAGAATTTGATGCAATGCTCCTTGAGTACGAGGTATCAAATAAACAGAAGAATACTCATCTAAATACTATCCGAAGCAATCAGTTGGTTAGTCTAGTGGCTGCTTCCTCTGGGTATGAATCTTACGAAGTCAAGGATGTTCTGGAGCATTTCGCAATTGTTCTTCGTGATCTAGTCATCAATAAGGACTACAAGGTCAAGGTAGCTGGTCTAGGATTGTTTAGCACCAGGATTTATCGAGCAAAGATCATGCAGTGCAACTTTGGGGATACCCAGAGGTATAGAGTACCAGAACGGAAATTCCTTAGTTTTGCTACTGATCCTCTGGTAGCTGACCTGATGAACCCAGATAGAGGAGAGGTTGTTCCAGTGTATGACTTTGGAGAGGAATATGGACAATAATGACAGTAACCGTATCATCAATAACAAAAAGACTTCTCAGGTTCTTGTTGCTGTAGGAGAAATCAAAGACACAAAGACTCTGTATCGAATCAAGGAGGATATTCAATACCAGCTTAAATATAGTAATGTCCAGGTCAGCCAAGAGACAGAAAGGTTCCTTCATTCTGTTCAGGCTTGCATTACTAAAGCCCTTAGAGGATAATTTTGAGTAAACTTGGTAAACTCGATAAGAATACAAAATCTCTGATTTATCTAGTGCTATCTGTCTATGCCTATGTCATCGGTCTATGGGTATTGCATTCTGTTGGGATCGTCTAGGAGAAAACAATGAAAACAAAAGTTAATTCAAAAATCCGTAATACCCGCAGGGATAAGAAGCTGGAACTTACCGGAGTTGACCTGTACTCGATCTATTCAGAGGAATGCGTAGAGTACGTCTCCAGCCAAGACGAACAGGAAGTTATTGACGGACTGGTGTACTGCTGGGACTATCAGAAGTACAAGAACGATAGCAACAATCAATGAAGAATTTCAGTACCTGACTTGACAACAGCAACAACAAGCGTAGAATTCAAGGTGTCGAAAGCAAGAACGCTCTAGGCACCAACCAACCAAATCAAAGGAAGTGACCATGCAGAACCAGAACCAGACCGCAGTTAACTTCAACAACGGTAAAGCAGCCGAAACTCTCATCATTCGTAATGCAGCGGTAAAGACACTGTATGATGTTGTCAAGGTGGACTTCATCAAGGAGGATGTTCAGATTCTTGCAAGTGCCCTTCAGTTTGAAGATGCTTGCTGTATGCTGGAGGAATGCGATAGTAGCCGTGTTCAAGAGCGTCCTGCGGTTATCTGTGGTATCGTTCGTAGCTAAGTAAGATCTGGAGATACTCAACTCGGGTATCTCCTTTTTTCTTTTAAGGTAAGTAAAAAGCAATCAAATGGCCTATATCAACCAAATGAAAATCGACCAATACAACCAGACCCAATACAATCAAATGAACAAGCAGCAGCCTACCAAGCGCAATAAGCAGTTTGATGATGATACTTACGAAAGCACAGAAGACTACAAACGCAAGAAAAAGCTGAAGAAACAAGACTACTCGAAAGACCGTCAGCGTAAGCGCGGAGAGTTCAACGAGGAAGTCTAATGCAGCAAGGTAACAAAGCAAAAGCAAAACTGCTTATGTACTTGCTTGCTGGTTCTCTCCTTGTACTAGAGCCTAGCAATACGTTTACACAGACGATTGAAGTGCATAAGCCTCTTGAGTACAAGATCGAATCTCCAAGGGTGTTCTCCGGGACTCAGCTAAAAGAAATCAACTGCATCCGAGAAGCCCTTTGGCATGAAGCCCGAGGAGAGTCCATAGAAGGGATCAAGAGCGTTCTAACTGTAATCATCAACCGCAAGAAGCATCCGGACTATCCAGGTACCTTTTGCAAGGTAATCTATCAACCAATGCAGTTCAGCTATCTTAACCAAAAGCACAAATCCTCAGGAAGCCCCTTAGGAGCCTCTAGGAGCGATTCAGAGAAGAAAGTTGATGGGGTCATCAAGGAACTTGCTAAGGATGCCGTAGAGGGCCGTTTTAAGCCTTCCTTGCCTGCTGGAGTTCTGTGGTATCATAGCAAAACAGTACAACCGGGATGGACTCGTGCTATGCTGAAGGTTAAAGAAGTTGGTCAACACAGGTTCTACGCTAAGAAAGAAGTCAAAGTAACCAAAGGAAGCAAAGTATGATGACTCTCAAAGAAGACAACGTAGGTGAATTCAGGGAAGTCGAGTACGGTAACTGGTTCACCTACAGAGAGACAACTAACCCTTGGGCACTGGAAAATGGGCTTCAGCATGAGGTTGACGTTCTTGAAGGAGTACGATATGCTAATGTACTGAAGACAGTATGCAAGATTGCGATTGATGAGAACCCAGATGGAACTCCTTACGTTGTCTCCTGGAAGATCATCAAGCATCATAAGTACAACGACGTTAACTTTGGCTAAAGGAGCTAGTATGGTTTCGATCCAGTGGAAGTTTCAAGGGGATGATATGATCTACGGTAAGATGTTTAGCTATAGGGAATCTGCATTGGATTTTCTGATGATTTGCGGTATCCTATCGCATCAGGCTATTGAGTATGCTATTCTTGATGATGACCGAGAAGATCAGCCTGAAGTTCTTTTTATGAGTGGGTTTGATTCTAAAGTTAATCCAGGAGTTAAAGGATGAATGACCTTAGAAAAGCAGCAGAGTTAGCAATAGGCGCAATGGTCCGTTCATCTATTACAGGATATACAGACGCATTAGAAGGTTATGCTGAAATTCTTCGTAGTTCTCTTGATAGTTCTAAGCAAGAATTCAAAGAACTAACCAACGATGAAATTGATGCAATGTTCGAGCAAGCAGAAATAGGAATTTATCTGTCAGAAAGAGAACGTAAACGGCATCTTGAGGTATACTCTTTTGGGGTAAGAGATGCTGAAGCTAAACTAAAGGAGAAAAATAATGACTGACCAATTGCGATCCGCTGCGCAGGCGGCGCTGATTCCATCGCAGCGTTTGTTGTGGGTGGCTGCCGGGATGCGAGCCGGGGTGTCGATCATTGAGACTCCCGTTGCACAGAAGGCGATGTCTCTGCTGGAGAAGCGACTGGATGACGCTCTGAAGGAGACGAAATGAACGCGACGAACAACGGTGGATCGGCGTTCCCGGTTCCTTACGCCGCTGGGATCGAATCCCCGCTCATGTACCCATCGGAGGGCATGACTCTCCGCGACTACTTCGCAGTCAGGGCGATGCAGGGAATGCTAGCTGCGGCTGAGAACTACAGCACCGATGATCTTGTTGGCTATGCCTACAGCGTGGCCGACGCGATGATTAAGGCGAGGGAGGCGAGATGAATGAGCAACAACGAGCCACCATGCAGGCGGCGCTGGATGCTCTGAAGTGCGCCGCACAGGGTGACGCCAGCGATTGCGAATATGCGATTGCATTGCTCCGCGCCGCGCTGGCCGAGCAGGATGCGGAGACGCAGCCAAATAGATACCTCATTCGGTACAACGACGACGGGGAGTTCGGTCAGGCAACGGGCTGGCTCTATCGCAGTGGTGGGGGGCCGTGCGTCGTCACGGGAAAGCCGGTTTATGTCTGGAGTCCGCTGCGGGATCTTATCGTCTCACCCCGCCGCGAGTGGATGACGCTGACGGACGAGGAGATGGCGACGACTTTCCTCGCAAACCATTGGCAGCGAGATTCCGTGCTGCCGATCTGCCGCGCCATCGAGGCCGCGCTGAAGGAGAAGAACCGTGACTGAGCAACAACGAGCCACCATGCAGGCGGCGCTGGAAGCGCTAATAAACGGCAAGAACGTCCGTGCTGGCGAGTGTGGGACCAAGCACCAACCCACGATGGAAGACGTGGCCATCGAACAACTCCGCGCCGCGCTGGCCGAGCAGGATGCGGAGCATGATCCGGTGGCTGGCAGGCAAAACGAAAACGTGGGTGCTGGCATGACGAGAGTAGCCATTCTGAAAATGGCGAGAGAGGCCGGGTTGTCGCTTACGGCATCCTACGGCGAGCGACCTGCGCTTGTGCGTTTTGCCAACCTCGTTGCCATTCGAGCCCGCCGCGATTGGCAGTCGCTGACGGATGAGGAGCGACTTGACCTGATCAGCGTCGCAAAGGGGATCGGAGGAAAAGTGCGAACTGATTCGCACCTACTGGAGCTTGTCTCCGCCGCCGAAGCTGCGCTGAAGGAGAAGAACCATGACTGACCGACTACGAGAAGTCGCAAAAGAGGTGCTCAATACATGGGCGGCTGTTGGAGGAACTCGTCCCCGGCTATCAATTGCGCTCAATGAACTGAGCGCCGCGCTGGCCGAGCAGGATGCGGAGCCAATACTTAGTGCGTACCAGCGTGGCTACCTGAATGGAATGTCTAAGCCCCGCCGCGAATGGCAGTCGCTGACGGACGAGGAAATTGATCGCGCCATCGAAACCGCGCTGCGAGCCAAGAACGGAGGCGGAGAATGACACGCGATGACGTCGTGAAAATCATTCGGTCTGTCGCGCCGCCGGAGTTTTCTGACAGCAAGGTGGACGAAGATGCGCTGAACGAAATCATGCCGCTCTTGTTGGCCGTTGCCGCACACGAGCGCGAAGAGTGCGCAAAGGTGTGCGATACACTCGTCAGTTCTTATCAAAAGAAAGACGATAAGTATGGAACCGAATCGGACGCTACATTTTATGGAGCCAGCATCGGGGCAGAAGAATGCGCTTCTGCTATTAGAGCAAGAGGAGAACTCCTGTGACAAACGATGATCTAATTCACATGGCTGTAAAAGCTGGAGTTCCTGAATGCACTGTAAATAGCAAACTCTGGTGGCTTAAGAAATTTGCTGCTCTTATTGCAGAAGCAGAACGAAATAAATACTCAAAATTTTTTGAGTTAAATGCAACTAATCTATTCTGGGGTAACCAAGTTTCTGAAGCAATCCGAAAGCAAGGAGAAAACCTATGACTTTTCAAATTATGATTGATTGGATTGGTATGTCGGTAATGCTAGCTGGAGGGCTTGCGATTGTTGCTCTTTTTCTTTCTATTGCTATTCGTCTAGCACAAGAATCCTGGAAGAACGCAATCAGCGCAAGATGGGCTATTGATGCTTATGAATACTACAGGAAGCATGAACCGGAGAAGTGCAGGATGATGCAACGAGCCATAGGTCATACCGAGGATTGACGCAATGCCTAGCATACGAACAAAGCAAGATCGCTACAATAGACCAATGAACTTGCAGCCTAACCGCTGGATGCACCCTTGGTATCTTCGTAGGCGAAGGCATGACAAGAACCTAGCAAAGCTGCACTACAAGGCTCTTAGGCTACGAGGCATCCTTTGGCTTAACCGGCAGTTTGCTCTGGCGCATTGCATCTGGTTAGCAAGCAAAGATGACTTGCGCGGAGTCAAATTCTATGGTACTCTGCAAGAACATCGAGAGAATCGCCAACGGATCAAAGCAAACAAAGCAAAGGAATCCAACAAATCAAAGGAGTCAGCATGAGTAGTAATGCAGCAAAAGAAGAAGGAAAGAAAAGAAAGGATTTCTTCCAGAAAGGTCAAAGCGCATATGGCACAGATACAAGGAAGTTTGTAGTCTGCATCCGAAAGAACTTCAAGGATTCCCAGATTCGACCCGAGGCTCTACATCTGGAAGGGAAGATTTTTGAGTTCTCTTTTGGTTGGATAGCTGATTCTGGAATCTACAAAGGAGAAGCAGTGTGGTATCCTTGTGATCCTAGTTATCCGATTGATGCTCCTGTCTGGATTGCAGAAGGGGACTTGCTTCCTGTTGTAGAATCAGGTAGCATTGCTGAAGATAAGTACCTTGAAGACGCAGAATTAACGCAACAACTCACTGACTAATAAGGAGAATCAAATGCTAGGCACAAATAACCTGCAAGACGTAACCATCCGTGAATTCCAAGAGCAAAAGATTGTGATGCAGCGAGAACTGCATGATGCTATTGCAGCTATCGTAAAGAAGTACAATGCTAAACTCGGAGTTACTCCTTATAGTATTGAAGTCAATATGAAAAATATACAAGGTATTGGGGTGCAGTACAATAATAATTGCATCGTAGAAAACGTTAGTGTTTATTTTGATCTGTGATAGGATTTCAAATGAAAACAACTAATAGTAAGTCTAATCAACAAAAAGAGAAGCCTGCTCAAGATTCTGGTTGGCCCTTCCCTTCTCCTGGTGGTCCTACAGCACCAAGCAAACGCTCGTACAATAAGAAAGTCAAAGAAAACTCTTCTGGTCTTTCTATTGAAGAATACGGTGAAGCCCTTCTTTGAAGAAGCATATGCTTGAAATGCTGAGAATGCCTGAAATTCCTGAAATTCCTGAAAAAGAAATTAAGCTATATCTTTATCATCGTCCTTCTATAAACAACAAAGCGAGGAAGCAACAAACTATGACTGAATTCACAAAGATCGACTGCAATGTAAGTGCAGACCCTTCAAGTAAGTTCTATCACCCGCTAGCTGGTTATCTTAGGGTGCATCTAAAAGGAAAAGAACAACCGGATGTAACGGCAGCTTATCCTGAATACGGATGTGTAGAGAACTATGTTAAAGACTCGTGTGGTAACTTTGCATTAAATCCAGATGGGGAGGTTCAAACAGAAATTCAACAAGGATATGTAGAAGTCTATGCTCCTACTCCTCTAGTCAAATTCTTTAGCAATAAAGAAGATACGAATGAAGATTACAAAGCAGATGCTCTTCGATATCGTTGGCTCAAGGAGCAAAAACGCTTAGAACTAGTATCAGATGGTTCTGCTTGGTTCCGTGAAGATGGTACACGATTTCTGGCTTCGCATCGCCTAGCCTCCGACCATACGCAATACCCACCAGAAGAATCTCTTGATTTGATGATTGATGCTGCTATCAAGTTTCAAAAGGAACAAGCATGACCTTCAACGAAGCCCTCAAATGCGCTTACAATGCAAGAGAGCATGGTAGTATCGACAGCTACTATGTACTTTTTAACGAAAAGGAATACAGCAGGACTATCTGTGCTATCGACCTTGACGGTAAAGAGTTTGTATTCTATGATGATCGGTATGATTCAGGGCATGATATCTAAGGCAAAGGACAAAAGGAAAACTAATGAATAGCCAAATCAAAAATACTAAGTGGACTAAATCAAAAGGCTCGACTAGCTCACGGAAACTTGCTGCTCTAGTTGACGCATCAAAAGGTAAGATTGTCTCTATCGAATTCATCAAGAAAGATGGTAGCATCCGTACTCTGGTCGGTAGGACAGGAGTTAAGAAGTACCTGAAAGGAGGTAAATCCTCAGTTGACCAGAGCAAGTTCATTAGCATCTGGGATATTCAAAATCATGGCTATAGGTCGATCAATCGAGATTCTATCGTCAGCGTTCGGACTTCTGGGATTGAAGCATATGCTATCTAATACGAGTCCTTCTAACGGTGCAATTCCAGCAAGCACTGAAGATGACCTTACCGTAATCATCAGGCAAGTCTCAGAGGTTCTCAAAGCAAAAGGGCTTAACCTGGACTATGAAGCTGGAATTGCTCTTGCTGCTCTTTGGGATACAGCGTATGCTTTCGGATATGCAAGAGGAAATAGCAAACGCAAGAAGCCAACGCAAGAGGCTGTTGGGGACGTTGCAGATGTTGACGATTGGATTTATAATTCCTTCAAGAAGGCTAATCTAGTATCATAATAAAGGAACAAGCATGAAAGAAGATCAAAAGGTCAAATGCGAAGAAGAACTTCAAGGGAGCACTATCGAGATGCAACGGGTGTACTCCCCAGACCAGTGGGTTCTAGTAAAACTCTCTGGGTCTGAAGTTCCTAAGCCTATCTACAAGGTCTTCGCTGGTTGGACAGGAGGGTTTGCACAAGGAGACGAATGGAGGCTATCTAGTGCAATCCAGAAGATCACCAAAAAGTCCTATGGTTGGAAGATTGAGAATGCAAGCGGAAGTATCTACAGATGCCACGAGAATAGCACTGGGTATACCGTGTACATGAAGTCAGTGTATGCTGGATGGCAGTTCAGGAAGCCTGAAGAGTTCCTCTTGCAAGAGATTGCGATTGATGCTCTAATGCAGGAGAAACCTGAATTGTTTGGTTAGTTTTATTTTTCTTGAAGAAGTGCTTAATTTAAGAAGGAGCAACATGAAAGTTCTAGTAGCTTGCGAATATAGCGGAACAGTCCGACAGGCTTTTACTCGTCTGGGGCATCATGCCATTTCTTGTGATCTTCTCCCTACTGATAAACCAGGATTGCACTATCAAGGTGATATAAGAGATATCCTTTATGACGGTTGGGATTTGATGATTGCGCATCCACCTTGTACTTATCTTTCAGTCAGTGGGATGCACTGGACGACAAGAGGAATCCGCGACCCTCAATTGACTGAGGATGCTTTGGATTTTGTCAAATTACTTCTTAATGCTCCTATTGATAAGATTGCTCTTGAAAATCCTATTTCAGTTATCAGCAGTAGGATTCGCAAGCCAGATCAAGTTGTGCAGCCTTGGATGTTTGGGCATAACGCAAGCAAGAAGACTTGTCTTTGGCTTAAAAATCTTCCCCCCCTGTCTTATGATCTAAAGGATGTTGTTCCTCCTTCTGGTTGGAGCAAAGTTGTTTCTGCTGCGGATATGCTAGAGTGCAGTGCTTGCGGCGAACCTTATTGCTATGAGCATGAAAATCATTATGCAGATTGCAAGTGCATTGGTCCTACAGAAGATGAAGTAACATATAAAAAGATCAATGGGGTTCTATTTGGAACAAAACTAAGTCCTGCTCCAAAAGCAACTTGGGGAAATCAAACAGCAAGTGGACAGAATAAACTTGGACCCTCAGATGACCGTTGGAAAATTCGGAGTACAACTTACGAAGGGATTGCTGTAGCAATGGCACATCAATGGGGAAATATCAAATAACTCCTGGATAATTCCTAATTATTTTGTAGGAATTCCAATTTGAATTAGGATTTCGTATTAGGAGTGCAGTAAGGCTTATACAATAACAAGAATAACCCAAGTAAATTTCTGTAGGATACCTCCGGTAGATTTTAGAAAGATTTTGTAAAAATTCCTAATCAATTCCAAAAAAGGATTAAAATTGAACCAAAGTACAGAAACAAACCAAATCAACTCCAGCAATCAACTAGATTCCATGACTCAAGAGGTAGAACTTACAATGCAAGACATTGCTAATCAAGAAGACAATCCCTCAGGTAAACTAAAGAAAGCCGTTCGTTTTCTTAGGAAAGAAAGCCTTAATTGGGCTGTAGCTGAAGCAGTTGGACTAACTCCTGCCCTTCAAACTTGGATGAACTCTGAAGGTTTGCTGGTGCATGAGGTAAGGCTTGATCCTCCTGAATACGATCGGTTCAGGGTTAAGGTTCGATACAATCCCGCTTTTGATTGGAGTGTTGCTGGTCCTCTTATTGAGGAGTTTGGGATTACGGTCAGCACTACTCGTGCAACAGACTATTGGGTAGCTGATATCTTTGTAACAGGACAAGAGACTTTGCAATGCACTACCTTCGGTGCTACTGCAATTGAAGCAGCATTGCGTTGTCTAGCTCTGCATCGTCTTGGGGAAGAAGTAGAAATTCCGTCTGAACTTATCTAAGTAAATGCACCCGTAAGGTACTTCAACAATGAAGGCTTTACGGGTTTTTCTTTATGCAAGGAGATAGCATGAAAGTCCAAGAATTGATTGATAAACTTAAAAACCTACAGGACCATCTAGGGAATGCAGAGGTGCTAATCACCGATGGTTGGAATTGCAGAAGATATAGAGGAGATTATGATGTAGTTGAGTACATTGATCTTTGTGGGGTTATTTATATTGATATCAGAGTTGGAGGTTGCCAAGAATAAATTTAAAAATCCATAGCCCTTCTAAAAATCCATAGGGGTTATTTGAACGAATTTGAATTAAAAAACCCATAGGGGGTCCAGCTAAGAAAAATGGCTGAAGACATATAGGGTACCCCTAGATTTGGCGTCTAGCCTAGATTTCACGTCTAGATTAGATATCCAATCTAGATTTGGTGTCTATTCGAGAGTTCTGGAATTCTAGAATTGTCGAATTGGCAAGGGCGTCAGCCTCCCGGGTCAGTGAACGCTAGCTGACCGGGATCAGCCTCCCGGGTCAGTGAACGCTAGCTGACCGGGATCAGCCTCCCGGGTCAGTGAACGCTAGCTGACCGGGATCAGCCTCCCGGGTCAGTGAACGCTAGCTGACCGGGATCAGCCTCCCAGCGATAGGTTTAGACTATCGGAGCGATAGAAAAATACAATGGACAATCTGTGCTCATCGGCTGGAATCCGGGTTACTATCTGTCTCACCGACTCACAACAAATAGGTAATCCGATGAAAAAGAATCTGTCCGATACCATCTGGCTCGCTGCTACTGTCATCATCGCATCGGCTGTTATCGTTATGATTGGCGCAGGCCTAATCGGTAACGTCCCGGTCTTTATGACGGCTGCACTCGTTGCGATAGGTGTTACTGTCGGTAGTATTATTATCAGCATGATGTTTGATCCTTTGTTCAAGTAAACAGACACAACCCCGGAAACGGGGATTTCATCCTGCGTCAAAGGAAATCAAAATGAAGTTCGCAAAGACCATCAAAGTAACGGAACATCAATGTGAAAACCTTTACCGTTTTGTCCAGCCCGGACAATGGGTCGAATTGTCATCTGGCGCAAAGGGTCAATATCTCGGAACTAGTCTTTCCGGTTGTGTTATCATCAATTGGAATAACGGGCAGAACCCGATTAAACGCGCAGCAGATAACGGCATCATGTCCGGTATCCTGCGAAGCAAAGCACGGCACAACATCGGAACTAGCAAGTTTAGTTATTTTGACTAACTAGGATAGGCTAGCTGCTAGCGGATTATCAGAATAGCTGATAGTCCGTTCGCGGATATCCTAACGGTATCGAACCAAACAATCGGAGAATCTAGAATGTCAGTCTACTGCAAAACTGGCCCGTATATTCCCCCGCCTGCTGCTAGTGCATGGCCCCGGATTAACTCGGAGAATATCTCGGACAAAGACGCACGAGCAATGGCTAGCCTTTTGCAATTGGATAAAGGCCCGGGATTGTATAACGGTTCGATCTATTGGACTAAACCCGGATCGACGGCGATTATCACAAAGGCCGATATTAGCAATCATTGGCTTTCCGGCGAGGAATTCTAATCATGTCGAATGCAATGCAATGCTATATTGTCGGCGGGTTGTTCGGGTTTGCGCTGGCACTTGTTCTGTTTTTTGGTCTTAGCTGAGATTTCCGCTTATAGGGTTTTCCGTGCGAAAACCCTATAAGATGCACTCTCGCATCGCACTAAAGGTTAAACATTATGAAAACGACCATCACCGAATATCAGTTTATCGATGCATTCCGCGCGACCCGTCCGGATAACTTTTCTAATGTTGGATTGTCGGCATTGTTTGAATATCTAGAGGAGTATGAACAGAGTACCGACGAGGAAATCGAATTGGACGTTATCGGTCTTTGTTGCGATTACTGCGAGTCTGATTATGAGGAAATCAGGGACAATTATGATATCCCAGTTGAATTGTCCGAGGATGACGATGATTACATGGACAGTCTGAGGAAAGCTGTAATCGAATGGCTTGAATACCGCACTGATGTAGTTTATTCGGACGATGACATTGTGGTCTATCGTCAGGCGTTCTAAGCGACAGATTAGCTGCTAGCGGATTATCGGATTAGCTGATAGTCCGTTAGCGTAATGACCCCGAAATAATCAAAAGGTATAGCATAATGAGCGAATCGAATCAGACGCAAAAGCCTCAGACACAAAGCAAACCGAATCGTCGGCTGTATTATGTCGAAATCACGGATACATTTTCAGGAGAAGCGAATTACTCATGGGTGACGCGGCATATCATCCGTGCGCGGTCTACCCTTGGGGCTGTCAATGCTCTCTCCCGTCGCTCCGGTATTACTTGGCACAAAGTAGCAGATTATGGGGATAGTCTTAGGTATGATTCCAAATCTGGTGCAACCTGTGCATTTATCGCAAAATATCTTCAGGAAGAAACGGATTACAGTTATTATCGTTTCGATACCGATGACAGGACCAACAAAGAAAAATAAGGGAAATAAAATGCACGTTAATTCGGATTACCTTGAAATCCCCTCTGATAAATCGAATATGAATACGCGAGATCTGATCGGCCCCGCCCTGGACTGGGCGGTGGCGATGTGCAGGGGCTTCGAAGGCATGGACGAAGACCAGTGGCTGCTGCGTGACGGCCTCGCTGATATGCCGCTATCCGCATACAACCCATCGACAGACTGGTCCCAAGGGGGGCCGTTCATCGAGCGGGAGCGAATTATTCTTGTCCCCAAGAGCTTCGTAGGGGCAACAGAGTCCGGGCAGGAAATCTGTCAACCGGACGGATGGGCCGCCTATTGTCGGGGTACCAAGCCATACTGGATGACGGTTGAGATGTACTACGGGGCCACTCCGCTAATCGCCGCTATGCGGTGCTTTGTTGCAATGAAGCTGGGCGACAGAGTGGAGATTCCGAAGGAACTACAATGCTGGTGATCTAACGGACAAAAAGACCAACAAAGAGAAGACGACGGGGAATAAATAATGCACATCAATTCGGATTACCTTGAAATCCTGGCCGATAATAAATGGGAGCATCCTAAGGATTATTTCGGATTCTCCCCCGACGGGGATTATCTGATTGCCTCGAAACATAGAGAATCAAGTATTTTAGAGAAGTCTAATTATGAGGTAGCGGATAAAATTCTGCGCGATGCTGTCAGGAATGAATCGATTGAATATAACGGTAACGAAAAGGACGGACAAGGATACATCGTCCGTCCGGATTGGGTTTACGATTGGCGAGCTGGACATAGCATGATCGGATGGATTGATTATCTGATGGTTCGAAAGGATGCTCCTGAGAGTATTCTCATTGCAGCAGCGGAAATCGTCTGCAGTCTATCGGACTACCCGGTACTGTCCGATGATGATTATTCGGCTATGCGATATCAGGCGGTAGAGGATTATTGGGAGGATGCTGTCCTACCGGAACGGATCGACATATGCAAGGATGCAAAGGAATCTATCTTTGCAGCTAGGGATAAATATCCAAGGAGATCAATTCTTGATTCCCTATTAGATTCCGAGATTGCAAAATAACTAAACAGTTAACACCAAAAGAGCTAACACCATGCACATCAAAACAAACAATCAATCTCGTCCGGTAATCTATGGTTGTGAACTCTCGGACAAAGAGAAAAGCGAATTCGATTACTACAGCCCCGAGGAGTTAGATTCGCGAGAGTTCTTCCGATATAAGAATTCGGTTTATGATTTTTCTGCGTTCATGTCTATCGACAAGCAAACAAAGAGCAATGCTCAATCTAATGGATTGTCCGAATGGGATGGGTATATGTCGGATTCTTGTTTTAGCGGTATCGTGATTCGATATGATCGAAGCGAAGGTTATCCCGATTATGAAAGGGTTATCGTTGGAACTTATTACTACTAGGGCATTCTATGCTAGTTAATATCCTTCTAGGAATCGGGGCGCTTTATATCCTTGCATTGTTTATCTGTATCAATGCCTGCATAGTGGGCAGCAGTGAGCGAGCGAGATACAGACGGATTATCAGGCGCAAGGAAATAAGGATGAGACGGCAGAAAAGAGAATAACGCTAGCATTAGCAGCAGCAGTAAGTTAGGCCCGGATTAAACCTCCGGGCCTTTTGCTTTGGTGTCACCAGCAGGACCACCAGCAGGGACAGCAACAGTACCACCAGCAGGGACAGCAGCAGGACCACCAGCAGGGACAGCAGCAGGACCACCAGCAGGACCACCAGCAGGACCACCAGCAGGACCACCAGCAGGGACA
>Ga0181556_1003198_pt1 | contig 14315 bp, 9 predicted proteins | sample 011ome_14_FD_148651 | JGI IMG/M metagenome (GOLD analysis project Ga0181556, IMG submission 148651) | Coastal salt marsh microbial communities from the Groves Creek Marsh, Skidaway Island, Georgia - 011505AT metaG (spades assembly) | ecosystem: Environmental > Aquatic > Marine > Intertidal zone >... | reverse complement strand
ACTTGAAAGAACTGTCACTTGTGTCGTAATAATAGATGGATACTTTGATGGCTTCCATGACAGGAATAGTCTTTTTAATGCTGAATCTATCATTGATAGAACTCATCACGTAGTTTGTGGGACTCGCACCGGCAAGTGCCGGAACGATCAAAGAACCTGTGTATGCAAAGTTCAGATTGGTTTCTCCGGACTCTGGTGGATTATCCACTGTGTAAATGCGATCCGTGAGAATTCCATAATTGGACACTTCCAAAACCACATAGTAGGCGTGGACGTTGCCGTTGACCTGAGAAGCGCTGTTCAGGTAGGGGATGGACGCCGATACAAAGTTCACGGATTCAATTCCATAAAGGGGTGTGCTGAGATAACTGATGAAGTTGTTGGCATAGGTTGTGGCTCTGTCTTTTCTGGTTGAACTGTCGATAACGATGTCGTAACTTGACATACTCTATTATTAGATTGCTTTTTTTCAATGAAGAAATCCCGAAGGTCCAGATCGACCAGCTCTTCGCTGAATACGTCGTCCAATTCGGAATACTCAACCTGGGGCTTTATTATCTGAACGCTCTCCTCGTGTTCCAGTGGGACCAACGATTTTTCGGTATCGGACTCGGTCTCACTGGAAAATGTGGCATACTCGTCTGGGTCGTAGTCATACCCTTCCATGGGTTCTACCAGACGCACTACTATTTATTGGGTTCGTTTAAACGCGATAATGCCTCTTGTAAATATTAAATAAATTTTGCATGAAGTTGTGCTATTTCGGTAGCCGAAAGTCCTCTGTTGTAAGCAATGAAACATTTGATACGAGCGTTCCATGCAGAACCATAAGTACTATCACCCACATAGCTGACTGGTGTAGAAGATAAACTTAGATTTGTTGTGGCTACAGCTCCAGAAACAGAAACAGAACCATCTATGTATATTCTCATTGTGGTGGAATTTGTTTCTCTGACAAATGCCGTGGTGTGCCATGTTCCTGTTGGATTTGGGCATGCCACTTCTACTCTTGGAGTTGGTCCGCCCGGCAGAATCCACCCCTGATCTAAGTAAACTTTCCCATTATTCCATGTACAGTGTCCAAAAATACCACGAAAGTACTGAGTGTCTGTGGTGTTATAAAATTTAAAGGCCGATGATTGAACCAAACTGTATTGATACCACGTGATAAAAATAGTGTACCCAGACGTATCTGTGATTCCAAATGAATTTGAGGCTGGACCCGTGCATAATACACTGGTCGTGTCAAAGTAACCACCAGCGTTAAATTTTGCGGTAGTCCATGTTCCGTGACGTCCATTTCCACTTATGTCGTACCATGTGTCTCCAGACCCTGGATAGCTTTGTGTATTGTTTGCATCGAGGTATGCTTGTAATCCATAATAAAACACATAGTCATATGGATACAAAGGGTTGCTAATCTGAAATTCTGGAACCTTGACGTCCATGTACCATTCTGATATTTGCGTACTTATGTCTGAAAAAATAGCAGAAACGACCACGGCATAATATTTAAAAGGTTTTTGAATGTATTTGTCAACAAGCACGAAAGAAGTTTCTGTATAGGCTTCTGGTGTTCTATTAATGTATTGCACGACGGACCAATTTGTGTTATCGTTCGAGGCAAGGAGATAGCCAGTTTTCACAAGTCTCTGATTGTAACCAGACCTGGCGTATAAAACAGAATAGTTCAAAAATACTGCCACGGGGAACTCAATTTTAAGCCACTCGCCGGGATACCCACCCAACGAAGCGGACCCTGTATACGTTCCATTAGAATATGTATTTGAGCTATGCCAATAATCGCTTAAAGGAGTTCCGTTAAAGGCTTTCCATTGATCCTCGCTACTATTAAGAGTGGAACTTGCACTCGCCACGACATCACCAAACCTTGGTATGCTGGTGGTATTTCCGGTCATCTGATTTATGAATTGATACGATCCAGGTCTTTTATAAAATACTATATCCCGTGGATTGAAATAGTTTACCCCTCTTGGTACAACTGGATTTGTGTAAGTGTAATATGTTTTGTTCAAATAATTTTCAACAGTTTCTATTTCTTCCAAAGACAACTCGCGATTGTAGACGATGACCTCCCAGACAGCCCAATCGGATTGTTCAGTCCCAGTAATCCCATTACGAGAACCATAATTTATACCAATTGTTCGTGACTGAGATGTTCCAGAATTTATTTTCAAGTCAATCCCATTTCCTCTATAAAGATCTCTTTGATCTGCTGATATGAGTATTTCATCAAGTGGGAAATTGGTTGCACTTGCTTGTGTTAGCCAATAACCATGAAACGCAACGCCTGTCTTATTACCATGAAACCCCGAAAGCCAGTTACCAGCAGTGCCATCAAATATTCTACCCTTTATCGAACCATTATAACGGGCAACGTGAAATAGGGTGTAGGTGGAAGGCAGTATGCCGCCGGGAAATCGTATTCCGTCGCCAGTGCCTCCGTAGATGTATCTATCGCTTTTATTAATAGTACCCCTGGTCAACGTGCAGTCGTTGCCATTCCCAGAGAGGTCCGGCCACGAAGTCCCGTTCCACGCCTCGCCCTTGTACCATCCGACGAGGCCATTTGTAATTGGAAGTGACATAACTATCATTAGCGTCTAGAATTTACGGCGTTCTTTAACATCATCTCCAGTTCGGTCTCGGGTTCCCAGTCAGCCCAGTCGCGGACCGCCTGGTTCACCTCCAGATAGCGTTCGTCGTCGCCGTCGTACTCGCGGAACTCGTCGTCGAACCCCATCTCGGACTCTTCCACCACCATGTCGTCGTCCGTCTCCCACCCTTCGTCGTCCGAGTCATCGTCACTTCCTTCTGGCAGGATGGATCCGTAGACCCTTCCGACCATCTTCATGGCGCTCCACTTCATACCGTATTCCATGTCCAGTGCCGTCACGATGCTCCTACCGGTGGCCTTGCAGTATTCCGCGGCCACCACCACGGCAGTCTCCAGAACAGGCTGAATGGCGTTCACGGCCGCTTCGATTATCTGTTCCTCGCGACTCATTATTATTTTTTAAAATGTCCCTTTTCTTTAAGAGAGGATCATGCAGAAGCCTCCAGTTGGATTCCGTGGAGACACAGGTATCGGTGCTCTAACCGGCTTAAGTGGCGTTGGTCAACAAGATCCATTTTTGTACGACTTTGACTCGAAGCGGGAGTACAATTACCGCGAATATTCACAGGCGACTCCTTATTATAGGTTTTATAAACCAATTGAAGGTAAGTTTTTAGGTGAAGAGTTTAGGTACACATTTAAACCACGGGAGATGGGCGACCTTCTCACTGGACTCATGTTAAAGTTCACATTTCCTTCGACAACCAGGGACGGCGTTAACTGTCTGAAAAATCTTGGTCTTTCTATGATTAAACGAGTGAATTTTATAGTAAATGGAAAGGTAATTCAATCATTAAGAGGCGATTGGTTGTCCATCTACGAATCAATGTATTCCAATGAGCAAGATCGCGAAAATACATTAAATGTTTCTTTTAATCTTGGTACCAAATATAATACTCTACCTATATTGAAAGCCAATGACACATCCCAACGATTGTTTTTTCCACTTCCATTTTTCTTCAATAAACATTACGTAGATTCCAAGGCTGACACCACATCATTTCGTGCATCACTTCCCTTGTGTGCAATGTACAATTCTGAAATCACGTTGGTGATTGAATTCCTACCTCTCGTCGATATCGTCAGTGACACCAGTGGTTTCGCGGCAGATGCCGATCTCACCGACTTCATGTTTGTCACCGAAGAAGTTACGCTGACACAGAGTGAACGACTTATGTTGATTTCGTTGCGTCAAGAATATCCAATCGAAATTGTAAATGAAGAGGAAACAGAACTTCCATCGCTTTTAAACCAAAATATTCGTTATTACTTTAACAGCACTTATTCATGCCGTGCTATATTTTGGACATTCAAAAGTAAGATAAGTGGATATAATCCATATTTCTACACCCCACTTATTAATGCAAGAATCACCACACTGAACAAGACGGATAGAAATGAACTAAGACAACCTATTTTCCTTCAGCAGTTGCAGTCTTATATTCATGATTATTACAGTGATGGAAGTTTCTATGGCTATTCATTCTCGGAACAGCCTCTTCAGGTGGTCGTAGGCGACTACGAGTTTCGTGCCCCGCGCCCACAGAGTTCCTACATCGACATGTTTTATACTTCGCTATCGGCTGGATATAGGTTTTGGACACTAGTGTTTGATGAGACAATAACAAATAACTATACCATATTGGATCAAAAAGTAGTATTGAACACATCTGTCGGTCTCAACCATACCAGCTATGCACTCTTAAGTCTCAATATGAGTACTAATGGATATTTCAAAACTAGCACGTCTCGTGTGGGCATACCAGCTACTTCTTACACTGGAACCGTTAATTCATCAAATCCTTACTATATGAGTTTTGAACCTTGGGATGGTACCAATGGTTACATCAAAATTGTACCAAGTGCGAGAATGAACATTAATACACCCGTCGAATCAGTTGAAAATTTTATTTTGACAATGTATTACCTCTCCACAAACGTACTCGTCGTGGAAAATGGCGCGGCTGACGTCAATGACTACAACGTCGACAGTGGTGTTACCGAAGGCAAATTCAATAGATTGGATGCAGATGGATCTGGTTTTATAGACGCTATTGAATTTGACGTTAGTACATATGACAGGGACGGTGACGGCAAAGTTTCTTTCGCCGAATTTAAGGAAATCGAGGAAGTGTGATTTCAGAACCCGTAAACAAAAGTCGCGCCATACCATTCTCAATGTAAAGCAAATTCATCGAGAGTGCGTACAGGCGAAAACGAGTGGTGTTAGAAATATAAGGTCTAACTAAAGTACCCGTCACGGAGGTATTTATAGCTTCTTTATCAACGATGTACATATTTGGTACTTCTGTGTACTCGATAATTTTAGTATCTACTGGTAGATTGTAATGTTCTACGTAATCCCCAATTTTGGCAGAAGGGAGTGAATACTCCCATTCTACATATGTCACACCGGAGATAGTATAAGCAGAACCTGTAAATGGCCCACCTAAATAATAATTTTTTGTACTAGTGTTTTTTGCTGTTACGTTGAACAAAGGATTCAGAATAGTTGAAAAGTTAATAGACCCATTTGGAATGACTCTATTCATCGGATCTTTGCACAATGCAAGGGCGTAGATGAATTCACAATACCGATTTGAACCTAATATTGTGTTATGTGCAGTTCCGGGAAAGTGTGCATAGTACTGAAAACCACGATACATCTCGAAGGTTCCAACTTCCTTTGGCATTAGCACTTCGTTGTCTAGAATTATTTCCATTGACGTCAGAAAGTCGTTCGCATCGACCGTCGTTGTTCTCCCTCTTGAGTAGTCAAAGACATTGATAGTATCTGTTGTCTTGTCACTGAATAAAGCAAAAATGGCCTTGACCGGATTCACGAATTTTGGTTTGACTGTGAATGAACTATACCCTGTATATTCATTTTCCTCCATCTGAAATTGTTCAACTGGAAAAATAAGTGGACGACTCATCACCGACTTGACAACTTCATCTGGAGCATATCCATATTCAATTCTTAAACGTACCTCGGAATTCGTTATACCCGGGTCTGATCCACCCCATCTTTCTGAATTTCTTAGGCCCACACCAACCTCAACTTCCTGATAACGCAGTGCAGATAGAGGGATAGCCAACTCTGGTTTACCATGAAACCAAAATTGTAATGGAACTTGAAGGCGATAGGTCCGTGGGTACTGAGTCGTATCGGTGAAAGGATGACTCGGACCACCACCTAACATCCTGAATAGCTGAACCACAGAGAATTTTTGTTTTTCTTCACCTTCCATATTCAAACGAATATTAAGTGTTTCACCACTCTCTTGTTGAATCGTGATTCCGCCTATGATCAAAGACACATAATCAATCATGGCTAGTGCATGGTTTATTTTAGAACTTGTTACACTTGCGTAATCAATAAGTAGGTACATTTTTGTGATAAAGTCTCCATGTCGCGGTACCAAAAATTTAGTTTCTCCACCATAATCAATCGTTAGAGGATTTGTGTCGAAACTTTGAGTAACGAAGTTGGACTTCTTGGTAAACACGGCTTTGAATGGTGTCTGTTCCATATTCTAATATGACCCATCTTTATTTTTTCTCAATTATGACGAGTATATGATTCTTTACATTTTCGTAATTCAACATCTTACGAACTTCTTCTTGAACCCATTCGCTTGTGGTCTCTAGTTCGCCTCTATAAATTTTTTCGAGAGCGTCCACGGTTCCACTTACACTTGGCGTCACCCACCACGCATCTTGCATGTGGTTGAAACGCTTCTGCAAAGGAGGTACGCTAATCCCATGCCAACAGTAATCATTCATAGCTCCAAACTTGGTGGTCACCACGGGCAATCCAAAGTATTGCGCCTCCATCTGCGGAATACCAAAACCTTCCGAACACGAACCACAAAGGTATACGTCAGCACACTTGTACATCTTCTGAAGTGTGGTTTCATCCAAGGTAGATTCTGTAATTTTGATGGCATCTTGAGGAATGCCGAGCGTCGCAACCATTATTGGAACATTGTAGACCCGAGCGTGGTTTAGAGTTGGCACGTGAAGCCACAAAAGTGCCTCTGGGTGGTTATCGTGAAACTCCTTGAACGCAAGAAGGGTCGTGTCCAGAGACTTGCGTCCACTTTGTTCGTAATTTCCTGCATTCGTTAGTACGATATATTTGTCCTTCAGATTGAAATCATCCCTGATTTTATCCTTGGTTTCATTTGGGGGCAGCTCTGACCTGAACTCTATGATATGCGGAACCACGTGACTTTCTCTTTTTAACTGATTAAATATACGTTCGCGGGTAGAAGGACACAAAGAAATGATATTCTGAATCTTTGAAAGAGCATTTACCGTCGGCTGGTCTATGGGTTCGTAATGAAGGGGAAACCACAAATAGGATGGACACGCGATAATTTCTGGTGTGACGGACTCCAATAGAAAAATGTCCTGAAGAAAAAATATGGCACCTGCGTTGGTGCGCTTTATGAATTCGTTTATGTCAGAAATCTTTATTTGACATGGAAACTTTTCGTAGGGTCCAAGTATGAAAGAGACTTCGGGTCGTTCCAAAAGCGCCTGAGACCACGGGTCCTTCGTCTCGGTGGGAAGTATGTTGTGATTTACTATATCTCGGAAACTTAACACTCCATTGTGCTTGACCCCACACATGCTCCATATGATCATTGTGACCGTGTGACCACTCTCGACGAACATCCGAATCAAGTACTTCAATTGACTTGGATATCCACCCTTAGCTCCCTCAAATGGCGTACCATTACTCGACAGTAAGATGTGCATTTACTATAATTGTATCTCTACCGTTTAATTGAAAAGAAATTATATTGTCTTCGTCATCCAAGATAGGTTCGTGATGATTCGGGACTTGAAAATGAGATCGAACCATATCTTCGTAATAATATTCAACTTCATCGTAATTCATCTCACTTCCATAAAGTGCATCCCTGACATAAAGGTATTCAATGAATGCATCAATTGTGTGTCCATTGTGCCACATGAATTCGTGGTAACGTCTATGCCTCCACGACTGATCCATTAGTTTCATCATAAAAAGGGAAACGTAAGGCGAGACATCAAATCCCTTGTGGTTCACCAAATTGCATCGCCCGGTAATCTCGCGTTGGTGGATCTTATTCAGGTTCAAACGATAACAAGCGCGACATACGTTCCACCTTGACCTGGATTTGGGTTTATAATAGACCCTTGATGCGAAATTTATTGGAAACCCATACTCTCTTTGAAAATACTCAAACGCGTAGTTGACAAACTCATATTCACTGGTCCAACGCAATGGGACAGAACACCAACGACAATTAGTACTAGGGTATATCATTCTTGATTAAATTATGACTTGTTCTTTAAAACTTCAATACGACTCCTGTAATCTTCGTTCTCCTTGATCAATTTTTGAATTGCGCCAAACATGTTGACGTATATCTGATCTACGTCCAAATTTTTTACACCTAATAGACCATACTGTTCTGGTACCGTGGTAACACATTTAGGTAAGACCTCTTCGACTTCCTGTGCTATCCATCCCAATTTGTGAGAGTCGTTGAACATGGGATCCAGCTTGACGATGTCATCCCTAAGTTTGAAATAACGAAGCTTTAGTTTTTTTACGTTTTCGAGACAAGTGTCCAGATCGGCATCAACAATATCTTCCTTGATTCTACGGTCCGATGGGATTGTCCATGCAGATGAACCTGGTTTTGCCGCCGAATTTTCTGAAAGTTCCAGTTGATAGACTGGAATTGGTATACCTACACCGACACGTGTTTCAGCACCTGTATCTTCTACGAAAATACCCGTTTCATTAGTATCATAAACCGAATTACCATTTATTGAAGCAATAATACTAAAATATTGATTACATGCAATCTGGTTCACGTTGGTCACGGGCGTTGTGCTTGCTGCGAACGTAGTTTGTTGTACATTGGAGATGTTCCCAAACCCAAGTTGTCCGTACTCGTTTCCCCCGGTCCCAGAAACCGTTCCATTGGTGTCTATGATCATGGTGTGGTAATTCCCGCACGCAATCTTGCTCACGTTGGTCACGGGCGTTGCATTTGCCGTGAACGTATTTTTATCAGCACCAAATCCGGAGGACCCGATCCCAAGTTGTCCAAAGTTGTTAGCCCCGGTTCCAGAAACCGTTCCATTAGTGTCTATGATCATGGTGTATCCCGTCCCGCACGCAATCTGGCTCACGTTGGTCACGGGCGTTGTATTTGCCGTGAACGTAGTTTTATTAGCACTAAATCCGGAGGACCCGATCCCAAGTTGTCCAAAGTAGTTATCCCCGGTTCCAGAAACCGTTCCATTGGCCACGATCGTGGTGTGGTAACTCCCGCACGCAATCTGGGTCGCGTTGGTCACGGGCGTTGCGTTTGCCGTGAACGTAGTTTTAGATATAGTGGACCCGATCCCAAGTTGTCCGTTTACGTTATACCCGGTTCCAGAAACCGTTCCATTGGCCACGATCATGGTGTGGTAAGCCCCGCATGCAATCTCACTCGCGTTGGTCATGGGCGTTGCGTTTGCCGTGAACGTATTTTTATTAGTATTAAAACCGGAGGTCCGGATCCCAAGTTGTCCGTAGTAGTTATATCCGGTTCCATAAACCTTTCCACCTGCTATGATCATGGTGTGGTAAAGCCCGCACGCGACACGTGTAATGCTATCGGTGATATTCAATGCAGTACGTATGTATTCCGAAAAAATACCCCCAGTATAACCAAGGCCAAGTTGACCATCGCTGTTATTTCCTTTCATAAACAAACGTCCTTGTGTATCTATAATTGCACTATTCTTTTCCGGCCCACCAACTAATTGATTTACTGTATAATTTTCTTTTTCGAGATATAAAACATCAGAGGTATTTAATTTCGAGGGTGTTATTGTTCCTGTATATAACACGTCTGCTGTCATTGATTTAGTAACATTAAGCCCTCCAGGACCTTCGATCTTGACCAAGCTGTCTGAAGACAAGGTCAAGGGCGAACCTCCGACGATGTTGGAAGCCGTCAAAGTTCTTGTGAACCAAGCGTCTCCCTCGACATGAAGGCGCTTCTGAGGGTCCGTGGTCCCGATGCCGACGTTACTGTAAATATTGGTATATGTTCCGTCAGTATACAGAAGACTATTACCCGATTTTATTCCAGACGATGTTGATATAGTTCCCGTAACAGAAAGATCATCTCCTATGGTTACGTCACCGGCTTGTGTGATCCTGAACGCCGCATTGGAACCGAGCGGCGTGTCGACCACCGGATTGCTTATGTAAAAGTAATCTCCTCCGGTTGACTCAATCCCCATGTCCACGTTGACATTGGATAAAGGGGTCGTCGACGGCGTCGCGCGAAGCCTGAACTGCCTGGCACCCTTGAGGATGGCGGAAGAACGTCCGGTATAGTCGCTATGAATCTCAAATGGAACCAGGTTGGTTGTACTCCCTTGCTCCACGTTGCTGATGAAGACTTGGCCCTTGACCTCGAGGGTATGATTAGGTTCTGTCGTTCCTATGCCTACGTAGGACATGTTTTCTATTAGTTAACTATATTTTAGATACGAGGTTCAAACGTGTCATTTATTTTCTAAACTTTCAATGCGAACCTGGAGTTCTTCGTTCTCTTTGACCAATTTTTGAATTGCACCAAACATGTTGACGTATATCTGATCTACGTCCAAATTTTTTACACCTAATAGACCATACTGTTCTGGTACCGTGGTAACACATTTAGGCAAGACCTCCTCGACTTCCTGTGCTATCCATCCCAATTTGTGAGAGTCGTTGAACATGGGATCCAGCTTGACGATGTCATCCCTAAGTTTGAAATAATGAAGCTTCAGGTTTTTTACATTTTCGAGACAAGTGTCCAGGTCGGCATCAACAATATCTTCCTTGATTCTACGGTCCGATAGGATTGTCCATTCAGATGAAGTTGGTTTCGCCGCCGAATTTTGTGAAAGTTGCAGTTTATAGGCTGGAACTGGTATACCTATACCGACACTTGGTTCAGTAGTTTCTGGTTCGAAAATACCTTGTACAGGATTAGTTGTATAAATGACGTTATCTTTTACAATGTTGGTGTCGGAATTTTCGCACGCAATCTGGGTCGCGTTGGTCACAGGCGTTGCGTTTGCCGTGAACGCAACTACATATGGAGTCCCAGATCCGATCCCAAGTTGTCCGTAGTTGTTATACCCGGTCCCAGAAACCGTTCCATTGGTGTCTATGATCATGGTGTGGTCATACCCGCACGCAATCTCGCTCGCGTTGGTCACGGGCGTTGCGTTTGCCGTGAACGTATTTCTTCTATTAGATCTAGAATCGATCCCAAGTTGTCCGTTGAGGTTATTCCCGGTTCCAGAAACCGTTCCGTTGGCCACGATCATGGTGTATATCTGCCCGCATGCAACCTTGCTCACGTTGGTCACGGGCGTTGCGTTTGCCGTGAACGTATCTTTATTAGCAAAAGGACCTTCGGACCCGATCCCAAGTTCTCCGAAGTAGTTATACCCGGTTCCGGAAAGCGTTCCGTTGGCCACGATCATGGTGTGGGCATAATACCCGCACACAATCTGGGTCGCGTTGGTCACGGGCGTTGCGTTTGCCGTGAAACTATCTACGCTTAAAGTCCCAGACCCGAGTCCAAGTTGTCCGTAGTAATTATCCCCGGTTCCAGAAACCGTTCCATTGGTGTCTATGATCATGGTGTAGCCAGGCCCGCATGCAATATTGCTCACGTTGGTCACGGGCGTTGCGTTTGCCGTGAACGTATTTACGCTTAAAGTCCCAGATCCGATCCCAAGTTGTCCGTAGCCGTTATATCCGGTTCCATAAACCTTTCCACCTGCTATGATCATGGTGTGGGCACCCCCGCACGCTACATGTGTAATACTATCGGTGATATTCAATGCAGTACGTGTGAAATCCGTAATAGTACTCCCTTCATAACCAAGACCAAGTTGTCCAGCGCTGTTATTTCCTTTCATAAACAAACGCCCTTCCGGATCTATAATTGCACTATTAAAACCACCACCAAATAATTGACTTACTGTATAAGTTGGTCCAGGAATAACATATATAACGCCACCTATAGGTGTATTCGATGATGATACTGTTCCTCCTACCACGGATGGTGATGTCACTGGACCAGTAGCAGAAAGTCCTCCCGGGCCTTCGATCTTGACCACGCTATCCGAAGACAAGGTCAATGGCGAACCTCCGACGATGTTGGAAGCCGTCAGGGTTCCTGTAATCAAAGCGTCTCCCCCGACATGAAGGGACTTCTGAGGGTTCGTGATCCCGATGCCGACGTTGCTGTATATATTGATTCTTGTTCCGTCAATATATAAAGTGTCAGTGATAGACATAATGTTCGATGTTGATATAGTTCCCGTAACAGAAAGATCATCTCCCATGGTTACGTCACCGGCTTGTGTGATCCTGAACGCCGCATTGGAACCGAGCGGCGTGTCGACCACCGGATTGCTTATGTAAAAGTAATTTCCTCCGGTTGGCTCAATCCCCATGTCCATGTTGACACTAGATGGAGTGATCAGCGTCGGCGTCGCGCGAAGCCTGAACTGCCTGGCACCCTCGAGGATGACGGGAGAACTTCCATTATAGTCGCTGTGGATCTCAAATGGAACCAGGTTGGTGGTACTTCCTTGCTCCACGTTGCTGATGAAGACTTGGCCCTCAACTTCAAGGGGATGTTTAGCTTCTGTCGTCCCTATGCCTACGTAGGACATGTTTTCTATTAGTTAAGTATATTTTAGATACGAGGTTCAAACGTGTCACTTATTTTCCAAACTTTCAACATCCACCTTGAGTTCTTCGTTCTCTTTGACCAATTTTTGAATTGCACCAAACATGTTGACGTATATCTGATCTACGTCCAAATTTTTTACACCTAATAGACCGTACTGTTCTGGTACCGTGGTAACACATTTAGGTAAGACCTCTTCGACTTCCTGTGCTATCCATCCCAATTTGTGGGAGTCGTTGAACATGGGATCCAACTTGACGATGTCATCCCTAAGTTTGAAATAATGAAGCTTCAGGTTTTTTACGTTTTCGAGACAAGTGTCCAGATCGGCATCAACAATATCTTCCTTGATTCTTCGGTCCGATAGGATTGTCCATGCAGATGAAGTTGGTTTCGCCGCCGAATTTTTAGAAAGTTGCAGTTGATATCTTGGATTTGTTATACCTATACCGACACGTGTACCAGTAGCTATTTCTTCTTCGAAAATAGCTTGTACACGATTAGTTGTATAAATGACGTTAGCTTTTAAAATGTTGGTGTGGTAACCCCCGCACGCAACCTGGGTCGCGTTGGTCACGGGCGTTGCGTTTGCCGTGAACGTAGTTACGCTTAAAGTCCCAGTTCCGATCCCAAGTACTCCGAAGTAGTTATACCCGGTTCCAGAAACCGTTCCACCTTCTGCTATGATCATGGTGTTGTCAGAACCACATGCAATCTGGCTCACGTTGAACTTGGGCGTTACCGTGAACGTATTTTTATTAGCACCAATTCCGGAGGACCCGATCCCAAGTTGTCCGTAGTAGTTAAACCCGGTTCCAGAAACCGTTCCATTGGTGTCTATGATCATGGTGTGTAAAAATCCGCACGCAATCTTGCTCACGTTGGTCACGGGCGTTGCATTTGCCGTGAACGTATTTTTATCAGCACCAAATCCGGAGGACCCGATCCCAAGTTGTCCGTGGTAGTTAAACCCGGTCCCAGAAACCGTTCCATTGGCCACGATCGTGGTGTAGTCATTCCCGCACGCAATCTGGGTCGCGTTGGTCACGGGCGTTGCGTTTGCCGTGAACGTAGTTTCATAAAAATTAAATCCGGGGGACCCGATCCCAAGTTGTCCGAATCCGTTATCCCCGGTTCCAGAAACCGTTCCATTGGCCACGATCGTGGTGTGGTAACTCCCGCACGCAATCTGGGTCGCGTTGGTCACGGGCGTTGCCGTGAACGTATTTTTAGATATAGTGGACCCGATCCCAAGTTGTCCGTATCCGTTATTCCCGGTTCCATAAACCTTTCCACCTGCTATGATCATGGTGTGGAAATACCCACACGCTACATGTGTAATGCTATCGGTGATACTCAACGCAGTACGAACGTAACTTGTCACCTCTGTCGGATTACTATAACCAAGACCAAGTTGGCCATATTGGTTATTTCCTTTCATAAACAAACGCCCTTCCGGATCTATAAATGCACTATTAAAAATACCATCAAATAATTGACTTACTGTATAAGTTGTTGCATCAAAATATAAAAAATGATCTGTATTTAAATTCGAGTATGACAGTGTTCCTATATCTGACCCGCCTATTGTCAGGGGTCCAGTAACAGAAAGTCCTCCAGGGCCGTCGATCTTGACCACGCTATCCGAAGACAAGGTCAAGGGCGAACCTCCGACGATACCGGAAGTCGTCAGGGTTCCTGTGACCAAAGCGTCTCCCACGACATGAAGGGACTTCTGAGGGTCCGTGGTCCCGATGCCGACGTTACTGTATATATTGGTTTTTGTTCCATCAACATATAAAACATTACCTACCTGTAATGCGTTCGAGGTTACGTTTCCTGTAACAGAAAGTTCATTTCCCATGGTTACGTCACCGGCTTGTGTGATCCTGAACGCCGCATTGGAACCGAGC
>Ga0181556_1003197_pt1 | contig 14325 bp, 14 predicted proteins | sample 011ome_14_FD_148651 | JGI IMG/M metagenome (GOLD analysis project Ga0181556, IMG submission 148651) | Coastal salt marsh microbial communities from the Groves Creek Marsh, Skidaway Island, Georgia - 011505AT metaG (spades assembly) | ecosystem: Environmental > Aquatic > Marine > Intertidal zone... | reverse complement strand
TACAAGCAAAATCTATCGATAAATGCCATTTTTCCGGAAAATAATGACAAAAATCACATTTTTGCTGTGATCACGCGGTCTTTTTGTTCAAAATCTGTGTGAACGCGCAGCTTAGAAAACCCTGCGCTCTTGAAAATTTGCGTCACATCCGCAGCTTGGGCATGGCCAATTTCGACAATGACAGCCCCATAAGGCGTCAAGACATCGGGCGCGTGCCGTGCAATGATGCGATAGGGATCCAAACCATCCCCCCCAGGCGTGAGGGCAATGTGCGGATCATATCCCAAAACCTCTGGCGCAAGATCGCGCATTTCTGCATCGGAAATATAGGGCGGATTTGACAGGATCAGATCGAACCGCCCTGTGACCGCATCAAACCATGATCCTTGGACAAAGGACAGCCGATCCGCGACGCCCAAATCACGGGCATTTTTTTGCGCAACATCTAGGGCCGATTTTGAAATATCGCTTGCCACGACCTTTGCGGTAGGACGTTCTGCGGCCATGGTGATGGCGATCACCCCGCTTCCGGTACCAAGATCAAGGATACGGTCCCCTGCGTGTTCAAGCGCGGCCGCGATCAAGGTTTCTGTGTCCCCGCGCGGGTCAAGCACATCATCCGTTATGTGATATGACCGCCCCCAAAACAAACGCGTTCCCAGAATCCGCGAAACCGGGCGATGGAGCAGTCGTTGTGCGATGAATGCGTCAAAGCGGTCCTGACAAGGCGGATCAATGTCGTCATGCAACGCCAAGGTCAAACGGGATACATCAATCCCCAGTGCCCCCGCCATCAAAAGCCGCGCATCCCGCGCCGCGCCATCAATGCCCGCGGTCTGCAGGGCACGAATGCCGTGGGTTAATACAGATTGAACCGTCATTGCCCCATTTCGGCCAAGAGCGTCGCCTGCGCATCAGAAATCAACGCGTCAATCGTTTCATCCAGATCGCCCGCCAAAATTTGATCGAGCTTGTAGAGCGTCATGTTGATGCGATGATCTGTCATCCGCCCTTGGGGGAAGTTATAGGTCCGAATGCGTTCAGAACGATCCCCAGACCCCACTTGTGATTTACGATCTGCTGATCGCTCGCTGTCGATCTTTTGGCGCTCCATATCATACAGACGCGTTTTCAACACCTGCATCGCGATTTCTCGGTTGCGGTGTTGGGATTTTTCCGAACTTGTCACCACGATGCCCGACGGAATATGCGTGATCCGAACGGCCGAATCCGTGGTGTTGACGTGCTGACCGCCCGCCCCTGATGAGCGCATGGTATCAATGCGAATGTCGTTTGCGTCGATATGAATGTCGACATCTTCGGCCTCAGGCAAAACCGCCACCGTCGCGGCAGAGGTGTGGATGCGCCCCCCGCTTTCGGTTTCAGGAACCCGTTGGACCCGATGCACACCTGATTCATATTTCATACGCGCAAAAACGCCATCGCCTTTGATATGGGCGACGACCTCTTTGATGCCACCGATTTCGGTGGCTTGTTCTTCGATAATGTCAAACCCCCAACCACGCGCTTCGGCGTATCGTTGGTACATGCGCAACAAATCCCCTGCAAACAGTGCCGCCTCTTCGCCACCGGTACCGGGGCGGATTTCCAACATGGCAGGACGCGCATCGGCGGCATCCTTGGGCAACAGGGCCAATTGCAATGCATGTTCGACCTCAGGGATCCGCGCCTTGAGGCGGGGCAATTCATCTTCGGCCAATTCACGCATATCAGGATCGGACAGCATCGCCTTGGCTTCGTCCATATCCGAGAGAAGCGTTTTATATTCCACGATCTGTTCGACGACGGGCTTTAATTCTGAATATTCACGCGCCAAACGCGCGATTTCATCGCCCGCAGCGCCTGCGTTCATCTGCGCTTCTAAAAATTCGAAACGCTGTGCAATTTGTTCAAGTCTATCAAAAGGTACCATGCCGCTACCTTTACCATTGCAAGGATTTGGTCAAGTCAAAAACACCTAGTTTAGCTGCGCAATCCAGCGATCCAACCGGTTAGCATTCACCCCCAAATCGGATTTGCCAAACCGCAACCGTGAATAGATCTGGATCCCGTTTTGCGCGGATTGCACCGTCACATAATCGGGATAGCCCATCCACCGCGTCCGCACGACATAGGTAACATGCCCATCCTCTGACTGACCTGCGATTTGTGTGCTGCGCGGTTCGGATTGAATGATCTGATCCAGCTTTTGCATCAACGTACCCGGATCACCTGCAACAAAACGTTCCGCGCCGCCGGCATAGGTCGCATTTTCGGTCACAAAGATCGGAACGTGCCACTGCGTCGGATCGCTGGGCGCATGACGGATATAGGCCATGACCCCCAAAACGAGAATTGCAAGAAACCAAAATGTCATTGATTTCATACCTTGCCCCGACGTGTCCATGCCCATAGACAAATCAATTCCATCGCAACATGTGCGCCGGCCACGGCTGTTGCACCTGTTGTATCAAAGGGGGGCGAGACTTCGACAATATCACCGCCCAACATATTGATCCCTGCGATATCGCGCAGAATGATCGCCGCCTGCCCTGTTGTCAGACCACCCCACACAGGCGTGCCTGTCCCCGGTGCAAAGGCAGGATCCAGACAATCAATGTCAAAGCTGACATAGGTCGGGCGATCCCCGAGGATTGATTTGATCTTTTGCGCAACGGCGGCGGGGCCTGTTTCATGGACTTCGCGCGCGTCGATGATATTCATGCCCATTGTGTCATCATTATGGGTCCGAATGCCGACTTGAACCGACGTGGCTGGGTCAATCAAACCCAATTTGATCGCTTTGTAAAACATTGTGCCATGGTCAATACGGTCAAAATCATCATCGACCCATGTATCAGAATGCGCGTCAAAATGCAGCAAAGACAACGGCTTGCCAAATTTTTCAGCATAAGCGCGCAGGATTGGAAAGCTGATGTAATGATCCCCACCCAAGGTCACCGTGCCCACGCCCTGATCCAGAATACCTGCAATATGTTTGGTCAATGTTTCGGGAAATTCGGAGACCTTGGCATAGTCAAACGCCAGATCACCGTAATCGACGACCGCGAATTCCGACAGCGGATCAAAGCCCCAACCATAGGGCGGATCATAGGGTTGCAATGTCGATGCCTCGCGGATCGCGCGCGGACCCAGACGTGTTCCCGTCCGATTTGTGACCGCCTGATCAAAGGGCACGCCGGTGATGGCCAAATCGACCCCAGTCAGGTCTTTGGTGTATTTACGGCGCAGAAATGATGGCGCACCGCCAAAGGCATTTTCGAACGTCAATCCGCGCAGATCGGTGCGAGTGAAGGCCTGATCAATTTGTGTTTTTGCATCTTCTAGTGCCATGGCGTGTTTCCCTTACGCTTTTATTGGTTGTGCGTGTTCGACCAAGCGCACAAAGTAGGATGCACCAAAGACGGACGCATCATCGTTGAAATCATAGGCTGCGTTGTGCAACCCCGCTGCCTCACCAATGCCGAGATAGAGATAGGCGCCGGGCCTTTCTTCCAACATATACGAGAAATCTTCAGACCCCATTTCGGCGGCGGCATCTGCCTCAACCGCATCGGTGTCCGCCACGCCACGCGCCACATCGACACAAAACGCGGTGTGATCAGGATCATTGATCGTCGGAGGATAACCATAGGTATAGGACAGATCGACCGTCACACCAAAGGTGGCCGCGACCCCATCGGCAATCGCCTGCATCCGTGCGCCGACCATTTTACGGACTTCGGGGTCAAAATAACGAATTGTACCGTTCAAATAGGCGGTTTCAGGAATGACGTTATCGGCGCTGCCCGTATGGATTTGGGTCAAGGACACCACCAATTTATCCATCGGGTTTAGGTTCCGTGACACAATGGTTTGGATCGCCTGCGCAACCGACACCGCTGCCATGACAGGATCGGCCGTGTCTTGGGGGCATGCCGCATGTCCACCCGTGCCGGTGATGTTGAAATGAAATGAATCCTCACCCGCCATCAACGGACCGGGGCGCGTCATAAAGTGACCCAATTCCAGATTTGGCACGTTGTGGATCCCGTATACCCGTGAAATGTCGAACCGGTCCATCAGGCCTTCTTCGACCATGACGCGCGCGCCGCCGCCATTTTCCTCGGCCGGCTGAAAGATCAGCGCGACGCGCCCCGAAAAATTGCGCGTTTCTGCCAGATATTTGGCCGCACCCAGCAACATGGTTGTATGCCCGTCGTGACCACAAGCGTGCATTTTTCCGTCCACCGTGCTGGTCCAATCAGCACCGGACGTTTCGTGAATGGGTAAGGCATCCATATCCGCCCGCAACCCGATGGTGCCGCCTGCCCCCGTCCCATTGATGATCGCAACAATGCCCGTTTTCGCAATGCCCGTGTGGATTTCATCGACGCCGATTTCGGTTAACCGATCCACCACAAATTTCGCGGTCTCATGGCATTCAAACCCAAGCTCGGGATGCATATGCAAATGCCGTCGCCACCCTGCCATATCATCGGCATATGCGGCAATTCGATTAATAATGGGCATTTACTGGACTCCTGTCGTGCATCTTGTCAGTGTAGTATTTGACAGAAGATGAAGGGGCTTTGCAATGGGCTATGATGAAAATTTGATCAAAAATGAATCGGGTGGCATGCCCCGCCTGATCGAGATTATGCGCGCCCTGCGCGACCCCATTCACGGTTGCCCTTGGGACATCGAACAAGACTTTGCTTCCATTGCGCCCTACACCATCGAAGAAGCCTATGAAGTGGCCGATGCAATTGAACGACGCGCATGGGATGAATTGAAATCAGAGCTTGGCGATTTGTTGCTGCAATCGGTGTACCATACCCAAATGGCATCTGAGGCAGGATTGTTTGATTTTGACGATGTTGTTAACGCAATTTCAGATAAAATGGTGCATCGTCACCCCCACGTATTTGGTGATGAAAGCCGCGATAAATCGGCCGAACAACAGACGCACGATTGGGAAAAGATCAAAGCCGCAGAACGTGCCGCCAAAGACCGCGCAGGCGTCTTGGATGACGTGGCGATCGGATTACCCGCCTTGATGCGGGCGCAAAAATTGCAAAAGCGTGCAGCACGTGTCGGGTTTGATTGGCCCGATATTTCAATGGTCGTTGACAAGATTGTCGAGGAATCGCGCGAATTGGCCGAGGCCCAAGGTTCGGGCGATCACGATCACATGACCGAAGAATTCGGTGATCTTTTGTTTGTGATTGTTAATCTGGGTCGTCACCTGAACATCGATGCAGAAGAAGCCCTGCGCGCCGCCAATTCCAAATTCACACGTCGGTTCAGATATATAGAAGAACAACTTTCTGCAAAAAACAGTAGCCCCGCACAGTCGGATTTAGAGGAAATGGACGCGCTTTGGAATGCGGCAAAACGGATCGATAAATAATCCGACTAAAACAATAAGGCATTGACCTGACAATTTTAGTCAGGTATTCAATCGCGCAGAAACCTATAAAGGACACGCATCATGTTCTCACTAAAATCGTTTTGCCAAATCTCCGCCCTCGCCCTAATCACGGCGACGTCGGCGCAGGCAGAGGACGTCAACATCTATTCCTATCGCCAACCTGATCTGCTGAAGCCGCTGACAGATGCGTTTACTGCAGAAACGGGAATAAATGTGAACGTCGCCTATATTGACAAAGGGTTGATTGAACGCATGAAGGCCGAAGGCCGCCGGTCCCCTGCCGATGTTGTGTTGACGGTGGATATCGCACTTTTGGCCGCGATTGTTGACGCCGACCTGACCCAAGCTGTGGCATCGGACACCTTGGCAAAGAACGTACCTGCGCAATACCGCGATCCGGACAACCATTGGTTTGGCCTGTCGAACCGTGCGCGCATTGCCTATGCCTCGAAAGAGCGCGTGGCAGACGGCGAACTGACCACATACGAAGATCTGGTCGACCCCAAATGGCGCGGGCGCATTTGCACACGCTCAGGCAAGCATGACTATAACATCGCCCTCACCGCAGCGATGATCGCCCATTCTGGCGAAGCGGCCGCCAAAGAATGGTTGGCTGGCATCAAAGAAAACCTTGCCCGCAAACCCCAAGGCAATGATCGCGCTCAGGTCAAGGCTATTTGGGCGGGCGAATGCGATATTGCGATTGGGAACACCTATTACATGGGCCAAATGTTAAGCGATCCGGAACAAAAAGACTGGGCCGAGAGCGTTCGGATTATATTCCCTGAATTCGACGGACATGGCAGCCATGTTAATATTTCGGGTGTGGCACTGGCCAAACATGCCCCAAACCCAGAAGCTGCGTTAAAATTGATGGAATTTCTAACCTCGCCCACGGCGCAAGAAATCTATGCACGCGCAAATTTTGAATATCCTATCGCCGACGGAACAAAACCAAGCGATCTGGTCGCATCATGGGGAAGTTTTCGTGCAGATGAGATCAATTTGATGGAGGTTGCCAAACATCGCGCAGCCGCACTGCGCATCACAGAAGAAGTCGATTTCGACAATAAATAACACCCATGCCCCGTTCAAACCCAGCGATATGAACGGGGCAAATCGCCCCTTGAACCTTTGGTCGATCCGTGGTTCTGATAAGGCAAGAGATGGGGGATTTTAATATGCCAGCGCGCAAAATCATCATTGATACAGATCCGGGACAAGACGATGCAGTGGCCATCCTTTTGGCGCTTGGCAGTCCAAAAGACATCGAGATTTTGGGCATCACAGCGGTTGCTGGCAATGTTCCCTTGGCCCTCACGCAGAAAAATGCCCGCATGGTTTGTGAATTAGCAGGCCGACCAGATATCAAAGTCTATGCAGGATCAAAACATCCGCTTGCACATCGTTTGGTGACGGCCGAACATGTGCACGGCAAAACGGGGCTTGATGGCCCAACCCTGCCCGATCCGACAATGCCGCTTCAGGATCAGCATGCCGTCGATTTCATTATTGAAACGCTGCGCAACCATCCGGCGGGGACGGTCACGCTGTGTCCTTTGGGACCGCTGACAAATATCGCTTCGGCATTTAATCAAGCGCCCGACATTATTGAAAAGGTCCAAGAAATCGTTCTGATGGGCGGCGCCTATTTCGAAGTGGGCAACATAACCCCCGCTGCCGAGTTTAACATCTATGTCGATCCAGAGGCCGCAGAAATCGTATTCAAAGCGGGTGCGCCAATTACCGTGATGCCCTTGGACGTCACGCACAAGGCGTTGGTGACAAAATCCCGCAATGATGCATTTCGTGATTTGGGAACGCCCGTTGGGATCGCTGTCGCCGAAATGACCGATTTCTTTGAACGCTTTGACAAAGAAAAATACGGAACTGCGGGCGCGCCGCTGCATGATCCGACGGTCATTGCATATCTGTTGAACCCCAAACTGTTTACGGGTCGCTTTATCAACGTCGAGATAGAAACCAAATCCACGCTCACCCGTGGGATGACCGTGGCGGATTGGTGGCGCGTGACCGACCGCGAACCGAATGCAATGTTCATGGGCGATATTGATGCAGACGGGTTTTTCGAACTGCTGACAAACCGCCTTGCGAACCTGTAGCACGTTTCGCAGATGACCGTTTCGATCCCATTTGATAACACTTACGTGTCCTTACCCGATGGGTTTTATACGCGTCACACCGCCGATGCCGCATCCCACCCAGAGCTTTTGGCATTCAACACCCAGCTTGCCCAAGACTTGGGGATCACAGGATATGATGATACCGAAGCCTTGGCGCAGATTTTTTCGGGAAACCTTGTGCCTCAGGGTGCCGCCCCATTGGCCCAAGCCTATGCAGGGCATCAATTCGGATCATTTAACCCACGGCTTGGCGATGGTCGCGCGCTGTTGCTGGGCGAAGTTGTCGCACAAGGACAGCGATTTGATATCCAGCTAAAGGGGTCTGGCCGCACACCCTATTCCCGCGGCGGGGATGGTCGCGCGTGGTTGGGCCCTGTTTTACGTGAATTCATCGTGTCCGAGGCGATGCATGCCCTTGGCATCCCCACAACGCGGGCTTTGGCGGCCGTGACAACCGGAGACACGGTTTACAGGGAACGCGCATTGCCGGGCGCGGTATTGACACGCGTTGCGACCAGTCACTTGCGCGTTGGAACGTTTGAATATTTCGCTGCACGTCGGGATTACGACAACCTTCGACGCTTGTTTGACTATGCCGTTCATCGACATTATCCAGACGCCAAAAACCCAACAGAGTTTCTAACGCATGTGATTGATCGACAAATCGATCTTGTGTCGCGCTGGATGGGGATCGGTTTCATTCACGGGGTGATGAACACAGACAATTGCCACGTCGGCGGGATTACCATCGATTACGGTCCCTGCGCCTTTATGGACGGCTATTCTGCGCAACAGGTGTTTTCGTCGATCGACCAATTCGGGCGCTATGCTTTTGGCGCGCAAGGCAATATTATCATGTGGAACATGGCGCAATTGGCGACATCCTTGGTGCCGTTGATGCCCGACCAAGACGATGCCATTGACACATTTACCACCTTGATACATGCGATGCCGGATGCGTTTAATGCCGCTTGGCTGCGCGTCTTTGCTGCCAAAATCGGAATATCCAATCCGGCAGAAACTGACCGCGCGATGATCGACGATTTGTTATCTTTGATGGAACATGACCGCGCGGATTTCACCAATACATTCTTTGCGCTGCGCCTTGGATCTGCGCGCGATCAATTTATCAATCGCGACGCGTATGATGCATGGCATATCCGGTGGCGCGACCGCATAAAAGACCTGTCCGATGCAGACGCCGTGATGGCACACTCAAACCCGTGGATCATCCCTCGCAATCATCAGATCGAAGCAATGATCACCGATGCCGTGGCGGGAAACATGGGCAAGTTCGTGCATTTAGCACATGGGCTCGCCACACCGTTTACAGAAAATCCCGCCTTTGCCGATTTGGCCAATCCGCCAACAGCGGACCAAATTGTTCACGCCACTTTTTGCGGCACCTGATCTAAGACCGATCGTTATGCCAATCGGCAATCGCCGCATTGCGGGATGTCTGGACATCAGGGGCGGTTTCCCTCGCGCCACTTTGTGCCGAGTATCGTGCCATGTTCGATTGAAATTCGGTGCTTTTTGCATGGTGTCGGGCCCCGAAATAAAATGAAACCACTGCGCCCAACAACCACCACAACGGTTCTGGCACAAATCCCAACCCTTGCATGCGGGCAATGAACCAATCAGGATCGGCCATCGCAGCATAAAACAGACCGATCACACCAAAGGCCATCATCGGACGAGGCAAGCGGTTGATCCCATCGATCAAACGATCAAACCCCGAACGGTTGGCCTGTTGAAATTCCATCGAAAACTGATTGAGCGCTGCGTTTATTCTGGCCTCGTCCCGTTCGGCGGCCGCTTCGCGGTTTTCGCGAAAAATCTCAATCGTTTTTCGGGTGTTTTCACCGAACAGGAATGAAAGCATCGAATTTAAGAAAGCCATTTTGCCGTCCTTTTTGAAAAATCAGCAGAGGAAAGGTGATATTTGGGTTTGATGAAGCGTTCGGCACGGATGATCCATCCCCCTTTGACACCCGCGTTGGTGCGGGCGAATTTGCGCAACTTTGGCCGGTGATCGGCAAGACGGAAATAAAATTCGCGCCGTTCAATCCCATAGGCATCAACCAAATGATCAGGGGCCATTTGCGCAACCGCATTCGCCGCCAAAATGGTCTTGGGCCCAATGACGCCGTCGCAAGTGATCGATTGACCAAAGGCGTTTAATACACGCTGCAACACCGTGATCGCCTGAGCCCCAGAATTCACCTGCATATCAAATACGCAATGATGCAGCATATTTGGCAATTTATTGATTTTTGGGGCGTAAAAGTAATCTTGGACAAAGATTTCAATGGCTTGCTCTGGCGAAAGCTTTCGCAGATCGGCAATATCAACGCGCCCATCCCCTGTCAGGTCATGCCGCAATCGGCGCAATGTTTTTAAGGTCACGCCCCATTTTGTCGGACCACCCGGATCATCGGGATCGTTTACAAATCCGCCTTCGGTGCGCAGAATATCTTTGGCAATGTCTGTGACTGTTTGCATGATGCCCATCCTTGATAGATGAACATCAGCCTAGAGTGCGGGGGTTAATTCCACCGCCACGCAACGCACGCCCGCGCGATCAGCTATTGGGTTCGACGTATGTGCCTTGTTCTTTTAGGGCGTCGATGACCTCTTTCGGCATATAATCTTCGTCGTGCTTTGCCAAAATCTCTGAGGCTTGGAAGACACCATCCACATAGGATCCTGTGCCAACCATGCCTTGGCCTTCGGCAAATAGATCGGGTAAGACCCCCTTGAATGTCACGGGAACCGTTTGGTTGCCATCGGTGACGTTAAAGGTCACGGTTTCGCCTTGCCCCCGAACCAATGTACCCTCTTCTACCAAACCGCCAATGCGGAACACTTCTGTCGCACTGGGGGGTTCTGCCATCACTTGAGTGGGCGAGCGAAAGAAATTAATCCCGTCGCGCATTGCGTATCCGATCAGGCCCGTCGCAACGGTAAGTGAAACGAAAGCCAAAACAATAATTTGAATGCGGCGCTGTTTTTTTAGTGACTTCATTTCATCCTCACGGGAACATAGGGGACATTGAAAGCCCCGCAGTTTCAGACAGACCCAACATCAAATTGGCGTTTTGCAACGCCTGCCCCGATGCACCCTTCATCAAATTGTCCAAAACAGACAAAATAATCACGCGACCATTGATGCGATCAGGAAACACCGAAATCCGACACAGGTTCGATCCACGTACATGTTGGGTCTGTGGCGTCGTTTTAAAAGGGATCACATCAACAAAAGGTTCATCTGCATAGAATTTCGCCAAAGTGTCATAGACATTTTGCGCATCACCACGTGCATAAATGGTCGCCTGCATCCCGCGGATCATCGGTACCAAATGCGGGGTAAAGGTTGCAACAACCTGTTGTCCCGCGGCCTTGGATAACTCTTGATCCAATTCCCCCATATGACGATGATGGGCAACGCCATAGGATTTGAACCCTTCGTTCGCTTCTGAAAACAGCATCCCTTCGTTCAAACCGCGTCCTGCACCCGACACACCAGATTTCGCATCAATGACAATAGGATCTGCGTCAATCACACCCGCCCGCAGTGCAGGGATCAACGGCAAAAGCGATGTAGCGACATAACACCCAGTGTTTGCAGTGATTTTTGCCGCTTTAATCGTGTCGCGATAAATCTCTGGCAGGCCAAAGGCGACGTTCGGTTGGATGTCCATCGCGGTATGATCAATGCCATACCATTTGCGATAGGCGTCGCCATCAAACAAACGGAAATCAGCAGACAAATCAACAACGCGCACATGATCAGGCAAGGTTTTGACAAACCCATGCGCCACACCATGCGGCAGCGCACAAAAGACCAAATCGATATTTGAATAATCGATATCTTCCATTTTGACCAAATCGGGCAATTCCAAATGGTGCAAATGTGGGAAAACCTCGGCCATGGATTGACCTGCCTTGCGATCCGCAGCAAGGGCAGAAATCACCATGTCAGGATGCGATGAACACAAGCGCACCAATTCCGCACCCGTATAGCCAGACGCCCCCAAGATCGCGATGTTTTTTGTCATAATTCTATCCCTTGATTTACGCTTTTTCGAACGTAATCTGACGTTTCAAAAATTGTGTGGCCCGTGACGATACGCGTGCTGCATCCCCTGTTGTCAGGAATTTTGAAGTTGTTCCTGTCCCGATCATCTTGGGATGGCGTGTTAAATAATCGGCCAAGCTTTCGGCGACGATGTCTGCCTGGGAATAGACCTTGACGTGGTCGCCAAGCGCCGATTGAAAGGCATCGGCCATCAACGGGTAATGCGTACACCCCAAAATCGCGGCCTCTGGGTTTGGCATCTTGCGATGTAGGGCATCAACATGGCTGCGCACCAATGCATCGGCCAAAATCATGTCACCGTCTTCAATCGCATCGACAACCCCGCCGCAGGCTTGGGCTTCGACATCCACGCCAATCGCGCGAAAGGCCAATTCACGTTGAAATGCGCGGCTTGCAACGGTTGAGGGCGTGGCAAACAACGCCACGTTTTTAACGGCGACTTCTCGGGGTGGCGAATTATCCCCCCAATTCCGTTCGGTCAACGCCTCGATCAAAGGGACAAACACGCCTAGAACGCGTTTGTCAGTGGGGATCCAACTTTCTTGCATGCGTCGCAACGCAGCCGCAGAGGCCGTGTTGCAGGCCAAGATGACCAAATTACATCCCTCGTCCCACAGGCGCGACACGGCGGCCGTGGTCAAATTGTACACGTCATTTGCATCGCGCACCCCATAAGGGGCGTGCGCATTGTCACCAAAATACACGAAAGGAACGTCAGGCAAACGTTTCGTGACCGAATTCAATACGGTCAAACCGCCCAATCCACTATCAAAAACTCCGACGGCCATGGTCGCACTGCCCTTCTTGGCAAATTAACTTCGCCCGATCACACGGACGCTTCCCGACATATACGAGGATTGTCGGGAATAATCCATATCTTAACACAGCTTTTACCGCGCAGCGACACTTGGCCCAGAATTCGGTGCGCCGGAGGTTTCAGCCGACGCAATGCGTTTTTTCAACATGCTGCGCTTTTCTTCCGCCTTTGCAATTGCTGCCAGTTTCACAGGGCCAAATCCGCGAATGGTTTGCGGCAATCGCAAGAGATCCAGAATTGGCGCTCGTGTAGCGTCGCCCACGCGTGCCAAACACCACTCCAGATCTGCTTCAAAGTCGCGGATCAACTGTCGTTCAGACTTGCGTTCTGCATGATAACCGAACACATCAAAAGGCGTCCCGCGCAAGGGCTTTAACGCGGCAAGAACCTTGAACAGCTTCAGCATGCTTGGGCCATAGGTTTTCTTAATCGGACGTCCATTCGCCCCCATCTTGGACAGAACCGGCGGCGCAAGATGGAACGACATATCGCCGATGTTATCAAACTGTTCCGACGCCTTTTCAATCGTGCTAAGATGCAAGCGAGCAACCTCGTATTCATCCTTGTATGTCAACAACTTGTGATAGGATATTGCCACCGCTTCTTTTATCTCTGGATCTGAAATCTTGTCCAATCTGCGCAGATATTTTTTGGCCAATCCTTTGCCTTGATAGGCGCGCAAATGATCAACGCGATACGCGATTTTTTCATCCAGCGTTTTTGGTGAGGTTATCCCATCGGCATGAATAGCAGCTTGCGCTTGGTCCGGAAACACAACCGCCCAACGCCCCAAATCAAATGCACGAATGTTCAGATCAATCTTGGCCCCGTTCAGGGTAATTGCCGCGACAATCGCATCGCGGGTCACCGGCACGTATCCCATTTGCCATGCCGCCCCAAAGACCATCATATTGGAATAGATGCTATCGCCCAACATATCACGCGCAAGGTTTGACGCGTCAAAAAACGCGACACGCTCTTTCAGACGGGCCTCAAGTGACAACATCAATTGATCATGCGGGATCCTGAATTCGGTGTTACGGGTAAAATCTCCGGTGACGATTTCGTGATTGTTCACAACCGCGCCTGTGCGCCCTGCGGCGGTCAATCCAATTGTTTTGGACCCCGCACTGACAACCAGATCGCCGCCGATCAACACATCGGTTTCACCGGTGGCAACGCGGATCGCGCTTATGTCATCGGGGGAATTGGCCAGTCGACAGTGAATATGAACCGCGCCCCCCTTTTGTGCGAGCCCCGCCATCTCCATCATGCCTGCACCCATGCCATCGATTTGCGCGGCTTGTGCCAAAATCGCCCCGATGGTCACAACGCCGGTGCCGCCCACGCCGGTGATCACCACGTTATGGGTTGCCCCTTTGGCAATCGCGGGCAAAACCGGGGTGGGCAGATCGGGGATCACAAAATCCCGCGCTGCGCGTTTTTTGGGCGTCACCCCTTTGAGCGTGACAAAAGATGGGCAAAACCCGTTCAGGCAGGAAAAATCCTTGTTACAGGCGGACTGATCAATCGCCCGCTTGCGACCAAATTCGGTTTCAACAGGAACCAAGGCGACACAGTTTGATTGCACACCGCAATCCCCGCAGCCTTCGCAGACGTCCGTGTTGATGAAAATGCGTTGATCCGGGTCAGGAAAGCTGCCGCGTTTGCGACGGCGCCGTTTTTCTGCCGCACAGGTTTGAACGTACAGAATGGTAGACACACCCGTTGTTTTGGCAAGCCGTTCTTGAACCGCCATCAATTGGGTACGGTCGTGCTTTTCCATGTCTTTTGGAAACGCGTTTAAATCCAGCTCTTCTTTGTCGTC
>Ga0181556_1003191_pt1 | contig 14341 bp, 22 predicted proteins | sample 011ome_14_FD_148651 | JGI IMG/M metagenome (GOLD analysis project Ga0181556, IMG submission 148651) | Coastal salt marsh microbial communities from the Groves Creek Marsh, Skidaway Island, Georgia - 011505AT metaG (spades assembly) | ecosystem: Environmental > Aquatic > Marine > Intertidal zone... | reverse complement strand
TGTTCGGATTGAATAGCAATGACGATGATGGTAATCTCGCAAGCGGTGGTGGCGCGTTTCCCTCCCGTTCGCAGCCTAAACCAAAGGGGGCAGTCGTCGCATCCACTCCGGCGGCTGTCCCCGCCTCCAACAACGTCCTAGCTGAAAAATTAGATGCCTGTGAAAGCGTGCGTGATGTCAACGCGCTTTACACAAAGCTGTACGGGGCAGGCGGCATAAAATGCCCCGATGATCAACTTTCAATGTTCAAAAAACGGAAGGAAGAATTGTCTAATGACTGACTATGATAACACTAATCGCGGCGCGATCTTTAAAAACAACGACAAGACCGCCGAAAATCAGCCAGACTACACCGGCAAGATTAACGTCGATGGCGTTGAAAAGCGCATTGCGCTGTGGATACGCGAAAGCGCAGCGGGCAATAAATATATGTCGGCTGCAATTAGCGACCCAATGCCACCAAAGGAACAGGATGCGCCAAGGGCAGAACAGATGCAGCCTTTAGCCGATGCGATCCCGTTCTAAAAAGAAAATAACCTATGCACCGGCCTCAAATGCACAAGGTCGGTGCGTATGGTGCGATAAGACCCTGCGCTTTAGCGACCCAGACTGGGTTGTTGATGGCGACAAACAAATTCTGCATCTTGGATGCTTTCGGGAAAGATTGGACATAATCAATGCAAATAGAAAAGAACGTGCCGGTGCCGCCAGCCGGTCGCAGCAAGATTGAAATCATCAATGATATGGAAATAGGCGACAGCGTGCTTTGCGATACTTATGACAAAGCAATGTCGTTGCGTGACGCGCTGCGGTATCGCGGCCTAAAATATACTACCCGCAAAATGGATGACGGGTGGCGGGTATGGCGGCTCGAATAGCCGCCTTACTTTTTGCCGAAAAACTTGCTTGCTGACCGCATACCAAAGCTGGCTGCAACGATGGTGCCAAGCGTGTATTGATAATAATCTGGCATAGCCTCAAGCGCAGCAAAGCCATCAGCAACAATAGACCGACCCCAATCACCGCAAAACGCCAAGATCAGCGGAATGCTAAACAAGATGGTCAGCCATTCGTCTTTCCAGCTTGTTGCTGTGGCATCTGCCATCTTTAAATCCCAGTCAATTTCGCCTGTGGCTTGTTTCTGGGCAATAGTGGCCGCTGCTTTAGCTTGTGCAACTTTTGTTTCTGCCGCTGCTTTGCTGGTTTCAACCTTGCCTTCAAGCCACGTTGATGCCAGATTTGCCAGCGGTGATATCAATAAATTAAGCATCTGATAAATCCCTCATCCGATCAATAAGTCTGCCAGCCCGATTAGGCACTTGCCTTGCCCATTTGCTATCTGCCATCTGGGTTGCCGCCTCATCATAATCATAATTAGCTATAGCTGCACGCAGCTTTAAGAAGCGGCCAAGGCGATTTCTGCCTAAGTTGAACGCCATATTGGCTAAGATTAGCTGACATTCTTCCGGCAAATCATCCCAATTTTCAAACAGCGACCGGCAATCTTCGACAGTGACTACGATATCAAGCGCAAATAGCTGCCGACAGCGTTCCGGCGTGATCTGCGTGCCGACAGGTTTGCCGTGTTCCGCATCAGCTTCGCGGATCAAATGCCCGATGCCGACAGTAGGCAAGCCAAGATGATCCAAATAAATATCTAGCCGAACACCCTCATCGCTGGCTATTTCTTCCCGTAACTGATCCATATTCATCGTCTCATCTCCAAAACGTAATCAACCGCCTTATCCCAGCTTTCACGTTCCGCAGCCTCAGTAAAGCGTGTCGGCGAAAGTCGCATACTGAATTGCTGAACCGCGCCAACCTCGATGAAGATACAGCGTCTGGCATTGGGGGAAACAAGGCACAAAACATCGTAATCTTCCCTAGTTGGCAAATGCTTTGCTTTGCAGCCGTGACCCATTTGAAAGTGATGACGCGGAGATCGACCATCTTTATTACCCAAAAGACTAGCAGTCTTAACTTGTATGCGTAAAAACGTCTGATCAAAGAACGCCAGCACATCAATCCGATCCATCGGGCAATGCGTTGTTTTCCATCCCATAGACGTAATTGCAGCAAGCGCAATATATTCACCTTCTAAGCCTTTCAGCGTTTCAGACATATACTGGACTTGCCGTTGCTGTTAATACGCCGATAAACAGCCCAATGATAACCACAACCAACCCAACAGCAATAGCCCCTATTTTAAAATTTTCAAGCATCTCTTGCTGCCGCAGCAATTCCGCTTTCCTAGCCCTTGCACGCGCTTCCTTAGCATCTTGGATGCGTTTGGCACGCTCCGCTAGTATCGCCGCCCACGTCCCGTGACCAAAGCGGAAATCGACCATACGCGCAACCTCTGCAATTTGCTCCGCAGCCAGCTTTGCGTCGATCATTTCCTTTGCGACCGACTGCACGCCAAATTGATCAGCTATGCCCAAACCCGTTTTTTTGTTGCTGGCTTCTTGCACCTGCTTTTGGCCGGTGAACAGCGCATCAATCTGACCGGCAATCTCGCCAATATCTTTGGCGGTGTTTATGTTGGATTTGATAAACTCGACGCTGGCTTTGACTAAGCTGATACCAGCAAGTGCCGCTGTGACTGGTTCCAAGATAGCTGACCTTCCGCAAGTCGCTGACACCGCCACTTCATCGGCATCAAGTTAGCAATCTCCCCAATATCGCGTGACATTTCAAAGGCACGTTTGCGGCAATCTTCCCGCGTTTCGCTGTAAATGTATGAATGAAACTCGACACATTCGGTTGGTGCGCCTATTACGCAAGCTAGAACAACCGCCTTAAACACGACCAGTTAAGCGTTTAATGGTGTCTGTTTCCCATATACGGATCAGCACCCAAACGCCCGTAAACAAGGCCACGATGTCGGGCATCATTCCAACCCACGCAGCAAATGTGCCTGTGCCAGCCGCAACGTCTATGATGACCTTGTTTTCTTCGCTCATTTCACCATCCTGCCGGTACTGCTTGGCGGGTTGGCGGTGATGCCAATGCCGCAAGTTGTTCGTCTAATATGCCCTGCATTTCGGCTTCTGTCTTGCCCAAGCTCTCTAAAGTTTTTGCCTTAGCCCAATCCGGCGTGATATCGTCAAACGCTACATAGTCAGCATCGTCTGCTTCTGGCGTTGTCAAACCGGCTGTGCCGTATGCGCTAACAGAAAGCGGCTGACCCTCCGCATTTGTAACGCTGTCGCTGGTAGCTGTTATGCGCCAGTGAATAGTTTGGATGCAGTCAGCGTGGCCGTTTTGCTCGTGATTGCAGACGTCAAAGTTGAACGCCCAGTTGTATGTGTTAGCCATTTGTTTCTCCTGTTAATTGGCTTCTAGTGCGGCTAGGCGTGTTTCAATGCTAGCCAGCCGTTGTTCAGTTGCAGCACCCACAAAGGCAAGCAGCTCTGGATAGCGGATGCCCTTGCGGTTCTTTTCAATAGCACCTTCCGCGTCAGCTTCTACTTCGTTGCCATCAGCATCAACATACCAAGTGCTGCTAATAAAGAACGCATAGTCACCAGCATCCAAGCCAGCGGCAGTCATAGCTGCTTGAACGTCCTGTGCAATTACGCCAGCGTGTGTTCTGGCTGCATCGCCTTTCTCAGTAACTGCGCTGTTCCATTTGAAGGTCTTAAACAGTGCGCTGATGGCTTTAGCGGCTGTCATTTCAGCGTCAGTCAGTGCTGCGATTTGCTGCTTTTCGTTCTGGTCAGAGGTTTGGATAGTGCCGTTGGTGGCGTATATGTCGTCAAAGCGAACATCTGGGCGACCTAAATCAATAGCATTATCCCTTGCGGCACCAGAGGAACCGGAGCAGGGTCTTATCGCATTATTACCCGCTTCAAAATCAAGACCCGTATCTCCAGACCCAATACACAGACGCCCGCTACCATTCGTCCCAATACCACCCACAGTGCTGCCGTCTTTACGAAATGCTGCAATGTCGCCGTTGGTGTCCATTCTATTTATATCAAGTGATACGTTGCTGCTTCGTGCTGCACGAAACACACCATCTGGGCTGATTGCCACACCAGCGTCACCACCCGCACCGTTGTTAGACGGCACAGTGTCAGTAGTCCCCACCAGCAAGTCGCCACCTGCTGTGATACGCAAACGCTCCGCTGAACCAGCACTCACATCTGCAAAACGTAAACCATAGTTATTCTGTTCGATTTTAAAACTACGAGTGCTGCCGTCGATACGAACCGCCGCATCCCCGCTTGCATTTTTAATGTGTAACAATTCAGAAGGCGAAGTCGTCCCAATGCCCACGTTGCCGGTGCTGCCGATGCGCATTTTTTCTGAGCCGCCTTGATAAATGGCAGTAAAGTTACTGCCAGTTGTACCACCTAAAATAGTATCGCCACCTGTTTCAGTAGCAATAAAGGTTCTTGTGCCAGCCATAATAGCCTGACCTGCCGCTGCCGCTGCTGGCATTGTGTCTGATGTTGTACCTACAAGTAGTTCACCTGTGCTGGTGATGCGCATACGTTCTGTATTGTGAGTGCCAAAAATCAACGGGTAAGGGTCTTGAACCGTAAGGGCTGTTCCAGAAGTTCCGTTATTTGCAATCTCAAACGCAGAAGCCCCTGTCTTTGACATAACAAACTTAAAGTCAGAAGAATCTCGTAAAACTAGTTTTGCAGACGGGGCTGAATCACCAATGCCCACGTTGCCAGTTGATGTGATGCGCATTGCTTCTGATAAAGTGCCGCCAGTAGTTGTGCTGAACAGCAATTGACCCGCAGTCCCGCTTACTTGATCCATAGTAATGCGAGAAAGAGACTGCGACCTTGTAGTGTTTTCTACAAAGTTAATATATGGGGCGTTAGTGGAGTTAGAAATGGTAATATTACCTGACGCTAAGTCAAGTTTTGAAACAGGGCTGCTAGTCCCAATGCCCACGTTTCCGCTGCTGTCGATTGCTAGAACGTCACTTGTGCCTAATGCAGAACTATTAGATATTTTGAATATGTCTGTGCCTGTAGCATCAATACCTATCGTTGTTGTTACCGAAGGTGTAGTAAATTGAAGAATGACATCTCCATTTGTACTGCCACTAGGGTTGTTAATAGTAATTCCAACCGGACTTGATACATTTTCACTAATAGTCAGCCCATCAGCCGTCACAGTGCCTTGCACATTTACATCGTTGGTGATATCGGTGATTTCTATAGATGACAGCACATCCTGTTCAATCGCGTTGTTTAATTCTTCGCGACTTATCTTGTAGGTAACTGCGCCAGATGTATCGACCACCACAAAGTAATCGTCAGCCGCCGTTGCGCTGCCGGTGATAGATACTAATTCGGATATTTTTTTATCGGCCATTTTTTACCTACCAAATCCAGAGTTCAATATAACCGGATCGTCCGGCTTCGGGCTGAATGCTGCCGCCGTTAGTTGTAGCAGTGCCGCCAGCACCTATAGAATAGGACAAAACTTGACCGCCAACCGTTGCACCAGTCACATATTTTTGCACTAGAACACCCGCACCACCATCTTCACGACCGCCATCAAAGTTATTTGTGGTTGATCTGCCACCAGATGCGCCAGCGTTGTAAAAAATATCACCGCCAGCCGATGCCGCGCCGACATTTGTGTGCCAATTAGCTGTGCCAACATCACTAGACATATTGGTGCCATTTGCCCCACCAGCCGCAGTGATGGCAATACCTAGCGTGCCGTTGCTCACCGTTGTTGTGCCACCATCGCCGCCAAGCGTTACACTGTTTGTTCCAAGACCGCCGATTGCAGGATTGGCGTGAACAGAACCACCGCCGCCGCCGCCGGATGCTTTGATCAAAACAGCTTGTGCGCCAGATGGGATGGTATAGCTTGTGCCGCTGGTCAGCGTTGTGATGACTTGCGGATAAGACACCGCATTTTCAGCAATCGCTTGCGCTGTGCGTAATGGCGTCATCAATTCAGTGTTATTCGTTCCAGCTTCGGCTGTGGCTTGTGATGCCACTTGCAAATCAATGATTTTTGTGCCGCTGCTGTTTAGCACGTCAATGCCGCCAGCAGATGCAGCTTTTAGGCTGTCGCTGATCAGCTTCCAGCGGTCATTAGTCACATCCAACTCGCCAACAATCACCCACGCAGCGTTATCCTTGTCGCGCAGTTTCATTTGATTGTTTGTGGTATCAAGCCACCACATACCGGCATATGTAACCGATGGCGCGGTTGTGCTGCTATTGTTAGTCACAATCGCTTGCAACACGTTGTTGATATCAGACCGCGCCGATGGGGCTGATTGGTTGTCAATTACATAATCGTGTGTAGCCATTACCCGTACCTAACTTTTGCCGCTAATTCATCAATGCTTGGCGTAACGTCATCGCTGGTCGATTGCAGTTCTATTCTAAACCTAAACGCGCGTCCTGAAAAGTCACCAGTTTTAAACTGTTTATATGCCGACCAAGTTGGCGACCCAGCCGGATCATCATCAGTGATCGAAATGTATTGCAAAACATTTGTATCGGTGAATTGCACCGATCCTGTCCAGTCATCCCAATTGCCAGCAAAGCTATCCCAATTGCCAGTGATACTATCCCACAAAGCCGCATTATTATCAATCCGCACAACGTCCATTGGCATTGTCACTTCGCACAAGTTGACCGATCCTGTGTCAATATAATTGCTGAAATCATATGTTGCGGTTGTTGGTGCGGTCGCTGGGTTGGTTATCCGCAAATCGCCGGAAATAATTGAACATCCGGTCTTGCTGCCGCTAAATGATGGGTCTTCTGTCTGTGTCAACGTGTTAGCAAACACGCGCAAATCATTCTGGCTAATGACTAGGCTGGTGTAATTGACGCTGGCATTGCCAGATTTGTCATAGGCTTTAATCATATATGTGCCAGCACGCGGCGGCACTGTGACGCTATTGGCTGGTCTTGCAACCTTATTAACTGCTGTGGTGCTGTTTGCGTATGTCGCGCCGGTTGATTGGCTGCTATAGCGAATGCGATAAAACGACAAATCAAGGTCTGGCACTGGTTCCCATTCCAGATGCAAGCCACCAGCGGTCACGTTGCCAATAAAGCCGGTAATGTCAGCCGGTGGATCAGCCAAACCTTGAACAGTTACGCCAAGCCGCGTTGTAAAGTCACCTTTAATGCCGAATGTGTTGATCGCTCTTGCGCGAATATCGTAATCGCTATCTTCAACGTCAAGAATTTCAACGCGGCCAAGGTCGCCGACGTGACCAGTGGAATAAACTGTCTGACCGACTTTGCGATATTGCACCTCGATGTTGTCGATGCGTTCCGGTGATGCAGATGTGACTTCGGCGATTATAACATTTGTTAGATGCTCGTTAATCACCCGCGCTTCGCTGCTAATGTTCAGACCAATGGCCGGAACGTCAAACGGGTCGGCAAGCGTTGTGTTATTTGTTTCAAATGCGCTTTCTTCAGTCGCCCAGCTATAGACTGCCGCAGATGTTTCGCGCAGTGTCATCTTGACTTCTAGCGCACCATTCCCGTCCGGTGCAAACGTCCAAGACAACACTTCAAACGGCTTATTGACAAAACCAGCGCGGCTATTGTTGAACAAAATAACGTCACCGACTTGCAACTGGAAAGCACGCAAGCCAAAACTGGCTGACAATGTTAGCTGTTCGCGGTTCTGATAAAGGGCAATCTTGGCAATCCGCTGCGCAGTGGCCGCAGATGACACCATCCCCAATTCCAAATCCATCGCGCTTTCTTGCCCGTTGTCGACTTGGATGAACGTGTTGCTTTTGATTTCTGGGAAATCACTAAACTGCCAATTGCTTTCAGCCCCGCGAAATGTACCGCGCACGATGTTAAAGTTGTCGCGCCGCGAATGCCGCGTGTTGATCTGCAACGTGCTTCGCAAATCATCTTCATCAAATACCAGCGTTGGCGTGACATAAGCCGCAGACTTCACGCGCCACTTCCCTTGTGAATACCACAGCATCCCGCCCATTGGCCGCAACAGGCTATCAATAGCGTCTGCCGGTTTAACGCCGGTCGAAAATGCGCCGTTGGTAGTGTAACGTTTTTCTGTTCCGCCGACCGCCAGTGATACATCTTCATCGCAGATATTTGCCGCTGTAATGATTAGCGCGTCATCAATTTCATCTGCGTCTGAATTTAGGCCAAAATCGCTTGTCAAATAATCGCGGAAACAAAGCGCGGCATTATCAGAATAAGCAGTGGTTTCGGTGCGCGGGTCATAGACCTTTTTGCCTTTAACGATTGCAGTTATGTTTGGTTCACCATTCGGAAATGCGTCAGCCTCAAACTCTAGCCGCGCATAAATATAGGCAACGCCTTGCAACCTGTGATCGTTTGTCCACTTGCCAGCACTTTCACTGACCAAATCCTCATCTGCCGCTTGCGTTGCCGATCCCAGATGCTTATTGATCCGCACAACATACCTTGTTGGCTCGCCATCCTCTTCGATTACATATTTGCTTGGCGCAGTTACAAAGCCATCATCGTCAATCGTTACAGCCTCATCATTCAAATAAACTGTTTCGATTTCTTCGACCTCGTGACCGGCCAGTGCAACAACAATGTGCATAAATTTATTGTTGTCTGTGGCCTCTTTATAAACGACAGCACCGCCGATTTTTGTGCGGCCATAAATGATCTGGTGATCTGCGACAGGCGACAAGCCACTGACCAAAATCGCAGACGTTCCGGCAGGCTGGCCGCCTGCATTTGGCTTTGGTGCAAGTGACTGGCTGATAAGGCCAAGCGCAACATTCAGCGCAAATGATGTCATAAACGCAGTCATAAAGCTGACTGTGAGCGTACCCATCACCCACGCAGCCGCTGTACTTGCCAAAGCAGCCGTCGCCGCAGCGACCACAACCGGCGGCATTGCATACGCTGCTTCAGGAATAAGGGCAATCATCGCCGCAGATGTCAGCGATGTTGTGGTTTTTAGCAGCGTGATCTTGTTCATTCTACAACCCAAATCAAATCAGTTGGCTTAACTGGTGAAAATTCCAGACCATCATAACCTAAAAACGCAACCTTATCACCTAGCGCAACGCCTAAAGCGATTTCAGTGACCATCAACGCCCCGTAGTCGCCCCGCCCTATGATCGCACCCCTTGGCGGCACAATCCAGTCAGCGGCCTTTAAACGGCTATTAATGGCCTTTATAATGTTGTAATGACCGCTGCGCTTTAGCTGCCGATGATAATTTAGATACGCGCCCCATTCAGTTGTATAGGTTCCAAACCAATCATTAAAAATGTGCTTGCCGGTCTGCACATAATGCGCCTCATCCGCAAACCTAATGCAGTCAAATTGCGCCCAGCAAAACGGCCTGTATCGCCATTCCTCTATAAACGCATCAAATCTTTCCGGCCAATCATCAAGTCTCACCCACGCCCCCAGTTAAACTTTTTATCTTGCAAATCTTCGACAAACTCAAAACCGCGATCATTTGGGTATCTGGCTTTTTGGTTCTGATCGTTGTATCTGAAAATCCGCGCACGTTCCAAGTCGATTAGACGGCTTTCGACTGATATTGCAATGGTGCTAGTCTCAGCACCTTCCATAATGGTCATCTGGTCAATATAGCCGTTAAACACCTCGACGACCGGCGTGACTGCACCCTGCGAAACGTCAATCCGGCTTCCATCTTCAGCCAGCAAATAGCTGCCGTTTTCCAGCATCAAGAATTGCCGGTCAGCATCAATCAAACCAAATAGGATTTTGCACTTGCGGCCTTGATATGGCTCACTGATCGCCAGCGAAATCAATTCAGACGGAATGCCGGACAAGCTAACAGTCGCACCCTTTGCCGATATCTCCGCAGTCTCTTGCAGTTCACTGATTTCAAGAAACTGGCCTGTTCCGATATATGTATTGTTACCAAATACTAAATCACCGATGCCAGTCCACATATACAGCGTTTGCGTGTCCAGATATAGTTCAACAGCAAAAAGCGGCTGAACCTCTGCCGCTTCTAAATTGTCAATAATGCTTTGGGTTAGTTCGCGGCTCATACGATAACCTCGATGGCCGGAAACGTGATGCCATAAAAGCTGGCGTTGTTGATAGACCAGTCTGATTGATTTGTGGAAAGCCGGAAATTACCAACCGCGTTAGCAACCACAATTGCGCTGTCATCTGCCGGTGCTGTCCGAATATGCGGCCACAGATCAAGCGTTGCCTGTCCTGACGCATTACTGTCTACGTTGGTCAAAACCTTGTGCAGCGTCGCGCTAGAACCGCCGCCTAGCTGGATGTAATCGCCAGCAAGCAGATAACCAGTCGCGCTAACCGGCAAGCCGTCCACAGTCAAACTATCGCCGGTCTGGCTTGCGCCATTAACCACTGGCGTGCCAGCCGCAGTTGATGCGCTGCCGCGTGCTGTGGCGCAGTTAGGGTCGCCCATCAAGAACGTGCCGCGCATACCTTTAAGCGATAGCAGAAATGCAACCCAAACCTCAGCATCGGCGCGCTGCATCGGCGGCAAAGTTATCTCAGCTTCCCAGCGTTGGCCTGTGTGCGCCACCACTTGCTGCTTGTAAGTGAATGGGCTTTGACTAATTGCAACGCTGTTAATCGCGTGCAAATTAACGCTGGCGATGCCGGTCTGTGTCGGAAATGTTAGTGGATATGAAATTGCCATTTAAATCACCCGAATGCCGCACTGAATGAACCGCCGCGCCGTCTTGCGTCAAGCACAGCCGCCTTTGATGCCTCTTGTATTTGCGGCATCATCTGCATCACTTCAGCGCGTACAGTTTGCGAAACGCCAGCCGATAGGTTGATTGTCTGATTGACGACTACACCGCCACCTAGCTTGTTGTTTGGCACTATAGTGCCGCTGCTATTTGGAACGAACAATTCTCTGCCGTTTTCGCCAACCATATATGGCGAATTAGCGCGAACAGAACCGCCAATGGCTTTTGCTTGCGGTGCTGTGCCACCTGCTGGCGCACCAAACATACCAGAAATAATATTAGAAAGTGGCTTTGTGATATTTTGCTGGATTTGGATGCGGATCAAATCGGCAATAATAGATTTTGCCATATTTTTAAAAGCCTCTTTTACGCTGGTCGTTCCCATTGACAAGTCAACAAGCGCATCTTCCAGAGATTTAACGCCACGCACCGCAGCCTCGCCAAGCCCCTCTTTAACAGCTTCGCCTTTTTCTTTTAATTCTTTTAGTGCTTCAGCTAATGTTAAAACTTTTGGTGTGCTATTACCAATATCATTGCCAAAGTCTCTAGTTGCGCCACCGGTTTCATTTATAGCATCACGCAACTTTTGAAAAAAAGCCTTATCCATAAAATTGTATTTAGTCGCATTTTCTAAATTAGCTAAAAGATCAGCTTTAATAAATCTGCCCAATGCTTTTGCGGCATCAATAATTAAATTTATGCCATCAACCATTCTATTAACAAATTTCTGTATGCTTTCGCCGATATTTTGCGCCATATCGACAATGGCAAGCGCAAGGGCTTTGGTGAAATTTTCCATACCCTTTGCTTTATCAATAGCATTGACTAGCTTTTCCCTAATCAAATCAACGATTACTCGAAACGCCGGTGCTAATCCGGCAACGATCTGATCACGAACACCGGCAAACATTGTCATCAACTTTGCAATGGCATCGTTTGTTTCTTCAACGCCCTTAACCGCGCTTGATGATAAAATAAAGCCAAGGCTTTCAGCTTCATTAAACATTTCACGCAAGGCTGCGCTGCCGCCTTCTAGCGTGTTTACAAACGCCACGCCCTCACTGTCGAACAGCTTAAACGCAAGCCGCACTTTATCGCCGCTGTTTTGTACGTCATCAAACGCATCAGCAAGCGCAAGCATCTGCTTATCAAGTGGTTGTTTAGCTAGTTCTTTGGCGTTCAGACCAAGTTCTTTAAGCGCGTCTTTAGCCTCGCCAGTGCCGTTTGCAGCTTCAGACAAACGCCGCGTAAACCGCTGCACCGCCATATCGACTGTGCGCGTTTCAACACCAGCCAGATTAGACGCATATCGCAGTTTTTGTAATGCTTGACTGGTAACGCCCAGCTTTGTGGCGGTCTTGCCCAGCGTATCGATGCTTTGCAGTGATGACTTGACCAGCAAGCCAATACCAGCCGCGCCAGCAACAGCGGTCAAACCGACCTTGAAATTAAATAGTGCCTTGCGAACAAGGCTCAGCGATTTGTTTAGTTTATTAAATGCGCCTTGAGCCGCATATTTAGCAGTGATTAGAATTGGAATATTATTTTTTATTGCCATCTTCGATCACCTTAAAATATGCGAACCATTCGTTCAGTTCTGTCAGAGTTAGTTCTTCAATCTCTGGCTGTGTCTTGTGTAGGCGATCCGCCAAGGCCAGCATATTCAGCCTCAACGGGTCGCCCTTTAGTTTTTTTCCGCATCCCCAACGCTTTCAACATCACCAAACATCTGCCCAGCAATATCAGCAATCAAGGCCACGCTGTCACCCATTAGGTGCATTTTATCTTCTAGCGTAAACAGTCGCTTTCCATCGGCATCTTCAGCTTTGGTAATAATCAGATCAACCATACCGCTGATCGTCATATTGTTAAGAAAGTCTTTATGCTTTCTTTGCAGCTTGTCGATGTCTCCGGCGGTAATGGCTCCAGAATAAATAACCAAAGGTTGCCCATCTTCGCCCCACTCATCAACTTTAATGACCTTGCGGTCGCGGTTACGCCTTGCGGCGATCTGTTCTCCCAAACCCATAATTTACCCCTTAAACGACTGTTTCAGTTAGGCCACCAGTGCCTTGCAGCGAATAGGTGGCGGTGTTAATGCCATCAGATGTTACACCGATTGAACGGCTGGTGACAATCGCTGAACCCGTCAGAAGGTGGTCGCCCGTTGTATTGCCTTCCATACCCAGCTTAAGTACAACGGTATCGCCAGCGGTCACGTTGTTTTGCGCTGTATCAGTGTCATCAAAATAACATTCTACGGTAGCTGTGAAGTCTTGAAAACTGGCCTTGTATGTTTTAGCTGTGTCGCCCATCACTGTATCTTCAATAGTGTCAGCGGTCTCATCAACAGAAAAGCTAATCACTTCAGCCATTACGTCTGTGCCGATTAGAACGACACCATCGTTTCCTTTAAAAGTCGCCATCGTTATATCTCCTAAACGGCAGTTTCAACGTCATTTTCTTTGGTGCGGTATTGCACCGAAAGAGTAAACCGACCAACGGCCACCGGCTGTTCGCCATCGCCCGAATAGTCAGCTTCAAACGCAACAACCTGTGCATCTTTTGCCAGATTGTTTAGCGTTACATCAGCGGCAATGGCCTCTTCAACCTCAACCGCAATAGTGTCCAGCGCATTATCGTAATTCGCTGTGCCAATAACATATGCCTCAACGGCAACGTCTAAAACTCTATTCACAGAACGCGCCAGCGTGATTGTATCAAATTCGGTGGCTTCGCTCTTGGTAAAAATACATAAAGCTGGCAACTTTGTCTGTTCCAGCGGAAAGATACGGCTGCGGAATACGTTGCTGCCGGTTGTGGTCAATCCCGTCAATGTCGTCACGATCTGGTCGCGGATTTGCTGCCGGACGTGCGCCATTATTGTTTCTCCAATACCAGCGTGGTCATACCAGTCCCGTCGTCCTGCACAATCCGCATCGTATAGGCCACCGCGTTGATCGTAATTGTATCGCCTTCAGCGGCTGTTGATACGTCTGCGGTGCGGCAAACAAATCGCGGCTGTTGTAATGCAAAGCCAACGCCCCCGCCAGCGTCAACCTCGACAAAATCATTATCAAAGATGCCATTGATCGTGGTCGCATTATAGGTCGCAGCAACCCCGAAATCATCAACGCCAACAAAGATGGCGCGGTCATCTGCGGTTTCGACTGCCATTAGTCAGCGTCCACTTTAGCCACTTTAGCCACTTTGGCCGACCATAGCTTTGCATAACCGCGATCAATCAGCTTGTTCGCCTCATCTTGACGAACATCGTGATCTTCACCGGCAAGCATAATCCCGACTGAACCCGCTTGACAGTCTTTGAGCGTTGTAATTTTAACAAGTTTGATTGTCATTTTTTCTTTGTGTTCCGCTTTACTAGGCTGGCCGCTGATTTCTTTGTTAGGCCAATAGCCCGATCAGTGATGCCTTGCTTTTCTTCATAAACTTCGACTTTGCCAGTATTAACCAAATCGAAACCCACATTCTCAGCCACTTCGACAATATCGCCAATTTCGTGCGCTTTACCGCCGATCAGAATATTCCGCTTGCATTTAATTTTCATATTATCCCCCTATCGGGTGAAGATGGGGCAGCCGAAACCGCCCCATCATTATATTTAAGCGTCGATGTCCAAGCACGCAGCGA
>Ga0181556_1003189_pt1 | contig 14368 bp, 13 predicted proteins | sample 011ome_14_FD_148651 | JGI IMG/M metagenome (GOLD analysis project Ga0181556, IMG submission 148651) | Coastal salt marsh microbial communities from the Groves Creek Marsh, Skidaway Island, Georgia - 011505AT metaG (spades assembly) | ecosystem: Environmental > Aquatic > Marine > Intertidal zone... | reverse complement strand
GGATTGACCGGGTCGGGGTTTGGGATCGTGGGGGTCTACGTCCCCCCAGTGGATTCTGCGATTTGGGCCCTCTTTGGTTTGGTATTTCCTTTCAGTAGCGGCGTGTTGATGCTCGGAACGGCTGGCGCTTGGGTGAAGCGACGGTGGACTTGGGGAATGATCGGTCTGTTGACGTTGGTGATTTGCTTGCCCCAAGTCACATCGACTTGGGGTGGGCTGAGTTCTCCCACCATCGAATCGATGGATGGGGACAGAGAGTTGCGTGTGTTGACTTGGAATGTCAGGCAATTCAACCGGTATGGTTGGATTGAGCGCGCGGATGTGCGCGACTCCATGTTGGCATACCTGGCTTCTCAGGAGGCGGATGTCATCTGCTTGCAAGAGTGTTTTTTGGAAGACAGTCGGAATCCGTGGATGTCCGCCGACCGACTCAAAAAGTCAACCGGACTTTCGCATTGGCAGGAGGAATTCAAGCTTGGTCGCGGACAAGATAAATTATTTGGGTTGGCGGTGCTTTCGCGGTATCCGATTTTGAACAAGGAAGCCATTCGTTTTGATAACGATAAGAACAACAGTGCGATGCATGTGGACCTTCTCATCAACGGAGATACCGTGCGGGTGTTCAATTTGCATCTGAGCAGCATCGGATTCGAGAAGGAAGATTATGAGGCGGCGCGAAACGTGGGAGATGAAGCGAATCGCATTCGCCTTTTTACGCGCCTAGCGAATGCTTGGAACAAACGAGCGGTGCAAGCGGAGGTGGTAGGAGATGCCATCTTGGTCAGTCCGCATCCCACCGTGGTTGCAGGAGACTTCAACGATACCCCTGTTTCATATGCTTCACAACAAATGCGGTACGAATTGAATGATGCATTTGCGGCTGTCCGCCCGCAAAACGCCTCGCTCCTGGGTTCGACGTACATTGGAGATTTGCCTTTCTTGCGCATCGATCAAATTTGGGCGAGCGAGGAATTGCATGTGCGCCAATACATCACGGGGGACGTTGAGTTGTCGGATCATCGCCCAGTATGCGCGGTATTTGAACTCGCGACTTCGGAGGATTGAGTCAAACGCTGGAAGGCTTCGCTGCTGCTCGCTCACGCAGCCGTTCGACGCCGGCGATGTGCATGGCGATAAGCAAAAATCCATACACCAAATCATCCGCCGGCATGGTGAAGATGCGCCAACCGGTGTTGTGACCTGCGTGGTACCAAACAATTTGGTCCAAAATCGTTTCGGCTTGCTGGTGCAATGCCGGAAATTCCCAAAATGAAAGACCGGTTAAAACACCGTTGGAAATCACAAACGGGACGAGTAACACGAAATATGCCAACCACAAATCTGCCATGAACGGTTTGGTGTTGCGGGTCGCCCAAATCAACCAAAACAAGGTGTATACGCTGGTCAGGGTGATGTAGTACCTCGGAAAAAATCCAACGACGAGCGCAGCGCAAATGAGGATGGCCCCGAAATTGAGCGTGGTATCCGCATCCTTGAATGGGTTGCGTTTGACGTAATGTTGCAGCGAAAAATAGGTGAACACACTGGCGTACGGGATGCAAAAAAAGAAGAGCCATTCTTCGATGGGCAGGCCAAAAAGTTCAGGACCCAACAAGTAATCGGGATTGAATGCCCAGATCCCGGCTTTTGTAAAAATCACATCCCAGAGGATGAAGAACGCACCGACCGAAAGGTTGACCGGCAGGAAATACTTCCACTGCTTGTAGAATTGGACGTTTTTATCAAAGCTCAAGAGCAAGGGCAACGCGAGGACGCACAAGTCCACCGTCAGATACAACCCCTTGAATGCGTACCACTCCATCAGCTAACGTGTGCTTGGCGTTTCGAGCGCATCGCCTTCCGCGCATCAACGAAGTACTTCCACGGAACCCACAACATGCCGAAGCATTCGCCCTCTTCTTTGCTCAAATGCTTGTGGTGCACCTTATGCGCTTTGCGGATGGCCATGAGGTAAACATTTTCCGTTCTCGTGAAAATTTTGAAGCGCTGGTGGATGAAGATATCATGGACCAAAAAATACGCTGCGCCGTAGAGTGCGATTCCGGTCCCGATCCACACCCGGAAATCGCCTCCCGCCATCGATCCGGTGATGAAACACCAAGCGCTCGGTACGGCAAAAATCAAAAAGAAGGCATCGTTCTTTTCAAAGAAACCGGGTTCGTGTACGTGGTGGTCTTCGTGAAAATACCACATCAACCCGTGCATCAGGTATTTGTGCGCAAACCACGCGACGCCTTCCATCGTGACGAAAGTAGCGAGTACAATGAGGGCGGGAGAAAAGGCAGTTAGCGCGTCCATGGGAACCAATTCAGAAAAACGAAGAAGAATACAAAGATGGCAACAAGCAAGCCCGGCCCGATGTTTTCACCGGATTTACGTGGAAGCAAATAAAAGAGGAACGAAACCGCCCACCACGTTCCGTAGTTGAGCCACGGCACTTCCACACCTTCCCATGCCCACCAGCCTGCTTGAATCGCGACCGGCTCGATCATGCTGTCGAACAGGGTCATCAGCGTAGCGGCCAATGCCGCACGGAGCGCCGTTCCAGCGAAGCCTCGATCCGACCAGCTGCGCCATCGCATCAACCGGTCCGTCCAATGCCCGCATCCCAGCAGCGACACCCACCACAACACCCCGAGAATCAGGGGTACTCCGGCCACCATCGGCCCCAATGCGGTGCCATAGCTGTACGTGCCGAATAAAACCCCTGTTTGCACACCGATTATTTCCACCCCCAGGCCCCCGAGGATGGCCGCTGCCCATGTCCAATGGAGCTGATCCCAATTGGCCCAAGCAGCGAGGATGCCGTTGACCAGGAGATTCACCGCCGTGAAATCCAAGAAATACTGCCCGTAGCCTGCCAAGATTCCGGTGACCCCGACCGCATGGAGGAAAACCATGATGCGCGGAATCCAATGCCGTTCAAAGCTGGAGGTTTTCATGCGTATTGTTCAATCAATTCGGCAGTGATCCGGGCGCTGAGCAAACACAGCGGAATGCCGCCACCCGGATGTACGCTTCCGCCGCAAAAGTACAACCCGCGCAATTGGGTGCTGCGATTGCGGTGACGCAGGAATGCCGAAAGCGGGTTGTTCGAGCTGGCCCCGTACAGGGCTCCCAAATGCGAACCCGTGCGCGATTCGATGATTCCCGGTGAGAAATGCGATTCGGTCTCAATCAATGGCTCTACGTCGACGCCGAGCGTTCGCTCGATTTTGGCCAAAACCTGGCGCCGAATCGCGGGGATTTTGGCCTCAATTCCGGCGGGATCGGCCGCGACGTTCACCATGACAAACCAGTTTTCGGCACCTTCCGGTGCATCATCTGGTTTCAGTTTAGAACTGATGTGGATGTACACAGTCGGGTCGGCCCCGGGGGTGCCATCGTCTGTAATGGATTTGAATTCGTCTGCGTAATTCCGGCTGAAGAGGATGTTGTGTAAATGCAGTTCGGGGCGCTCACCTCGCACGCCCCAATAGAAAATGACGCCACTTGTCGATCGTTCCTGACTGAGGATGTGTTCGGGAGCCTTGAGCTCTGGCAACAACGTTCGGTAGGTGGGCCAAACATCGGCATTTGAGATGACGAGATTCGCCTCATGCGTGCGCTCGATGCCCTTCGCATTTTGACTGAGCACTGCCGTCACCCGTCCTTCGCGGTGCTCAATTTTCAATGCGCGCTCTTCGAATGCAAACTCCACACCGAGGGCAGTAGCTAAACGATAAAGATGACGCGTGATGCCGATCATGCCTTCACGGGGAAAGTAGGTGCCGCCGGTGTGTTCCAAATGAGGAATGACATGCATCATCGCTGGAGCGCGATGCGGATCGGATCCGTTGTACGTGGCGTACCGGTCAAAGAGTTGGATCAAATGCGTTTCGCGCAGGCGTTGGCGATTCCACCGATGCAGGGTGCCCAACCAGGGCAGGCGATGAGCAAAACGAGCAGCTGCACGCCACTTTCCGTTGCGCTTCCGGCTCCAGTCGTGCAAGCTTTGTTCGAGGAAGATGCGGCGGGTAGCTTCGAACGAGTTGGTGCTGTGTGCGAGGTGTTTTGCAACGCGCTGCGCAGGCACACCAAACTGCGATTCACATTCCAAAGAAAACGCTTCGTGGTCACTCCAAGCTGTGAGTCGAGACCCGTCTTCCCAGAAGTAATGGGTCGACCGGTCCAGGCGTTCGAAGGCAAATGGAGGAGGCAGATGGGCACCTTTGGGAGCGCTTTTACGTGCCAACGTATCCAGCTCCAACACAAGTTCCGGCCACGTAAACAACGAGGGCCCCACATCGAATCGGTAACCGCCCTGTTGCCGCTCGCGCAACTTACCTCCCGGTTCGTCTGCAGCTTCGAGGACGGTCACGCGGTGGCCCTGTGCTGCCATTCGGATGGCGGCGGCCATTCCTGCTACTCCAGCACCGATGATGACGACGTTTTTGCAAGCAGCCGACATCAACGAGCGTGTTGAAGCTTGGCAAGTTTGTCTTTGACTTCCTGAAAACAAATGCGGAACCAGACGGTGAAATGGGCCGGGTATTGCTTCATTTCGAATTCCAAATCAGCCAGTCCGACATACCTGTAGCTCGCCACCTCTTCCGGATTGGGGTCCGGTGTTTGGTCTGAATATCCGATCAAAACATGGTCGAGTTCGTGCTCGATGAGCGTATTGGAAAATTCACTGCGATACAAAAACTGGAACACCGGTTTGGCTTGGCAATAGAGTCCCATTTCTTCTTGCAACCGACGGGTGGCAGCGTCTGAAGGGGATTCACCCAGGCGAGGGTGACTGCAACATGCGTTGGTCCAGAGACCGGGGCTGTGGTATTTGTCCCACGCGCGTTGTTGGAGCAGCCATTCGCCTTTGCTATTGAAAATGAAAAATGAAAAAGCCCGATGGAGCAAGCCTTTTTCGTGGGCTTCCATTTTTTCCATCACACCCAATTCTCGATCATTGGGATCCACGAGGACGACCATGTCAGTGCCCACAGCCGGGGTCAAATTGTCAGTTGGAATGGTCATCTCGGATGTGTTGAATGAAAGTTAAGGCGAAAGCGGCGTGGTCGGGGTCTTCCGACCAATGGCCGGTAGTGAGCGCCCTGGCGATGCAGGCCGCGTCTTCTTCCATGCGGTCATTGTAGCCCAAAAAGGAGGGCACCTTCCATTGCACAGACAACCGAAACAACCGAAGTTCCGGATTGGTCGGTTCGGCAGCAATGGCCTCTTCCAAGGGTTCTTTTCCGGCGTTAAAATGGGTGAGTTTTTCGAATGGATTGAACAGCGGTTCCGCGCGCATCATCTCTGCTGTTGCTTCGAAGCCTTGTGCCAACCAAGAGCCTGAAGCTTCCAAACTGAATGCTTCAGCAGCCGCGACAAATTGATCCACTGTGGCAACATCGCTTGGATTTAAACAAGCGGCGCGATAGGCTTCACGTACACGGATAAGTTCGGGCAATTGGCCGCAGACAGCTGAAACAGAAGAAGCCCAAAAGAGAGCCAAAGCGACGCCCACTTTAAACCGAGAATTGCCCGCCCGAATCATCACAACAAGTTGAAAGAATGTCGGAGATATGAGCTTACGGCCAACGTGGCTTTGCGCGAATTCGGGATGCGTACCCGTTCGGTCATGATGCGGTCGCTCGGGAGAGACCGGATTTTTTGGAACAAGCGTTGGTAGTAAATGTAGGCGACATAAACCCCGAGGCGGCTGGTTTGCGGCAACTGCACGATGCCTTTGTAGGCTTCGCGGAAGTCAGCATCAATTTCCTCTTCAATGCGCGCTTTTGTATCCTCGTTGAAGGTGGTCATGTCCACGTTGGGGAAATACGTACGGCCCATTTCTTGGAAGTCCGCTTTCATATCCCGCAGGAAGTTGATTTTTTGGAAAGCCGCTCCCAATCGCTCAGCATACGGCATCAACCGATCAAATTCGGCTTGGTCTCCGTTGACAAATACCTTCAAGCACATCAACCCGACCACTTCCGCTGAACCGACGATGTACTCCTCAAACCCCGCGCGGTCATAATCGGATTTATGTAAATCCCATTCCATGCTGCGGAGGAACAAATCGACGTGTTTTTTATCGAGGTTGTAGGTGTGGTAGACGTCTTGGAACGCGTGCAGGATGGGATTCAAGCTGATTCCATCGTTCAGGGCGTGCTCCGTGTCTTGCTTGAAGCGTTCGAATAACGTTGCTTTATCGGCATGATGAAAGCTGTCGACAATTTCGTCTGCAAACCGAACAAAACCGTAAATCGAATAAATGGGTTGGCGCAGGGCTGGACCCAAGAAGCGGATGCCCATGGAAAACGATGTGCTGTAGGATTTCGTGGTGATCACGCTGCACGACCGGCACACGTCATTGTATAGTTTCAAGGCATCCATGTCTGGGTAACAATGTACGGGGTGGATTGGTTCACACCTTTAATTTGGTAGACTATTTATCCAATTGTGCGCTTCATGCCCAACCACTTCGCCGCTGATGAGGCTCGGCGGTACCCCGGGACCGGGCGTTGTGAGTTGTCCGGTGAAGAACAGTCCGGGGAGTTTGCTCTTCATTTTTGGCTTCCAAAAAGCGGTTTGGCGCAAGGTGTTGGCGAGCCCGTAAGCATTGCCTTTGAATGCGCGGTAATCTTCCTGAAACTCTTCATGAGCGAATGAACGTTTGTAGACAATGTGCGGTCGGATGTCCATGCCGACGTGCTGCTCAAGCCGATCACACATCTCGTTGAAATAGCGGTCGCGCAGCCCCGGCTGGTCCTTCAATCCGGGGGCAAGCGGGATGAGAAAGAACATGTTTTCACATCCATCGGGAGCAATCCCGCTGTCTGTTTTGGTCGGAGCACTGACGTAAAAGAGGGGGTTGTCCGGCCACGTTTGTGTATCATAAATCGTCTCAGCGTGCGGTCCGAAAGGTGTGTCGAAGAAGAGGTTGTGGTGCTGGAGATGCGGCACCCGCTTGTCCACGCCCACATAGAAAAGGAGGGAGCTCGGTGACATCACGCGCTGGTCCCAGTATTTTTCGTCGTAGCGGCGCCATCGGGCAGGCAGCAAGTGCTGCTCGACGTGGTGGTAATCCGCTCCGGCGACCACGGTTGGGGTCATCCAACGTGTGCCATCTTGAAGTTCGGCGCCCGTCACGCGTTGCCCGTCATCGGTGATTTGCTTGACGTCGCAGTTGTAGTGGAAGCGCACGCCTTTTTTCTCCGCCACGCGCACCATCGCCCGCACGATTTCGTGCATGCCGCCCATGGGGTACCAGGTCCCGAGAACGGTGTCGGCGTAATTCATCAGGCTGTAAAGTGCGGGTGTTTTCTCCGGTTTGGCGCCGAGGAAGAGCACGGGGAACTCGATGATTTGTAGCAGGCGTTCGTCACTGAAGTATTTCCGGGCGTGCTCGCTGAAGCTTCGGAGCAACGTCAGTTTGGTGGACTGCTTGAGGGTTTCCCACGTAGCGAATTCCATGACGCTGTGCGCGGGTTTTTGGACGAAACCGTTCATGCCGATTTCGTATTTGACTTGCGCTTCATCGAGGAACTCCTGCAAGGCGGCGCCGGCGCCGGGTTCGATGGCGTCGAAAGTGGCCTTTAACGCTTCGAGGTCGGCTGGGATTTCGACTGGACCGTTTTCGAACCAAACCGTGTAGGAAGGGTCGAGTCGGACGAGGTTGAGCTCCTTTTGAACGTCGCTGCCGAATTTCTTGAAATAGGCCTCGAACACATCCGGCATCCAATACCAGCTGGGACCCATGTCGAATGTAAAGCCCTCAGCCTCAAAGACTCGTGCGCGGCCTCCCGCGTGGTCGTGCCGCTCGAGCAAATCTACTTGGTGCCCGAGTTCGGCCAATTGCGTTGCCGCAGCGATTCCGGCAAAGCCGGCACCGATGACCAGTGCGTCCGTGGAGTTGTGTTCCGTCATGCTTGCAAAACAAAGGTGTTCTGTCGCTTGTTCAATGAAGAGTGTAAAGAGATTTTTTTAGTGTTACCGAAAGGTTGCTCGTGTTGTGACGAAAAAAAACAGACCGAATGTCACAATGAGCAACCGGCAGAAGTAAAGAATTAAAATGAATCAGTTTCAATGCATTGCGATTTGGGCTTGCTTAGCTTCAGCTGCATGGCTTTTTGGCTGCAAAAAAGAAGTCATTGACGTCACGGTTACGGAGTTGGAAATCCCAACTCCTGAGGAGATCGCATCTGTGGATTGTCCAGAGTTCATGCTCGATATGGGTGACCCCTGCACCATCGAAAATCAAGCGGGACTTCTCTCGACCGATTGCGAGTGCCTCGATCCCAGTTCAGTCGAAGTGGTTGTGTTGGACTTCGTCAACGATATCGGCACTGATGTGGTGGTGACGGTCGAGATGGAGCCGGCTTTTTTGGCTGGCAAGACCTATGTCGTTGTTCCGGTTGAAGGGGTCGCAAAGCCCTATTATTTTCCCTTAGGAACGTCGAACCTTTCTGTATCCGCATTTTTTGTATGTGCGGATTTCGGAGTCTCTGATGAGTTGGTGGACCATTCCAATTCACCTTCCATTGGAGGGACAACTGTTCAATTGCATGTGGGTTGCCCATGATTTGGCAGAGTTGCCACTAACGGTCGAGCAGATGGAATCAAATGCGGTGCCCTTGGATTCGAATGCATCCCTCGTAGAGAAGAGCTTGAACGGTGATGCGGGTGCTCAGCGGGGCTTGTTTGATTCCTTATTGCCATATTTGAAAAGTGCCGTGCGGCGCTACATCTGGTCTGAGGATGACGTGCAGGACGTCTTGCAAGAGGCCTTTATCCGCATTTTTAGCAACCTGCATCAGTTCGATGCAAGCAAAGGAAAGGTGCAAACTTGGGCCACCAAAATTGCGGTCAATGCGGCCATTACCTTTGGCTTGAAAGCATCCAAGCGCAGCGAGCAGATTCTGTCGCTAGCACCGGAAATTCAAGAACCGGCTGTGTTGGATCAGTTGAATGCAGAAGCCTTGTTGAGTCGGCTGAAGGCCTTGCCACGTGAGCAATATGACGTGTTGATTCTCCATGCGGTAGACGGGTATTCCCACGACGAGATTGCCGGGCTATTGAACATTTCGTCCATGGCTTCGCGCAAGCGCCTGTCACGGGCTAAACAGTGGATTGCCTCCCGATTTCATGTGGAAGGGAGTGAAATGATCCTGAAAAAAAATATCGATCATGAAACGGATTGAAGAAATTTTGAAATCCAAATTGGGCGGAACCAAGGCAGAGGCGAATCCGTCTATGGACGATGCGCTTTGGAACAAAGTCGAATCAGGTCTGAACGGATCGCTTCCTGCCGGCGGCACGGCCGGTCATGCGATTGGGCGGACTTGGGCTGTTTTTGGCGGGGTGACCCTTTTCGCCGCAGGAGTGGGTGTGGGCTTGATGTGGGATGAAAAGCAATTTCACGATCCCGTCACGCAGTCCATTGAGGCCACAGATGTTGAGGAACGTTTTCGAGCACATTCCTATTCAGAAGCTCGCGAAACGCAAAGCGCTGCAACTTTTTCAGAGGCTGAGGGTTCCAGCAATTCATCGAACGAAGTTGAGCCAACTCTTGCCGATGCATCGCATGAACATGCTCCTTTGATGTCTTCTGCCTTAAACACCCGAAACAACTACCGAACGGAAACTGTCGAACGGGAACCTGCTGGTCAAACGGCCATGCCTGCACAGCCATCCGCTGATGCGGGCGCTCCTTTCCATACCCAAATCACAGAAGCACCTCGGTCAGGTGAAGGACAACCTGTGCTGGAACCTCAATCCCCGTTCATTCCCCCATTGGCCCTAAATCCGATTGGAATCAGCGGTGATCACAATTCAGCCGAGCCTTTCTTGCAACACATGAACCGCGATATGCCGGCGCACGCCCGTCATTTTGCGATTCGAGCATTCGGTGGCTTGACATTGAGTCAATTTCAATACCGAACCGAAGACCTCAGAGCGTTCAGCAATCGATTCCACACTGCATCGAGTGGCGGCGGTGGTTTCGCGTTCGATTTTGAGTACAAGGACCAAGATTGGTCTGTTGGATTGGGTTGGCTGGATTTCGCGCAGCGATTGGAATTTGAGCACACTTGGCAAACCGAATTCACTGATCCCAATGGCATCGTGTCCGTGGAAATCGATCAGATTTCGGGGGATACGATTGCGATGGAAACCGGTCCGTTGTTGGTTACGGCTACACACCACCGACACGTTCGCGATTTCAACCACATCAGTGCGATTGTGATTCCCATGGAATGGCGCAAGCAAGTCCTTTTTTCGAGGTGGACCCTTGGAACAGGCGTTGGTGGGCAGTTCCTCATTCGCACAGGCGCCAACGGTCAATCCTTTGTCGCCGAAGGTACCTTGGCCCGTTTCGACGATGCCGACTTGCCTCGGCAAAGGATATCGTGGTCGCCAACAGCGCGTGTATATGCCGGGTATCAATTTTTTCCGGAATGGCAATTGGACTTTTCTGTGGCAGCAGGTTTCCAACCGATGGGTAGTATGAATCGCGAAGACTTGGTCAACCCCCTGCTCACGCCGTGGGAAGGTCAGCTCCGTACCCTTCAGATTGCCGGAGGAATCACGCACTTTTTTCAGGCGTCTCGAAAGGAGGCAAATCCGTAACGGGTTGGTTTTCAGAAAAACAGAGAGCCCAAGCCGGAGAACAAATGCAGAAAACGCAGGTTATACCCTAATAGGTGTGATCCATGCTTGAAAAAAGCGAAAATCTGGGATTCCTGTCACATCCGGAATGGGTGCAGGGTAACTCCAGCAGACAACCTCAAGCGAGAAAAAAATGAATTACGCAAAAATGAAAAATTTTACAGCCGGCATACTCGGAATGCTTTTGAGTCTCTTTTTGACAGAGGTCCAAGCGCAATGCGAAGCCGACACCACGATTTACTTGACGGACTTTGTGTTCACCCCCAGTGCGGTTACCATTTCGGTGGGGCAAACCGTCGCATTCGTCAACGCCGAGGGCATTCACAATGTCGACGGAACGGCTGAAAGTAATCCCGTGCCCTTCTTCCTCGATGAAACAGAAGGCAACATTAACGGCGTGTGCATGGGCACGGTGACGTTTGACGTTCCCGGCACGTACACCTTTACGTCGTCGATTGGCGTTCAACCTGAGCTCGGAATGACGGGCACCATTGTCGTCGATGCCGAAACGCTGGCGGATGTGATGGCTGATTTCACTGGAGGGGGCGAATTGGAAAACCTTGCCGCTTGGCAGTCCTGCTGGGCGTTCACCACGTATTACAGCGCCAATTACATCAACGGACAGCCGGGGAACACCGGCTGGGTAGGAGGTGTTGACCTCGCCGGCAACGAAGAATACACCGTTTTCGTTCCGACCGATGCAGCCGTTAATGACTTGATGGAATTGATGAACTTAAGCCAGTTCGACATGCTCGCATTCTACGACATGGTTCCGGCGTTGGCTTACCACATTATCCCTGGAGTTTACATGGCGAGCGACTTGGAAGACGGCATGACTTTGCCCACAGCGGAGGGTCAATCGGTCACCATTTCCATCGGCGATGCCGGCGCTGCGGTGGACGCTGCCAACATCATTTACAGCGACATCGCCGCATTCAATGGTGTGATTCACGTGATCGACGGCATTTTGGCTCCGGCGGGCTACCCCAGTGCGACGACATGGGATGCCATTGTGCAGAGCCCCGATCACACCATCTTGGAGCAGGCGCTCCTCAACGAAGGCTTGAACGAGGCGTTGCGCGGACAGCCCATTTTGAACGACAACGAACCGGCGGAAGGTCCCTTCACCGTGTTCGCCCCAACGGATGATGCGTTCATCGCATTTGCTGAAGAGAACGGCTTCGCCAGTGTGTCCGAATTGCTGCAATCGCAGTTCATGGACGACATCTTGCACGCGCATTTGGTTGAAGCGGTTTATGAGAGCAATCAATTGTACAATGGCCAAAACTTATCTTCCTACAACAACCAATCGATCAGCATTGCCATCGATGCGGATGGCGTTTCGGCCAATACTGCGCCGGTGATTCAACCGGACATTCTAGCGTACAACGGTGTCGTTCATGCGCTTGGTGAAGTCATGCCCTTTGACTTTCCGGCACCTGCAGGGACGTGCGGAACGTGGACCATTCACATGACTTCTAACCCGGCTGGCGGAACCGGCTGGGGCGGCGCAACGGTCAATGTCTTGTCGAATGGCATTTTGATCGCTTCGGAAACCAAAACGACGAATGCCCCGGAATCGTTCATGATTCCAGTGGACGAAGGCAGCCGCATTGATGTCATTTACATCCCCGGCGGAACTCCGGGCTACCACGGTTTTGAGGTGGTGGATGAATCCGGAAACACAGTCTATGAGAGTCAAGGCTCGGTGGATTGGAACGGAATCAGCACACTACCGATGACGGTCTACGGATTGAACCCTTGTGGCGCCGCCCCGACGTGTGGGTTGGTGGAAATCCAATTCCTCGACGATTCCCAAGACGGCTGGTACGGAGGGAGCATGGGGGTCTACTCGGAATCGGGCCTCGAAGCCAACATCTTTTTCAACCCGGATTTCGACGGGGACGGCTACGCTGACTACCAAGGCTTCATGGATCGTCGTGTTGCGGTCACCGTGGATGCAGGGGAAGTGGATTTCATTGTGAATCAGCCTGTCGTTTTTGCGGAATATTGCGGCTACATCGTGCGAGACCCGTCCGGGCAAATTGTGGTGGATCAAAACATCGAATTTGAAGAGCCTGCCTCCGTTTCGGGTGTCGTAATTTGTGAATCTGAGGATACCGGATCGTGCAATGCCCAATTTGATGTAGAGCAGGCTACAACAGAAAATGGAACCCCCATTGCGGGAGCCGTGAATGTGGTGATTTACGATTACAATCCAAATGCTTCGTATGCTTGGGATTTTGGCGATGAGGGAGGAATAAGTGACGAGCCATTCCCCACTTACACCTACGAGGCCAATGGACCGTACAACCTGTGCTTAACCGTCACAGACGATGCTGCCGATTGCACCGATACGTATTGCGAGGCGATCACAGTGGACTCGTTGGGATTGCTCGATGGTTTTGTCGAAGGATTTGTCATCAATGTCATCGACGGTGGCACGGCCAACGCTGTGACCGAGTTGAATGCGTTCTTCTCTGAAGCATCGGTTTACCCCAATCCGGCCTCAGATTGGTTGATGGTGAGTGGAATCGAGCCCCAGGTGGTTTGGAACGCCCGATTGATGAGTCTCACTGGACAAATCGTTAGCGAATTCAACGGAACGGGGCCCCAGCAGCTCGCGTTGTCAGGGATCACCCCCGGCATGTATTTGCTGCAGTTCAATGGCGAACAAACGTCTTCCAAGACCCTTCGCGTGGTGATTGAATGATGATATAAAACACTTTTTGGTATAGGATTGAAACGGAATCCCCCTGTGTTCATGGAATGCGGGGGGATTTTCGTTCGTCGTACTTTTGTGTTATGGCAGGGAATGCACACGGTTTTGATTTGGTGGCGTTTGGCGCCCACCCGGACGATGTCGAGTTGTTTGCGGGCGGCACCATCGCAAAGAGCGTGGCCCAAGGCATGCGCGTCGCCATCGTGGATTTGACCCGCGGAGAACTCGGCACCCGTGGTACTGCGGAAACCCGTGCGACCGAGTCAGCGGCAGCCCAGGCCATTTTGGGAGTCGAGCACCGCGAAAACCTTGACCTTGGGGATGGATTTTTTGAAGTGAATGAGGTGTCTTTGCGAGCGGTCATCGAAGTTTTGCGGCGGCTGCGTCCGCTAAAGGTATTGGCCAATGCATGGAGCGATCGCCATCCCGATCACGGGCGCGGCGCCGAGCTCGTGCACCGCGCGGCGTTTCTGAGCGGACTGCCTAAGATTGATACGGGCCAGGATGCCTGGCGCCCCGAGGCGGTTTACCACGGCATTCAAGACCACTGGCTCGAACCCGATTTTGTGGTGGACATCACCGGATACGAGGACATCAAGGCCCGTGCTATTGCTGCCTACGGCACTCAATTTCACAACCCGGACGTGGAATCAGACGAGCCGGCTACCCCCATCAGTTCCCCCGAATTTCTGCAGCATTTGCAGGCCCGAGACGTGGCCATGGGGCGGCTCGCAGGGGTCAGGTTGGGAGAGGGGTTTCAGATGAAGCGGCCGCCGGCGGTGGACGGGTTGGGGGTACTCGCTTGAAGGTTCGTATCCTCGTCAATAGATCTGGGGATCAGAGGTTTTCTGTACGTATGGAGGAGAGCGATGTTTGTTTTTAATCAAAATATGAATAACATTGGTGCCGCCAAACCTCTCAAAAAGATGCTTAAAAATCGCCTCTTCGCTTTATTATTGATATTGGGTTCATTCG
>Ga0181556_1003184_pt1 | contig 14388 bp, 21 predicted proteins | sample 011ome_14_FD_148651 | JGI IMG/M metagenome (GOLD analysis project Ga0181556, IMG submission 148651) | Coastal salt marsh microbial communities from the Groves Creek Marsh, Skidaway Island, Georgia - 011505AT metaG (spades assembly) | ecosystem: Environmental > Aquatic > Marine > Intertidal zone... | reverse complement strand
CAGGTTCTCCCTGACGCCCTTGCGCAGAAACTCGGTCGCGCGTCTGGTGCAGACTGCCCCGGCTTTCGAGGTATCACGTCGCTGTTCTTCACGGGTGAGGGTTACCAAGGTGGCTTCCACTGGGTGACCAACAACCCGTACCTGAAAGACCTTGCCATCAAGGTGAAGCGTGCGCCCAAGGGTCTTAACCCCGGCACAGCAACAATTCCTCGCGGTAACGGCAGCGGCCTGACACAGTTTACCAGCGGTGCCCCTGTCGTCCTGAAGTGGTGGCAGCGCAGTTACCCGCAGGCTGGTGGCGCTAACGACCGCGCTCGGATGGGCGTCCGCTACTATGGCGCTGACGGTGAACCGCTGAATGACATCATCTGGGCGTCGATGATTGCAACCGCCACTGATGTCTGGACTGAACGGACTCTGACCGGAACCATCCCCCCTGACACATATGGCGTTCGCATCTACATGGAAATGGAACGCGTCAGCGGCAGCTACAACGACGGCTATATTGACGACATCTCGCTGACCATCGACGCGAACCCGGTGACGATCACCAACGCAGGCGGTGAAATCAGCGGCAATTATGGCTGGGTCAACGAAGTAGGCGACATTGGTCAGCGCTTCAGCAACCCGGCGCCCAGCACCGGGACAGCATACTTCACAGGTGGCGCTTATCCATTGTCGCGGGCCTACCAGATGTTCACCAGCACGGCCACGGGTGACGACGCGAACCCGGCGCACATGATCTATGAGTGCCTGACGAACCGCGACTGGGGTATGGGGTCGTCCGCAACGATGATCGACGTTGGCAGTTTCGAGCAGGCCGCAAACGTGTTGCTGCTCGAAGGCTTGGGCCTGTCGATGATCTGGACGCGACAGACTTCCATCGAAGCGTTCGTCACGGAAATCCTCGACCACATTCAGGCGACGCTGTTCGTGAACCCGCGCACCGGACTCCTGACGCTGAAACTCATCCGTGGCGATTACGACGTGGATGATCTGCGTCACATCACCGTGGACAATGCTCGGCTGACGAACTTCCAGCGCAAGGCTTGGGGTGAAATCGTCAACGAAATCGTGGTGACGTGGACCAACCCTGAGACGGAACAGGACGAAACGATCACGCTTCAGGACAACTCGGCAATCGCGAGTCAGGGTGACGTGGCTTCCGATAGCCGGAACTACTACGGTGTCCGCAGCGCTGATCTGGCCATGCGACTGGCAGCACGGGATCTGCGCAGTTCTGCCACGCCGTTGGCCAGTTGCGATGCTGAACTCGACCGCAAGGCATGGGACTTGTTGCCCGGTGAAGTCGTCAAGGTGACGTGGCCGGAACACGGACTCAACGCTGTACCGATGCGTGTCGGGCCGGTGGACTACGGGCGTCCCGGTGACCCTGCGATCAAGGCGTCACTCATGGAAGACATCTTCGGCTATGCGACCACGGACTACAGCACACCACCTTCGAGCGGTTGGCAAGACGACGACATCACACCGACGCCGATGCAGTTCGCCAAAGTGTTCACGGTGCCTTCGTTCTTCGCGGCCAACTATCTGCCGACGACGACCATCGGACTGGCTGACATCGAATATCCTGAAGTCATCGCAGGGGTTCTCGCCACGTCACCCAACGCTGTGGCTTACGATCTGTACGGCGACAAGGTGAACGTGGACGGCACCATCACACAGGACACCTTCACCACGAACACTGTTGCCGGTCGCGCGACGCTGACCATCCCACTGGCAGAAGCAGCGGTGTCGGAGTTCGTCGGGTTCACGAATTTCACAGGTCGCGTTGCTCCCGGCAACAGCGTCTTCGTGTTTATCGGTGGCGTTGACGCAGACGACGGCGAGACAGAGATTGCGCTGATCACCGAGAACAGCGGGTCAAGTTACACGCTGAAGCGCGGCATCCTCGACACTGTTCCGCGTGTCTGGGACGCCGGGACGCCGTGTTACTTCATCGAACTGGGTAGCGCGATCAGCGAACGCATCATTCGGTCAGACGGCGAGAATGTTGAATACGCGCTGCTGTCTCGCACGGTTGGCGGAATCCTGTCGCTCGACGTGGCGGAGTCTGTAACCGGCACGCTGAGCGGTCGTCCCCACTACCCGCTGCGGCCAGCCAATGTGAAGGTCAACGGCCAAGGGTTCGGCGTGGTGGACATTAGCGCGGTCGATCCGATTCCTGTGACGTGGGCGAACCGCAACCGCACAATGGAAAACAGCCAAGTCGTCTACTGGGACGACGCCAATGTGACACCTGAAGCCGGTCAGACGACCACGGTTGGGCTTTACACCGAAGCGGGGGCGCTGATCACCGAGTTCACCGGCCTCACCGGCACGTCGCACAGCTTCGCGGTGTCGGCACTGGGCGCGAACACCCGTGCCGTGGTCAAGGTGAAATCTGTGCGCGACGGCTTTGACTCGCTTCAGGCGCATTCGATCATCGTCGATAAGACTGCCGGTTCCGGTTCAGGTGGTGGGACGGGCGAGGGTGGTGGCACGGGTGAGTTCCCTGACACTGTTGGCTGGACGGCGTTCACCCCGATCAGCGGGACCGTATACTCGCCGCTGACAACAGTTGAGACGATTTCCACGTTGTCGGGCAGCACCGTCACTGCCGTAGCTTCGCTGACCTACACCAACCATTCCTCATTGGTTCGGTCGATGAACATCAAATTCCAGTATCGCATTGCTGGAACGACCGATTGGACCGACATGGGTGCGCCTGCCGGGGGTAGCGGGTCATACTTTGACGGGGAAACCAGCGAATACGATCTTGGTGCGGTGTCAATCACGCGCACGCTCACCGGTATTCCGGCGAACGACTACGACGTGCGACTGGTCGGCAACGTCAACGCTGGCGGTGTACCACTCTACCCTGAAGGTTCAGCGTCGGTGACGGTTACCGGGGGTAGTTAAGTAGGCTTCGAGTTAACAGGGTTGCCATTCCCCATCCACCCGTGGTAGTGCAATCACTAAATAGGTGATCGACCACGGGTGGCGCAACCATGTCCATTTTTCAGAAATTGCTCACCGCGCAAGAAATGGCGCTCTGTCTCGTCCGCAAGTGGTGGCGTCCTCTCACGCAAATGGGCATTGGCGCGGCGCTGATTGTCAACGGCGTGGTCATCCCAATCTACACTTGGACCGTTCCTGATATGACGGCGATGGCGGCTTATGTGGCCGCTGCAACTGCTGCTTTCGGTGTCAGGGCTTACGAGAAGGCGAACGACCTGACATGAAACTGACACCGCGCATCGTTGCTGCCGTCGCCCACGAAGAAGGGTTGGTCCTCGAAGCCTATAAGGATTCAGAAAACGTCTGGACTTGGAGTCTAGGTGTGACCAACGCTTCGGGGCATCAGGTTTACCCGCGCTACCTCGACAAGCCGACGACCATCGAGCGCGCTCTGGAAGTCGCAATCTGGCTGCTCGAAAATAAGTATCTCCCGGCTGTCCGTAACGCTTTTGCCGGTCACACTTTGACCGAGAACCAGATTGCCGGGGCGCTGTCGTTTCACTGGAACACTGGTGCGATCAGCACTGCATCATGGGTGAAGAGTTTCAAGGCTGGGGACATGGTGAAAGCCCGCGCCGGATATCTCGACTGGGACATCCCCGCATCCATCATTCCGCGTCGCAAGCGTGACGCAGCACTGTTCTTCGACAACAAGTGGCCGGATCTGCGGACGCCTATTTGGAAGGTTGCCAAGCCGTCCTACCGCCCGGTTGGTGGTAAGCCCATCGACATCCTCCCGATGCTTCAACAGATCATGGGAGGTAAGTGATGTTCCCAATCCCTACACCGTGGAAACTCGGCACCATCGCTTTCGGTGTCCTGTCCCTCGCACTGGTCGGCAAGGTGGTATTGCAGAACCACCAGATCCACAAACTCGAAGACTCCCTGACGCTCTGCCAAGCGGACCTCACCACGTCGCGCAACAACGCTGCCACGCTGGAAGCCGCACTGGAAGACCAGAACCAGTCGATCCTCATCCTGTCAGCCGAAACACAGCGACGCCTTGCCGCTGCCAAGGTGGCCGTGGGCGAAGCGCAGAAGCGCACCCGCGCCGCTGAGCAGAAGGTCGCTGTGTTGCAGAGCCGCCCCATCAATGGGGACACGCTGGAAGAGCGCATCAAAGACGTGGATGCACGGGTGTTGGAGAACCTGCGATGAACCGCTCCACCCTCATACCCCTTGTCGCTCTGACTCTCGCCGGTTGTGCGACCAAGCCTGAACCAATCGTTCGCACTGTCACCGTCAACGTACCAGTAGCTGTCGAATGTGTCCCTGCGACGCTCGACCCCGCACCTTCATACCCCGACACAGACGAAGCGCTCCGCAGCGCACGGGATGCAGCGGAACGCTATGCGTTGATCGCCGCTGGCCGGTTGCTGCGTGACGCGCGACTGGGGGAACTTGAACCTGTGATTCTGGTTTGCCGAGAGGGTGTAAAGTGAGCGAAGACGTGATGCAAGTTGCCCGTGAAGCCCTTGATCTTGCCCGTGATGTTGATCGTCGAGTCAACGGCCACGAAGACATCTGTGCAATTCGCTACCGGCAACTGGAACACAATATCACAGAAGTGAAGTCCGACATCGGAGATGTGAAGAAAATCCTCGCTTGGGCGGGGACCACGGGCTTCGGTATCATCATGGCAGCACTGGCATTCTTCATCAAGGTGCAGTTCGACGCCAATAGTGAGATGCAGAAGACCATTCAAGAACTCCAAACGCAGAGTATGTATGAGCGAACCAAATGACCTCGACTCGCTGCGCCAGTGGGCGTCTCCCAGGCAACTAGAATATATCGACGCGATTCAGCGAACCGGCAGCGCCCGTGCGGCTGCGAGACAGTGTGGCGTCCACCACGACATCGTTCGCAAGAGCATCGGGCGGCTGAAGAAGCGTGCTGCGGTGCATGGTTGGTCGCCGGAACATCACATGACCAAGACGGCCCCAGAACCATTCGTGGTGAAGGGTGTCTCGACCTACTACGACAAGGAAGGTGCGCCGCGCGGCCAGTGGGTCAAGACGCGACTGGACGAACAGAAATGGCTGGAAGCAGTCAAAGAAGCCGTCGAAGGCTTCGTGGCAGACGTAGCGCCGATACCGGCTGCACCACCACTGGAAGGGCGCGATACCGACGTTATACCGTGGATCAATATTGGTGACGCGCATCTCGGAATGTTGGCCCATGAAGTCGAGACCGGTGCCAACTTCGACATGAAGATTTGCGAACGTGAAATGTGCGCTGCGATCAGCACGCTAATTGACGAAGCGGGGGAGCATGAGCGATGCGTTATTCAGGATCTTGGCGACTTCACGCACGCCGAAAACACGCGCGGAGAAACTGAAGCAAGTGGTCACCGCCTCGACATGGACGGTCGCTACTACAAGATGATCAACGTCTATAGCCGCTTGATGCGCTTCATCGTGGACAAGGCGTTGAGCAAGTTCAATAACGTGGATGTCATCATTAATCAGGGCAACCACAGCCGAAAAAACGACTGGTGGATGTCAGAAGTGTTGCGCGTTGCCTACGGGCACACAGGTCGCGTCAATGTCCTGAACAACGGCAACGTCTTCATTGGTTATCGTATGGGTAAGACACTGGTGGTGTCGCATCATAGCGACAAGTGCAAACCCGGAGTGTTGCCGCAGGTGGTGGCCACAGACTTCGCTGCTGATTGGGGTGAAACTGTCTATCGCTACGTGGATATAGGTCATGTGCATCACAGCATGAAACTGAAGGAAGCCGGTGGTTGTACCGTTGAGTCCTTCAATACGCTGGCTCCGCTCGACCAGTACGCCCATGACGGGGGTTGGCGGTCGCGGCAGTCCATTACCATGATCATGCGCAGTCGAACCTACGGGGAAATCGGTCGCCGGGTGCTACCAATCGAGCGCGTCAGGGATCTGATCGACGCTGCCAGATCGACCGGTGAGAAGCCGCATTACCGACCACCGGAGCATCGGGCCTTCGCGGTATGAGCCACTGGTACACCCTCGACACCTTGACGTTCATGGATTTAAAATGGTTCAGTGATGCAGACCGAACAGCCGGTGCGTCGCTCAAGATCGTTGAAGGTCTCACGAATCAGTGTGAAGTTGTCGAGGTTCAATACCACGCTACCGGCGACTATGAAGACCGCTGGATCGACCGGGCTGGCAACGTCAAAGACCTTGCGTTTTGGCGTCCCTGTCGCCAGACAGCGTAGCCAGTTCCATCAACCGCTGGAAGAAGCCGACCTCGACGCCTGTGAAACGTCCACGTTCGACCATTGTTCTCATCGACTGAATGAAAAATGGGTGGATGTCGTCGCGGTTGCCAAGATGATTGACGAATAAGTTTGCTCTGTTTCTACCAGTTTCGCAATCTTTGACCCAGTTCCCGGTTGATGCGTCAACCCAAAAGTCATCACCAATTATCACATGCTGTTGATGCAAGGCAACCACGTTCGACAACAACCCCTCCTTTGCTACTTCTGTCACCTTGCGCACATAAATGTTACGCAATTGTTTTCAAGCGAAAATTGAATCGAAGTCGTCTTCGCTGAGCGAAACCGGCCTAGGATAGGGTGGCGATGTGACTCGCTGTATCGGGTAGTAGTCGGTATGGTTGGCACCCGCTGCCCATACCACCCACATAACATCCATCAGCGGACTGCTGCCACGTTCTTTTTCGAGGAACGAAGGACGCCACGTGAGAGGTAGCACGCGGGTCGGTCGATGGGTCTCGAAGAGTCGGCGTCGCTTTGCTGCGTGCCAATACTGAGACTTCAACAACATGGCCACCACGGGAGCCTGCTTCATGCTGTGTTCGATGAACTTATCTGCGATGTTGAACGGCGGGTTGGTGATAACAGCGTCGTATCCAAGATCCGAAAAGTCGGTTTCAAGGAAGTTGACACCGCCGTCACCGTAACCAGACTCTTGGCGAAGGTCGCAGCCGTAGACATCGTAGCCACATTCGACCAGTGCCTTTGCCATAGCCCCGTCGCCACATGCGGGTTCCAATACAAGCGACTTCTCTGGGAGAATGTCGAGGATGTGGGGACGAAGGCTATATGTAACGTCAGGTGGGGTTGGATAGAAATCAGCAGGCTTCCTATCCCATTTCTGTATTGCACCTACAATGGCGCTGGAAAGATTGCCCAAAGGTGCAGCAGTTTCAGTCATCCAAACAGATCCTCAAATTCATCATCAGGTGTCGCCAGCATCGCCGCCTCAACAGCAGCCTGTTTCTTCTTCACCATTTCAGCAGCGTAACGCCGCTCCAAGTCGCGCGTCTTTCGCTCGTCTTCCAGCAGTGCAGCACGCAGCGCCGCTACGGGGTCGCCCATCGCCTTGCCGTCGTGCGTCAGCCGCTTTGGCTCGTAGTGGTAGACCGATGCCTGCCACCCTTGGTCGTCGCGGAACAACTGAATGTGGCCGTAGGTGAGGCGTGACTCACGCAGCAGCGCTTCGATGGAGTCATCGGTCATGCCGGTCACAGTCGCGGCTGAACTCTTCGTAACTGTAGTCACTTGCGCCGGGCAATCCTTCCATCTCAGGTGGAGTCCCCCAGCGAAACTGTGTCGCGAAGTCATCGACCATATCCCGGCGCGTCTTCGCCTCCCAATGGATACCAGCAGAGCCGCACTTCCAAGCGCCGAAGAAGCGTGTGCGCCAGTGGTCGGCACGTTCCTGTTCACAGGTGCGGTAGAACGGTTCCCCGGTGACGCTGTTGATCATCTTCGTGCGACGGCAAACAGTTCCACCGCTACCCCGGTCGCCCATGTGTCGACAGTCGATGCAGAGTTTCATCAGATTAGCCCCAGCGCCGTCAGGTAGGTGTCCAGCAGCATTTGCTGTTCGCGCCGATCATCAGGATTCATTTTGCGGATCTTGATGACTTGGCGGAATATTTTCGGGCAATAACCTACCGCCTTAACTTCCGAGACGACATCTTTTTGGTCGTCCATGATACCCTTGCGCTCTTCCTCCAGATTTTCGTAACGCTGGATGAGCAAAAGAAGTCGCTCGTCTTCAACTAGTGCATCACTGTTGTGGCCCATACCCGGCGTGCCATCGTCTTCATCATCAAACATATTTGAACTCCCTACTAGCGATTAATGCAAAGTCGCCCGCCGATACTGTAACGCTTCGTCCAAGGTTGACTGCATATACTCAGCCAAATCAGCGATGGTCCCAGTATCGGCGGCAAACTGACCCAAGATGCTCAGATACGCTGCCACTGCTTCGCTCGGTCCCGCTGCTTCCAGCATCTCGTCGAACAGTTCCTCGGCTTCGTCCCAGAGTTCATCTTGGTTCATGTGAATCACCTTACGGTTGAGTCGTCACCTAGTCAACCGGCTATCGAAACGATCCCAGACTTCGGTCCAATTCCCCGTGGTTGCGGCCTTTGAGTATTCCGTGGCACGAGTCTCGAAGAAGTTGCCATGTTCGACACCGTTTAGCAGTGGAATCAGCCACGGTAGCGGGTGGGCAGTGATCCCGAACATCGGCTCCATACCCAACTGCGACAAGCGCCAGTCCGCTATGAAGCGAATATATGCCTTGATGTCCTCAGCCGTCATGCCTTCGACCGCGCCCAGTTCAAACGCCAGATCGATGAAGCGGTCTTCAATGCCAACAGTGTTCGCACAGTGGTTGCGAATGCGGTCGATAACCTTCTGCGACAGCGCGCCAGTTTCGCGGGCGAACTCATGGAACAGTCGGATAATACCTTCACAATGAAGCGACTCGTCGCGCACAGACCACGTTACGATCTGCCCCATACCCTTCATCTTGTTGAAACGTGGGAAATTCATCAGCATTGCGAAACTGGCAAACAACTGAAGCCCTTCAGTAAAGCCACCGAACATCGCCAAAGTCGTCAGAATGTCTTCCGCGTTATCCACGCCGAACTGTTGCAGGTAGTCGTGCTTCGCTTTCATTTGGTCGTATTCGAGGAACGCCGCATACTCACTTTCCGGCATCCCGATGGTATCGAGCAGGTGGCTGTATGCTGCGATGTGGACCGTCTCCATGTTGCTGAATGCTGTCAGCATCATCTTGACTTCGGTCGGCTTAAACACGCGACCGTATTTTTCGTGGTAGCAATCTTGCACTTCCACGTCGGCCTGCGTGAAGAAACGGAAAATCTGGGTCAGAAGGTTCCTCTCGGCATCAGACAGGCTGTGCTTCCAGTCGCGAACGTCTTCTGCCAGTGGGACTTCTTCAGGAAGCCAGTGAACCTGTTGCTGTATTTTCCAGTAGTCATAAGCCCACGGATAGTGAAATGGCTTGTATGTTTTCGAGGCTTCAAGCAACGACATTTAGATAACTCCCTTACTGGCAGGCAATACATTCATCGTAGTTGGTTGGCGCGACCATAATTGCAGGCTTCTCGATTGTGTTGTCAGCCTCGACGCCGCCTGCGAAACCGGCGCGCTGTATCGACTTGGACCGCAGGTAGTAGAGGGACTTGATACCCTTCTCCCATGCTTGAAAATGCAGCATCAGCAGATCCCACTTGTCCACGTCGGCAGGAATGAATAGATTCAGACTCTGCGACTGATCGATATATGGCGTGCGGTCGGCGGCTAGTTCCAACAGCCACCTCTGGTCGATTTCAAAACTGGTGCGAAACACTCCCTTCTCAGAATCGCTCAACACGTCGAGGTGTTGTACTGACCCTTCCTTTTCCAGAATGCTGTTCCACACTGCGTCAGTGTTGTTACCGCTGCGGTCCAGAACAGCAGCCAGCGCTGCATTGCGAACTACAAATGAACCGGAAAGCGTCTTGTGCGTGTAGATGTTTGCCGGGATAGGTTCAATACAGGCCGACGCGCCACCGCAGATGATGCTGATCGAAGCTGTTGGGGCAATGGCAGTCTTGTTGCTGAACCTCTTCCTGTAGCCCGCTGCAACCGAATCGGGGCACGGTCCTCGCTCTTCACAGAGTATCTGGTCAGCGGTGTCGAGGTGGCCTGCAATATGGCGAAATATCTTCAAGTTCCACGCCTTTGCAAGAGGGCTTTCGATTGCGACACCCTTCGACTGAAGGAAGCCGTGGAAGCCCATGACGCCAAGGCCCACACTGCGTTCCATCCTCGCAGCATATTTGGCGTTCCGCATTTCTTCTGGTGCGGTGTTGATATAGTCCTGAAGCACGTTGTCGAGGAAGCGCATCACATCGATAATGAAACAGGCGTCACCGTTCCACTGGTCCCATGTTTCAAGGTTGAGTGACGACAGGCAGCATACTGCTGTTCGGTCATTCCCCAGATAATCCCGACCGGTCGGCAGAGTGACTTCCGCACACAAGTTGGACGTGGACACCTTCAGACCGAGTTCTTGGTGGTGGGCAGGTGTCGCACGGTTCACCGTGTCGCTGAACACGATATAAGGTTCACCAGTAGCAAGGCGTGTTTCAACCAGTTTCTGAAACAGCGACCGGGCGTCCACACTGCCTCGCTCAGAACCGTCGTGGGGTGAGCGCAAGGTGAAGCGACTGCCGCTTTTTACCGCCAGCATGAAGTCGTCGCTGACCAGAACGCCGTGATGGAGGTTCAGCGCCTTGCGATTGAAGTCGCCACTGGGTTTGCGGATTTCCAGAAATTCTTCAATTTCAGGGTGGCTGATATCAACATAGGCCGCAGCACTCCCCCTCCGAAGACTACCCTGCGAGATACCCAGTGTGAGTGAGTCCATTACCTTGACGAATGGAATGATCCCGCTGGTTTTACCGTTCAGGCCGACCTTCTCTCCAATGCCCCGCACGTTTCCCCAATAGGTGCCAATTCCGCCCCCGCGCGATGCCAACCAAATGTTCTCGTACCAGCGGTCCGCGATACCCTTTAGGCTGTCTTCCACGCTGTTGAGGTAACACGATATGGGAAGCCCACGGCTGGTTCCACCATTCGACAGAACCGGCGTGGCGGGCATAAACCATAGGCGACTGATGTAATCGTAGACCCGTTGGGCGTGTGCTTGGTCATCTGCGAACGCAGACGCTACGCGAGCGAACATTGTCTGGTAGTTTTCACCGGGCAGAAGATAGCGGTCTTCTAGTGTTGCTTTACCAAAATCCGTCAAAAGGTCGTCGCGTGACTGGTCAATCGCTACGTTAAAGCGCACATTGGGTCTCCCTGAAAAATGGAACAGTCACCCTTATAGTGATTCAGGCCGCACGACAATAGGTGTCTGGCGACGCGCATGTGCCCCTTGGTCCTGCAACCGCATCACTGCGTCCAAGCACCGATGCAGATCCGCAATCGAGCCGGTGTTATGGATTAGATAATCAGGGTTGAGACGATCCACGCGCTCGGAGTCATGGACACCGTGCATCACGCCAAACTTCTCATATAACCACTTCCATACGCGACCCTTGAACGCCGCTGGACCTTTGCCGGGTCGCACGATCAGAATGGTAAACCCGTTGAGGCGTCGCACTGCCACTTCCTCATTGGGAAACCTCACACTGTCGTTCATCGCAGCATCTACGCCACTGGCAGCGTGCTTCCACGCATTCACCCACAGGTCGTCGCTGATCTGTCTGCGACCCCACTCGGTTCCAAGTGAAATCTGAGCATGGCGACTGGTAACACCGAGACAGGGTATCACCGATTCCTTACCGCCGCCTTCGAGGTAGTAGGTGATTTCAGGACCGTTCATCCCGAAGCGGCGTAGCAGTGCTGCCAGCATGTCACGCAGCGGCTCGGCAATGTGCAGCCGCGTGTAGCCGTAGCTCTGGGCGAGGTAATTCGCTGCTTCTGTTTTGCCTGAACCGGCGAAGCCTGAGAGGCCGATTGGTGGTAGGGTCATGTAGTTTACTCCTAGAAACGTATGTCGCCGTCTTCCCAGTCGTAGATCGACCAGCCAAAGTTCTCACGAAGCCAGTGATCGAGGGTCATTGGGCTTCCAACAGCTTCACAGCAACACGCATCTGCAGAGTCCCGTCGCGCTGCCCAGCCAGCACAGCATCGCGCGACGCCTTATCGCTGTCGCCAATCTCAGCGGCGACCATCTGGCGGGCTTTCAACACCACAGGGTCAACTGCGAGGTCGGGATAACGGGCGATGGCGTCGGCTTTCCACTGCAAGAGGCTCTGGTTTTCCACCAGCAGACCCTTGATGCGGGTTTCGTACTTCAGCACCGATACCACGCTGTCATCACCGCATTCCGGTGGTCGCAACACAAGCGTTCCACTGTGGGGCCTCTGACGGCTTCAGCTTCTTCGCTACTACAGGTGGCTTCCCATCAGCACTGATCGACCACTTGTAAGGCGGGCGACCTCGACCATCCTTGGCAGTGTCATCGGTTTCGCGCGACAACTCGCCTCGCAGATACATGCTGTGCAGTTGCGCGTAGACCGTCTGCTTGTTGACGTGCGGCATGAACTCGACGATCTGGCCGCTGGTGACGCCGGGAAGGTTCTTCAGGACTTCGAGGATTTCGCTGGTGATGCTCATGCTTCGGACTCCTCGACGTTGCGGATGAAAGGTAGCGGAGCGTAGTGCGGATCACCCTCGTCGTCGAAAAACCAAGCCATCCCCAACTTGTTCTGAAGGTCCAGTCCGGCCTTGTCATGCCACTCACCACAAATAAACGCCATTGCGTCACCGTTTTCGTCAAACCCGACAAACTCACACGGCACCGGAACAGGATTCCTGTCGCACGGAACGGTTTCGATGGGCTTGGTCCAGTCAATCATTCGAATCACTCCCTTAATCTGTTCATCAACCGTAAGTTGAAACAGCAACACCGTCAAGAGAAGATGTCGTCAAACTCGTCCTCCACCGGATCAACCCAACGACCGCACACCCGCTCCCACAGTTCGTCCAGCTTCGCATCACAGCGGCCCGACTTCCGATATGCGTCTTCCATCGCTGCCAGTGGGGTCTTCCCTTCACCGCGCGACAGTTCATACGTCACCCAGCCACCTTGGTCGGTCTTTTGCGGCGTGAACGCAACGCATTGGCACCCTCGACCGACCTTGGTTGGCCGATCCACGCAGAGACCGCGCTTGCCTGACTCGCGGTGGAACTCTTTCCAGTAGGGGAGTTTCCGTAGGCTGTCGATTTCCGGGTCTGGTCGCCATAGCATTTCATCAAGAACCTTGTATGGACGGGAAGCACTTGAACTGCTCATTGTCATACCCCATTGCTTCCATAGCACCGTCCCACGCAGCCTGCCAAAGTTGCGCGGTGTGACTGGTGCAGGAGTAACTGTTGCGCGGGTCGCGATACTTGGGCACGCACTTGTCTGCGATGCGTGTTGCGCGTTCTTTATCTACTTGCAGGCGCGATTGGCGAAGTAGTTCGTTGACGTTTGTCACTTGCTCACCTCTGCTTTAATCGCCGGGTGCGGGTTGTAATCGACCAAGTGGAAGTCATCCCACGCCAGATTCCCGTCGAGGATGCTGCCCATCGACGACTCTGCTACAAACCGCAGCGTCGGGAACGGCACCGGCACCCTGCCGCACTGCTCGATGGCTTGCTCGACGTGGTTGGCGTACAGGTGAACGTCACCAAAGGTGTGAACGAACTCACCGACACCCAGTCCCACTTCGCGCGCCACCAGATGCGTCAGGAGCGCGTAGGACGCGATATTGAAGGGGACGCCCAAGAACACGTCTGCCGACCGCTGGTAAAGCTGGCACGACAGTTTCCCGTCGCTGACGAAGAACTGAAACAGGCAGTGGCACGGTGGCAGAGCCATCTCGTCAATCTCGGCAGGATTCCAAGCCGTGACGATGTGGCGGCGTCCATGCGGGTCGTTGCGAAGGCCGTCGATCACGTTGCGGATCTGGTCGATATACCCTGTAGGTTCTTTGAACCATGTATCATCTGGAAGCCATGTCCACGTAGCCCAGTCGCGCCACTGTGCCCCATAAACCGGACCAAGGTTCCCATCCTCATCAGCCCATTCGTCCCAGATCGTGACTCCGTGGTCGTGCAGATACTCGGTGTTCGTGTCGCCGCGAAGGAACCACAGCAACTCCACGGCGACACTCTTCCAGTGGACCCGCTTGGTCGTCAGCAACGGGAAACCCTTGCTCAGATCAAAGCGAATCTGCCGACCAAACAGGCCATAGGTTCCGCCGTTGCGGCCTTCGCGGTAGACGCCAGCGGTGCGACACTCATTCAGGAGGTCGAGATACTGGTATTCGGGGTGGATGTCGGTCACTGAATTATCTCCCTTGCGATGCTGTGACGTTCGGTCACGCGGATGATCTGAGGCTTGACGCGCTTGTCGTGGACACACGTCCAAGGAAAGCCTGAGTATGCGTCGATCTGTGCCTGCGTGGGAACAATGGTGAAATGCTCTGCGTAGCTTTCCGTCGAAGTGTGGCTTAGATAACCGCTACTGACGCTCAACCACTCCCAGACGATAC
>Ga0181556_1003178_pt1 | contig 14396 bp, 10 predicted proteins | sample 011ome_14_FD_148651 | JGI IMG/M metagenome (GOLD analysis project Ga0181556, IMG submission 148651) | Coastal salt marsh microbial communities from the Groves Creek Marsh, Skidaway Island, Georgia - 011505AT metaG (spades assembly) | ecosystem: Environmental > Aquatic > Marine > Intertidal zone... | reverse complement strand
CCACGGGGCCGGGAGCCTCACCCGCCGGTGCCGCGGTGGAGTCCGCAGGGGCAGGTCCCCCGCTGCTCGACTCCGGAGCGGGTGCGGGGGCACTGGTCGAAGTGGCCGCGCTGTCGCTCCGGGACCCGCCGCACGCAGCCAGGGCCGCGGCGGCGCCCAGGGCTCCACCGGTGACGAGGACGGTCCTACGGGCGACGGGCTTGGCAGTCATGGTGCAAGGCTACGACGCCTTGGGGCGCCTGGCCCGTCGAGCGGGTTTGGCGGGCTCCTCGGGCAGCCCGAGGTAGGGGCGCAGGAATCGTCCGGTGTGGCTCTCCGCGGCCTCGGCGACCTCCTCGGGGGTGCCCTCGATGACCACGCGGCCGCCGCCCGATCCCCCCTCGGGGCCCATGTCGATGATCCAGTCCGCGGACTTGATGACATCGAGATTGTGCTCGATGACGATGACGGTGTTGCCCTTGTCCACGAGGCTGTGGAGCACCCCGAGCAGCTTGCGGATGTCCTCGAAATGCAGCCCCGTCGTGGGCTCGTCGAGGACGTAGACGGTGCGCCCGGTGGAGCGCTTCTGCAGCTCGGCCGCGAGCTTGACCCGCTGCGCCTCGCCTCCGGACAGGGTGGGTGCGGACTGCCCCATGCGCACGTAGCCCAGACCGACGTCGACGAGGGTGCGCAGGTGTCGCGCGATCGCTGGCACGGGCTCGAAGAACTCCAGTGCCTCCTCGATCGGCATGTCGAGCACCTCGGAGATCGACTTGCCCTTGTAGTGGACCTCGAGCGTCTCGCGGTTGTATCGCGCGCCGTGGCACTCCTCGCACGGCACGTAGACGTCGGGGAGGAAGTTCATCTCGATGCGCAGGGTCCCGTCGCCGGCGCACGCCTCGCACCGGCCACCCTTGACGTTGAAGGAGAAGCGCCCCTGGAGGTAGCCGCGCATCTTCGCCTCAGGAGTCTCGGCGAAGAGCTTGCGGATGTGGTCGAAGACGCCCGTGTACGTCGCAGGATTGCTGCGCGGCGTCCTGCCGATCGGGCTCTGGTCTACGTGGACCACCTTGTCCACGTGGTCCAGTCCGGCCACGCGTCGATGGCGTCCTGGGACGACGCGAGCTCCATTGAGCTCCCGCGCAAGCGACGCGTAGAGAACGTCGTTGACCAGGGTGGACTTGCCCGATCCGCTCACACCGGTGACCGCCACGAGGCAGCCCAGCGGGAAGGAGACCGACACATCGCGCAGGTTGTGCTCCGAGGCGCCCTCCACGCGCAGGACCCGCTTCGTGTCGACGGGTCGTCGGACGAGCGGCGCCTCGATCGCGAGCCTGCCCGACAGGTAGGCGCCGGTGAGTGACTCCTCGCTCTGCATGAGCTCGTTCACCGGACCGCTCACCACGATCCGCCCGCCGTGCTCCCCCGCGCCCGGGCCGATGTCGACGACCCAGTCGGCAATCCGAATGGTCTCCTCGTCGTGCTCGACGACGATCAGCGTGTTGCCGAGGTCGCGGAGCCGGACCAGGGTCTCGATGAGCCGCTGATTGTCGCGCTGGTGCAGGCCGATGCTCGGCTCATCGAGCACATAAAGCACACCGACCAGCCCGGAGCCGATCTGCGTCGCGAGACGGATGCGCTGGGCCTCCCCACCCGCGAGTGTTCCTGCGGCCCGGTCGAGAGACAGGTAGTGCAGCCCCACGTCCGTGAGGAAGCGCAGCCTCTCGTTGACCTCCTTGAGCACACGCTCGGCGATCTTGGTGTCGCGCTTGTCGAGCGTGAGCTCGCGCAGGAACTCGGCGGCCTCACCGATGGGCAGCCCCGCGATCTCCGCGATGGACCGGTCGCCGATGGTCACGGCCAGGCTGACCGGCTTGAGCCGCGCACCCCCACATGCCTCGCAGGGCACCTCGCGCATGTAGCCCGCGAAGCGCTCCCGACTCGTGTCCGTCTCAGCCTCGGCATGGCGTCGTTCGACGTAGGCCACGACGCCCTCGAAGGTCGTGTAGTAGCTGCGCTGCCGCCCGTAGCGATTGCGGTAGCGGACGTGGATCTCGGTGGGATGACCGTGGAGGAGCGACTTGCGTGCCTTGGCGGGCAACTTCGACCAGGGCGTCGCCGTGTCGAAGCCCATCTCATCAGCCAGCGCCTCGACGAGTCGCTGGAAATAGTCGGTGACGTGGCCGCCTGACCACGGCGCGAGCGCTCCTTCGTCCAGGCTGAGGCTGGGATCGGGAACGACGAGGTCCGGATCCACCTCCATCCGCGTGCCCAGCCCGGTGCACTCCGGGCAGGCCCCGAAGGGCGAGTTGAAGGAGAAGGAGCGGGGCTCCAGCTCCTCGAAGGACAGATCGTCATCGAGGCACGCGAGGTGCTCGCTGTAGGTGCGCTCGCGACCCGGATCCCCTTCGCGCAGATCCACCAGCTCCGCGATGACCAGGCCCCCGGACAGCCGGAGGGCGGTCTCGATCGAGTCGGCCAGGCGTCGGCGTGCTGATGCCTTGGCCACGGCGCGGTCGACTACGACCTCGATGGTGTGCTTCTCCTGCTTCTTGAGCGTGGGGACTTCCTCGAGCGCGTAGACGACACCGTCGACCCGCACGCGCGCGTAGCCCTGCGCCTGCAACTGACGGAAGAGATCGGCGTACTCCCCCTTGCGCTCCCGCACGACGGGGCTGAGGACCTGGAATCGCGTGCCCTCCGGCAGCTCCAGCAGCCGGTCGACGATCTGACCCGGTGTCTGCCGCGCGATGGGCTTGCCGCACTCGGGGCAGTGCGGCTTGCCGATGCGCGCGAAGAGCAGGCGCAGGTAGTCGTAGACCTCGGTGATGGTGCCCACGGTCGAGCGGGGATTGCGGGAAGTCGACTTCTGGTCGATCGACACGGCGGGCGACAGGCCCTCAATGAAGTCCACGTCGGGCTTGTCCATCTGCCCGAGGAACTGGCGGGCATAGGCCGACAGGCTCTCGACGTAGCGGCGCTGCCCCTCGGCGAAGATCGTGTCGAAGGCGAGGCTGGACTTGCCGGATCCCGAGAGACCCGTGAAGACGATGAGCGCATCACGCGGGAGATCGAGTGACACATCGCGCAGGTTGTGCTCGCGCGCGCCGCGCACGATGAGACGGTCCGACACAGGGGCAGGCTAGCCGTAGGCTGTGACGGTGACCTACTCAGGAGACGTCCAGGTCGGTGGCCCGGCTGACGTGCGCGAACTTCCCGGCCTCGTGCTGTCCAAGATCGCCGTGGGACCCATGAGCAACAACGCCTACCTCCTGCGCTGCCGCGAGACCGGCGAGCAGGTGCTCATCGACGCTGCGGCGGAGCCCGCGGCACTCCTCGACCTCATCGGCGAGGACGGCATCGAGGCCGTCATCACGACGCACCGCCATGCGGACCACTGGCAGGCCCTCGGGGAGATCGTCGCCGCCACCGGTGCCACCACGGTGGCCGGCCGCCTGGACGCTGAGGGAATCCCCGTGGCGACGGACGTCCTGCTCGATGACGGCGACGAGCTGGCCTTCGGGTCCGTGCGGTTACGCGCCATCCACCTTGTCGGTCACACGCCGGGGTCCATCGCCCTGCTCTACGACGACCCCGAGGGCCAGCCGCATCTCTTCACGGGCGACTGCCTCTTCCCGGGCGGTGTCGGTAAGACGGCCAATGCCGAGGATTTCACCTCGCTCTACGAGGGCGTGGTCGCGAAGCTCTTCGGCGTACTGCCGGACGAGACGTGGGTATACCCCGGTCACGGCAACGACACCACGCTCGGCGCGGAGAGACCCGCGCTTGAGGAGTGGGCCGTCCGCGGTTGGTGACTCGTTGAGTGGCGTGATGTTGCTCATCTCGTCGGTCTGTCCTACGCCATCAGGCGCCCTTTAACAAGCTTCGCGCGCCATGCGCACGGCCGGGACGTGATGGCCCGGCTCCCTCGCGCCATCGGGTGCGAAGCCGTGGCGCGCGTAGAAGCCCCGCGACCTGTCATTTCTCTCGCTGACCCAAAGTGACACCGGGACGCCATGCGGCACGTGGCCAAGGAGGGCAGACCCCACGCCTGTCGACCAGCGCTCAGGTACGACGTAAAGCTGATAAACCTCGAACTCACCACGGCGATCGTCATCACGCGAGGCGCCGTAGGCGATGAAGCCGACGGGCTCCGGATCGCAGGCGAGGATCAGTGATCCGCGGGCCTCACGCAGGAAACCCTCCCACTGCTCGGTGCGCTCCTCGACCGATCGGCGTGTGGGCAGGTCCAGCCCCTCCTTCGCCGCATCCCAGGACACGAGGTGGACGTCCACCACCGCGGGGACGTCAGCGGCAGTGGCGACCCTGATGATCACGCCCGGCTACTGCTCTTCCTCGTGCGACTTCGGCTTCGTCACGGTCCCCGCATGGGCGGTCGCAGTGGGGTCCTTGCGGACCTTCAGCCACGAGGCGATCGTCACGATGATGAGGATCGCGGCGATGACGCCCAGGGAGAAGACCGTGGGGATCTTGGGGATGTCGTTGTTAACCTCGTGGGCAAACGTGAGGATCAGCTTGAATCCGATGAAGACGAGGATGATCGCAAGCCCCATCGACAGGTAGATGAGCTTGCTCAGCAGGCCCTTGAGCAGGAAGTAGAGGGCCCTCAAGCCGAGCAGCGCGGCGGCATTGGCCGTGAAGACGAGGTAGGGCTCCTGCGTGACGCCGAAGGTCGCAGGGATCGAGTCCAGAGCGAAGAGCAGATCCGTCGATGCGATGGCCACCATGACGAGCATGAGCGGTGTGATCATCCGCTTGCCGTCGATCCGGACGAAGAGCTTGGTGTCGTGGTAGTCCGGCGTGACCGGATACCACTTGCGCACGGTGCGGACGACCAGGTTGTCCTTGGGCTCGGGGTCCGCATCACGATGTCGGAAGAGCTGGATCCCCGTCCAGATGAGGATCGCTCCGAAGATCACGAAGGTGAATGAGAACGCCGCGAGTGCGGCCGCCCCGACCGCGATGAAGATCGCCCGCAGGACGAGCGCCAGGACGACGCCCACCAGGAGGACGCGCTGGTGGTAGATGCTCGGCACGGCGAACTGGGCCAGGATGATCACGAAGACGAAGAGGTTGTCCACCGAGAGCGACTTCTCGACCAGGTACGCCGCGAAGTACTGCGTGCCGAAGTCTCCCCCCTGCCACACCCAGATGAAGACGCCGAAGGCCACGGCGACCGCGATGTAGAAGACGGACCAGAGTGCTGCCTCGCGGAAGGACACCTCGTGGGGCTTGCGGCTCACCGTGAGGAAGTCCATGACGACGAGGACGAGGATGGCGCCGACGGTCACCAGCCACATCGTCAGCGAGACGTTCACGCACTCCTCCAGGGTTCGAGCGGACTCTCCACGTTATCCGGACTGCGTGGGTCCCGCCTCCTGATCCCCGGGCGCGTCGCCCTCGGACTCGAGGTCCTCCAGGGCGAGGCCCTTGTCGGCCGCCGCGATGATCTCGGCCTCGGACTCAGGCGATGTGGCCACGAGAGCCGGATTGCGCTTGACCGCGATGAGACTCACGACAGTCGTCGCGACGAGGACTCCCACGATGACGCCGAGGGACACGAGGATCGAGATGTGCGGGACCGGGAGGTCCGTGGTCTCGGCGAGGGCCTCGAGCACGAGCTTGACCCCGATGAAGCCCAGGATGATCGCGAGGCCCCGGTTGAGGTAGATGATCTTGGAGAAGAGCCCGTCGAGCAGGAAGTAGAGCTGGCGCAGGCCCATGAGAGCGAAGGCGTTGGCCGTGAAGACCAGGTAGGCCTCCTTGGTGAGGCCGAAGACCGCGGGGATCGAATCGATCGCGAAGAGCAGGTCCGTCGTGCCGATGGCGAGCATGACCAGCAGCATCGGCGTCACGTGACGGCGCCCGTCGAGACGGACGGTGAGCTTGGTCCCGTGGTACTCCCGGGTGGTCGGCACCCGCTTCTCGAGCCAGCGGATGAGGGCATTGCCCTCGGGATCAGGCTCCTCCCCATGGCTGCGCCACACCTTGACCGCCGTGTAGAGCAGCAGCGCCCCGAAGAGGAAGAACGTGCCAGCGAAGCGGGCGATGGCCTCGGCGCCGATGAGGATGAGGATGCCGCGCAGGACCAGGGCGATGACGATGCCCACGAGGAGGACGCGATGCCGATGCTCGGCGGGGACGGCAAAGGCCGACAGGATGACCATGAAGACGAAGAGGTTGTCGACGCTCAACGAATACTCGGTGATGTAACCCGCCAGGAACTGCCCGGCATACGTCGCCCCGAAGTACCAGAAGACGAACCCCGCAAAGGCTAGTGCCAACGCGACGTAGAAGATCACCCAACGTGTCGCCTCACGTGGGCCGAAGACATGGGGTCGGCTGTCGACGAGGATGAGGTCGAGGGCGATGATGCCCACGAGCCCGCCGATCGTCGCGATCCACATCCATGTGGGGACGTTCATGCCTGACCCGCCTCCTGCATGCCGCGCAGCTCCCGCTTGAGCTCCGATACCTCGTCGCGGTAGCGCGCCGCCAGCTCGAACTGCAACTCGGCCGCCGCCTGGTGCATCTGCTGGGTGAGCTCCTCGATGAGCCCGACGAGATCCTGTCCCGCGATCGACCGGGCGCGTACGACGCCGCTCGACTCGGTGAGCAGCTGCGTCGTGTCGGCATCCTCGCGCGCAAGGAGGTCCGTGATGTCGCCGATCTTCTTGCGCAGCGGTGCGGGGTCGATCCCGTGCTCGGTGTTATAGGCGACCTGCTTCTCGCGGCGACGGTTGGTCTCGTCGATCGCCCGGGCCATCGACGGCGTCACGGTGTCTGCATACATGTGGACCTCACCGCTCACATTGCGCGCCGCACGGCCGATCGTCTGGATGAGCGAGGTCTCAGAGCGCAGGAAGCCCTCCTTGTCGGCATCGAGGATGCTCACCAGGGAGACCTCGGGGAGATCCAGTCCCTCCCGCAGGAGGTTGATGCCCACGAGGACGTCGTACTCCCCCAGGCGGAGCTCGCGGAGAAGCTCCACGCGGCGCAGCGTGTCGACCTCGCTGTGCAGGTAGCGCACCCGGACGCCATGTTCCTCGAGGTACGACGTGAGGTCCTCGGCCATGCGCTTCGTCAGCGTCGTCACCAGGACGCGCTCCGATCGCGCGGCACGGATCTGGATCTGCTCCATGAGGTCGTCGATCTGGCCCTGCGTCGGCTTGACGATGACGAGGGGGTCGATCAGGCCCGTGGGGCGGATCACCTGCTCGACGAACTCCCCACCCGACTGCGTGAGCTCGAAGGATCCCGGCGTCGCGGACAGGTAGACCGTCTGGCCCGTGCGCTCCCGGAACTCCTCCCAGCGCAGCGGCCGGTTGTCCATCGCGCTCGGGAGGCGGAAGCCGTGGTCCACCAGGGTCCGCTTGCGACTCATGTCCCCCTCGTACATCGCGCCGATCTGCGGCACCGTCACGTGGGACTCGTCGAGGATGATCAGGAAGTCCTCGGGGAAGTAGTCCAGCAGGCAGTTCGGAGGCGATCCCTGCTCACGGCCGTCGATGTGTCGGGAGTAGTTCTCGATGCCGGAGCAGCTGCCGACCTGCCGCATCATCTCGATGTCGTACGTCGTGCGCATGCGCAGCCGCTGCGCCTCGAGCAGCTTGCCCTGGGCCTCCAACTCGGCGAGACGCGCGGCGAGCTCCTCCTCGATCCCCGCGATGGCGCGCGCCATGCGCTCCGGACCGGCCACGTAATGGGTCGCGGGGAAGATGTAGAGCTCCTCGTCGTCCGTGATGATCTCCCCCGTGACCGGGTGGAGGGTCATGAGCCGCTCGATCTCATCGCCGAACATCTCGATCCGCACCGGATGCGTCTCGTAGACGGGGAACACCTCGAGAGTGTCTCCGCGGACACGGAAGGTGCCTCGCTCGAAGCTGGTGTCGTTGCGGGAGTATTGGATGTCGACCAGCCGCCGAAGCAATGCATCGCGGTCGTACTCCTCGCCGACGCGCAGGCGGAGCATCCGGTCGACGTACTCCTGGGGAGTGCCAAGGCCATAGATGGCGGAGACCGTCGCGACCACGACGACATCGCGTCGCGTGAGGAGCGAGTTGGTGGCGGAGTGCCGCAAGCGCTCGACCTCCTCGTTGATCGAGGAGTCCTTCTCGATGTAGGTGTCGGTCTGGGGCACGTAGGCCTCGGGCTGGTAGTAGTCGTAGTACGAGACGAAGTACTCGACCGCGTTGTTGGGCAGGAGCTCACGGAACTCATTGGCCAGCTGGGCGGCCAGGGTCTTGTTGGGTGCCATGACCAGCGTGGGCCGCTGGACACGCTCGATCAGCCAGGCGGCGGTCGCGCTCTTGCCGGTGCCGGTCGCTCCCAGGAGCACGATGTCGCGCTCTCCCGCCGCGATCCTGGCGGCGAGGTCCTCGATGGCCCGGGGCTGGTCACCGGCGGGAACGTAGTCCGCCACGACCTCGAACGGCGCAACCGTCCGCACGAGATCGGTCACGGGGCGCATCGGCCCAGCCTAGGTGCCCGGGCCGGTCACTCCCCGCCAGAGTCCATCCACCGCGGATTCAAGCGCCACGAGATCCCCGGAGTTGTCGAGGACGACGTCGGCGACGGCGAGACGCTGCTCGCGTGTGGCCTGGGCCCGGAGTCGGCGCTCGGCGTCCTCACGCTCCAGCCCCCGGGCGACCAGGCGTTCCAGGCGCACCTCGTCCGGTGCGTCGACGACAACGATCCGGTCCCACCCACGGAGGGCCTCGCCGCCCTGCTCCACCAGGAGGGGCATGTCGTAGACGACGACGGCGTCCGCCGGCGCGGAGGCGAGGAGTTCGGCACTGCGCTCGGCGATCCGCGGATGGGTGATGGCATTGAGCCGCGCGAGGGCATCGGCATCCGCGAAGACGATCGCCGCGAGGCGCGCTCGATCCAGTGTGCCGTCGGGGGCGACGACCTCGGGCCCGAAGGCCTCGCGGATCTCCTGGAGGGCAGGCTGGCCCGGCTCCACGATCTCGCGAGCAATGGCGTCCGCATCCACCACGACCGCGCCGCGTGCGGCGAGCATCCGGGCCACCGTGCTCTTGCCTGAACCGATCCCGCCGGTGAGCGCGATCCTCATGACGCCGCCCCCTCCATGGCTCCGTAGTCGACCTGGGAGAGGACGACCTCGGTGACGCATAGGCCCACGCCGGGTGGCGGAGTCACCGTGAGCGTGTCGCCACTGCCCACGACCACGAAGGTTGCTTGATGCAGACCCTCGGCGAAAGGCACCTCGACCGCGTCGCCATCGAGGACGACGCTCCCGGCGCCCGAACCGCTCGCGAGGTAGTCGATCGTGCCCACCCAGACCCAGTCGAAGAGCGTCGTATCCATCTCGACGGATGTCGGCCCTCCCACGACCTTCCAGCCGCAGGCACCGTCCCATCCGGGGACTGACGTGGAACTCGGCGCGAGGACGGGATCGCGCAGCGTGCCGTCCTCGGCAAGCGCCAGCACCCGGGGCCCTGAACCGTCCCAGGGCACGTCGACCTTGAGTCCGCTCAGCACATACGAAGCATTGGCGCGTTCGAGGAAGAGTGGCGCCATGACTCCCGGGGGCACCTTGCGATCGAGCACGGGTACGCCGGGCTGCGACTCCAAGGCAGCGCGGACACTCGCCACGTAGCGCTTTGCCTCGCTGTCGTGCCACGACGAACCGATGGCAACGCTGGGGAGGACGAGCAGATTGACCAGGACCACGCCTATCACGATCGGGACCCACGGGGACTGCGGGGCGCGCAGCCAGGCCAGGCTCCGCGGCTGGGCCAGCGTTGAGCCCCGAGGTCGCTGAAACGCAAACGGGAGCACGAGCGCCCCCACGATGAAGAGGTCTTCGACGTAGCGCGGGTCGTAGGCGAGGACGAGGCCGAACTCGTTGATGCGGCCGAAGGCGAAGAGGACGACGGTCACTGCGGCGTACCCCGCCATGACGACCCAGGCGTTGAGGGCAGGGCGCCACCGGACGACGGACAGGATCACCATGGCGGCAACGATCTGCCACACGAGGGCGAAAGCCCACCATGCCGACGTGGTCCCGGGGACGAGTCCGTCGCCGAATCCGGTCCAGGGGGCTCCGAAATACGCCGGGAGCCACACCTCCCCCAGGCTCACACGCAACGACTCCACGAGTTGCGAGACACTCGGGTCTGAGCGCAACACGGCCTCGGGCTGCGCCGCCAGGTAGACCAGCGCGTAGCCAGCGGTGATCGCTGTGCTGACTGCGGGGATCCACCAGCGGCCCCCGAGTCCACCGAGACCCACACGGCCCGTCCCCGGCCAGTAGCGCCAGGCCAGCCACACGACCACGGGCAACGCCAGGATGGCCTTTTCCCAGAAGAGCAGACCCACGACGTAGCTCACCAGGAAGCCGACAACCCATCGCGGGCGGTGGTCCTGTGCGTCCCGGATGGCGAAATAGAGCATCCAGGCACAGGCGGCGCCCCAGGGGAGGATCTGCAGAGCAGAGGCGTACCAGACCGTCACGGTGGTGAGCAGCGGCGCAAAGGCCATGAGAGCCGTCACGACGGTGACCCAGCCGCTGTCGCCGAAGGCGCGCTTCATGGCGAAGACGACTCCGGTCAGGAACGCCGCCCACAGGGCCAGGCTCACGAGGACCGCGAGCGCCCATGACATGGGCGCGACTGCCTGGCTCAGCCAGACGATCGCAAAGCCGAACGGCATGAGGTGGCCGTTGTAGATCTGGAAGACGTAGGACAGGAAGTCGCGCTGGGCGTCAGCCAGATAGAAGAAGTCGTCCATGTGGAAGAACCCGTCCCACATGGCCCAGGCATGAAGAAGCAGCCCGGCCGCGACCACTCCCCAGGGGAGAAGCCGCGGCCAGGCACCCGTCATACGGGGGGTCGCTTCCAAGGTGGCGACCCGTCTGCGTCAGCTGTCGCCGGCGAGCTTGTCGCGCAGCGCCTGGAGCGACTCGTCTGAAGCAAGTGCGCCGCCAGCATCGGCATCCGCGGACACGGAGGAATACCCGGTCGCGGTCCCCTCGGCGACAGCCTGCTCCGCGTCGGCCGTCCGCATCTCGGCGGCCTGCTTGCGGTGCGCCTCCCACCGGGCGTGCGCCTCGGCGTACTCGCGCTCCCAGTCCGCACGCTGACCCTCGAAGCCCGGCTTCCACTCGCCCGTCTCCGGGTCGAAGCCGTCGGGGCCCACGTAGTTGCCCGCTTCGTCGAAGGCGGGGGCCATGCCGTAGAGGTAGGGATCGAACTCGTCCGCGACCTCGCCGTCAGCCTCGTTGGCCTGCTTGAGGCTCAAGGAGATGCGACGACGCTCGAGGTCGATGTCGATGACCTTGACGAAGATCTCGTCGCCCACCTGGACGATCTGCTCGGGAATCTCGACGTGGCGCTCAGCCAGCTCGGAGATGTGCACGAGGCCCTCGATGCCCTCCTCCACGCGCACGAAGGCGCCGAAGGGGACGAGCTTCGTGACACGGCCCGGGGTGACCTGGCCGATCTGGTGGGTGCGTGCGAAGTGCTGCCAGGGATCCTCCTGGGTCGCCTTGAGCGACAGGCTCACGCGCTCGCGGTCCATGTCGACGTCGAGCACCTCGACCGTGACCTCCTGGCCGACCTCGACCACCTCGGACGGGTGATCGATGTGCTTCCACGAGAGCTCGGACACGTGCACGAGGCCGTCGACGCCACCGAGATCCACGAAGGCGCCGAAGTTGACGATCGAGGAGATGACGCCGGAGCGGATCTGGCCCTTCTGGAGATTGTTGAGGAAGGTCTGGCGGACCTCGCTCTGCGTCTGCTCGAGCCACGCGCGACGCGAGAGCACGACGTTGTTGCGGTTCTTGTCGAGCTCGATGATCTTGGCCTCGAGCGTCTTGCCGACGTAGGGCTGCAGATCGCGCACGCGGCGCATCTCCACCAGCGATGCCGGGAGGAAGCCGCGCAGACCGATATCGAGGATGAGGCCACCCTTGACGACCTCGATGACCGTGCCCTCGACGACGCCGTCCTCTTCCTTGATGCGCTCGATCGTGCCCCAGGCGCGCTCGTACTGGGCGCGCTTCTTGGACAGGATGAGTCGGCCGTCCTTGTCCTCCTTTTGGAGCACCAGGGCCTCGACCGCGTCTCCGACGGACACCACCTCATGGGGGTCGACGTCGTGCTTGATGGAGAGCTCGCGGGAGGGGATCACACCCTCGGTCTTGTAGCCGATGTCGAGGAGGACCTCGTCGCGGTCGACCTTGACGATGGTGCCCTCGACGATGTCGCCGTCATTGAAGTACTTGATGGTGGAATCGATAGCGGCGAGGAAGTCATCGGCATTGCCGATGTCGTTGATGGCTACCTGGGGTGCGATGGTCTGGGAGGTCACGCGGACTCCGATACGGATAGATGTCGGCCTGCGCACGTGCGAGTCCGTGATCGACGTGGAGCGCGGGCGAGCCGCGGGCCGCGAGGAACGTCACGAGGCCACTCGGTCTGGGACACGTGCGGGCTCGGCGTGCCCGGCGAGGATAGCGCAGCCCCCCATGGCCCCCTCACACCGGGAGCGGGGAGACCCAGCCGTGGCTAGGCGGTCGCGGATCCCCCAGCGTGGGCACCCGAACGCTGCTTCTTGCCGCCTGCGACGAGCACGATGCCGATCACGAGGAGGATCACGCCCAGAATCAGCGCGACGAGGGGCACGGTGTTGTTGAGCAGGGAGAGCAGCGCCGCCTGGGACTTGGCGTAGTCGACGCCCTCCGTGATCTCCTCGGGCGTCGTGCCGATGACCGCGTCGATGATGGTGATCTTGTCCTGGTTGTCCGGACCGCGCAGGGTCTGGAGCTGCACGCTCTCGCCCTTGACGATGGCACCGGTGTTGGGCTCCACCCAGAGAGTGAGCACATTGCTGTAGAAGCGAGGTGCGACGAAGTTGGGCAGCGGTGAGCCCACGAGATCGCCCGGCACCTCGATCGTGCCGGTCTGCGTGGGCTCGACCGTGACGACGAACTTGTAGACGGGCAGGTCCTCGACCGTGTCGGTGCCCTGGAACACCGCATCGACGCCCTCGTTGAGGGAAGTGTCGAAGTAAGGGTAGTTCTGCTGCTGGGTGAACATGGGGAACTTCAGGGGCACGATGCCGCTCATGTCCACGTTTTCGCCGTCGACGTTGGCTCCGCAGCAGTTGGAGAGCTCGGACGTGACGCGATCGAATGCGTAGCGCGCCGTATCCGCAAGCACCACGACACCGGCGTTGTCCTCGACACGCTGGAAGGTGTCGTAGATCGCAAGGTCGCCGGCCTTGGCCTCTTCGGTCTGGCTGGCGGGCACGTCACCGCGCGTGAAACGCGTGACCGTGAGCGGTACGTCCGTGCGCTCCGTGAGGGTCGCGGGATCGAAGAGCTTGGCCGCGACACCCGTCTGATCGGTCTGGGTGACGCCGCCGGTGTCCTCACCCGGAGACAGTGGTGCCTTGGCCACGGCAGGGACGACGCTGAAGCGCAGGAGCGCTCCGAGCACCACGAGGAATACCCCGAGACCCACCAGGACGATGCCGATGCCTCGCCTCATGCCACCCTCCGGTCGCCATGCCGCCGCCCACGGGATGGGCTGCGTTGAGGGAACGTTAGCGGATACTGGGGCTCCCGGCGCGCAGATCCGACGGCCGGTAGGCCAAATCGATCCTGGACCGGAGGGAGGCAGCCGATGCGCCCCTTCCCGCTTCTCGACGGCTACCGCGCCATCGCGGCCTTCATGGTCCTCACGACGCACGTCGCCTTCAACACCGGCGAGATCCGGACCCCCGTCCTCGGACCCCTCCTGGGCCGAATGGACTTCGGGGTGACGCTCTTCTTCCTGCTCTCGGGATTCCTCCTCTACCGACCGTGGGCGCGCGCGGCGATGGACGACTCCCCCGGGCCGGCCGTCGGCGGCTACGCGCTGCGTCGCGCCGCGCGCATCCTGCCGGCGTACTGGGTCATGGTCGCGTTCACGCTGCTCCTCCTGCCCGAGATCCAGCCGGTGCGCTGGCAGGCGTGGCCGGTCCACCTGGGGATGCTCCACATCTACATACCCGGCTTCACGCTGGAAGGTCTCACGCAGACGTGGAGCCTGGCCACCGAGCTCGCGTTCTACATCCTGCTCCCGATCCTCGCCTGGGTGGCGGGGCGTCGCGGACGCGGCCGTCCCGATGCGAGCGCCCGCTTCCAACTCGCCGTCCTCGCAGGGGCCGTCGCCGTCGCCTGGATCTTCACGGTCCTGCGGGTGACCGGTGGACTCGGCACCTCGACCATCACGGGCTACTGGCTCCCGGGCTTCCTTGACTGGTTCGCGCTCGGCATGGCCGCGGCCGTGATCCAGGTGCGCCTGAGCATGGGCGCCGCGCCTGCCTGGATGGCCGCGGTGCGCCAGATCGCGCGGGCGACTGGGTGGTGCCTGCTCATCGCT
>Ga0181556_1003177_pt1 | contig 14399 bp, 13 predicted proteins | sample 011ome_14_FD_148651 | JGI IMG/M metagenome (GOLD analysis project Ga0181556, IMG submission 148651) | Coastal salt marsh microbial communities from the Groves Creek Marsh, Skidaway Island, Georgia - 011505AT metaG (spades assembly) | ecosystem: Environmental > Aquatic > Marine > Intertidal zone... | reverse complement strand
TTTTTTTTTTTTTTTTAGAATTAGTCTGCTGATAAAAGAACAGTGGAAGGAACCGCAACTACAAAATGAATCAAATTGTCGACTTGTTGTGTTTGTGCACACCAATACCAAAAGAGTTGTGTCTTGAAATTGCTGATCTTCTCTGTTCGTGCACACACGACGAAACCGACCGCGTGGTCGAATATTGTCCTACCTGTGCCGAAAGCAATATATACACGGATTATGTTGATGACTTCCGCGCAGCTGGGATCGACTGTGATCACTGCTTTTATGGCACAAACGATTATTGTCATTCCAATCTCGTTTATGATCTGACGTACAATCGGTGTTGCAATACACGCAAAACCCTCACACAATACATCGACTGTAACGTGTTATGTGGAAAATGTGTTTGTTTTTGGTCCGATGTCGATATTAAAATGGCGATAAAAGCGAACATGAGAACAAAATAAATTGTTTTATATGTATATGCTTTTGCATCAGGCGATGCACAGTTGGGATGCTGATACAGATGCGGGGCGAGACATACCACCGCCAAAGAAAAAAGCAAAGCCAGACAAACGGGTCCAAGATTACTATGCACCAGTAGCAGTGAGTTCTACTGCAGGTATTGAAGATGAGCTGCAGTGTATTCAAGACAATTTCGTCGTGATTCGCAAAATGTCCAAGATGATCATTTTGCTCAAAAAACGTCCCGGCCAAGAACACAGCCCGCAACAGAAGGCATTTGAGCTTATGGATAAATTCTTACCAAATGGGATCGCGGTCAAGTGGGAAAAACAAGGGGCCACAAGCAGAGGTCATGCTTGCGTATCTCACTTTTATGGCTTTGGGCCTTATGATGATTTCATGGCGTTTATGAAAGATAGTGTCAAGTTTGCCAGAAGCAATCCAGTTGGAGTCTACCGCGGAGGCGATAAGATCGTGGGAGGGGCTCTGCGCACCTTTTATGAGGTAATTCGCATTGATCGAAAATGCAAATTGTATTTTGATGTCGAAGCGGTTTTTGACGATAAGCCACCACAACAAAGCGGCTCTTTATCTGGTGCGATTGGGGACCTTGTGCAAGCTGTAGCAAAAGATCTTGACATCGATATTCCCGTGCACTGCGTTAAAGATGTCGTTGTGCTGACTGCAACGCGCAAGAAAAAAGAAAAATGGAAACTGTCTTATCATATTGTTTTTCATAGCATTTTTTTTGAAAATAACCACTGCGCGATGAAGAACTTTACCGATTGGATGGCAGTGTTGGCTAAGAAGACGGGCGTCTGTACCATTAACGACAAGATTGCATGGGATACGGCGGTATACACGCGGAACCGTGTCATGAGAATGATGTGCAATATGAAACCAGGTGACAAAGACTCGGAATTGATGCCGGTGGCCGGTGATACAGTGCTTGATTTTTCAGTTGATGAGTTCCGTCGTTCGTTGATCACGGATACCAGGAGATCTGCGAGTGATCTGCCTCCGTGTGTAATTGCTGCAGGGGTGGTTCGTGCGGTCGCCGTCCCCCTTTCGATGCCAGTACAGTCGGTGCGTGCGGTTATACAAACGGGTGTTGGTGAAACATCGGCCTTTAAAGCACAAGAGTTACACTCTTACTATGATATTTTTGCGGATTTTTATAACTTTCGAGCAGAAAAGTTTGGGTTTAGTCGCGCAGATCTACCGTCAATGAAAAGTATGAGATGCGGTCAGGCTGCGCAGGCGAACTTGATCTTTTTTACCGTCCCCGGGGACAAATACTGCGAATACAAAGGGCGTGTACACACAACCGACAGTGGCAGCAAAACCGGGTATTATATGGATGTGCTGCATCAGTTTGTTTGCCAAACTTGCTTTGCGTGTATGCCTTCTGGTTCGATATCCACACATGGATTGCTTTACAACACCAGTGTCGGCGCGTACCTGAAACCAGTGAAACGCGAAGCAGTGACGCCGCTCAAAAACACATTGATAGGTGGAGAATTTGACATGTGCCGGTTGATGAGCCGTCAAGCCAAAAAGATTATCCGGTCTGTCCCAGCTGGCGCAGACTGCAAAGAGTGTTATGTCTACGATGAGAAGCGTGCATTGTGGTCCAATCACATGGAACACTTTTTCGTGTTTTTCGTGCCACAGTGGGTGCGTCGTCATCACAACATGGTTGTGGCTATGAGCGAGGTTGTACCCAACGCTGAATTAGATGATTCTGCAAAGCAAGCACTCGATCGATGGTGCAAAAAGTATCAAGATATGCAAGGAATATCAAACATGCGCCGGATGTTAAAATCGATGACGACAGATCCTCATTTTGTCTCAACTCTCAATCAAAATGTAGATTTGTTGCCTATTGCAGGTGGGGATGTGGTAGACGTCACGACTGGGGTATGTCGGCCACGCCGCGCGGGTGATTTGTTTACCATTGAAATGAATTTTCGTATGCTGCCTCCCGATCACCCAGAAGTCCTAGAGATCGTCAACTTCATGATGGAGTTTGCGAACGACGACAAAGACACGTATGATTACATGCACGAAACGATCGGATACTCTGCCACAGGCCGCATGTTTGATCGAGCGTTTTATTTATGGCTAGGCAATGGCGCAAACGGCAAAGGGACGGTCAGCCAAATGCTTCAAAAAGTAATGGGGGATTTTTTTCAAACTGCTCCAAGTGCATTCCTGACACGCAAAGCAAACCAGAAAACAAGCGCGGAAGGCGCCAGCCCGCAGTTTTATAAGATGCGTTTCGCGCGATTGGTGATGGTGTCTGAGCTTGCAAAAAACGAAGTACTTGATTTTCCAAAAATCAAAGGTCTATGTGCTGGTGATTCTTTTTCTATCCGGGCTCTGTATCGCGAACCGGAGACAGTCGAGCCGCGGTTTAAAATCATCATCCAGTCGAATTTTTGTCCAGAAATTGACGGCAGCGATATGGCTACCATCGATCGCTATCGGCTCCTGACTTGGAAACAACGATACAGCAACGACCCACAGCCAGGCGAGCTGAAAAAAGACGTCAATCGCGCAAAACGGTTCTTATCCCTTACGGACGCGTTTGGGACGTGGCTTGTGCAAGGTGCGACGCTTGCGTACCAAAACGGGAAATGCACTCAAGTGGTCGTTCCATTGTCACTCAAACAAGCAACAAACACCCAGTTAGAACAGATGAACTTGATTGGTGTTTATCTGCGTGCGGAATGTGATGTCGGTGCAGGTGAAATTGAAGACGTCGTGTTATACGAAGGTTTCATGAATTTCGCGGGTCGACGGCGACACAACGACCAGTTTATGACCTTCAATCTCTTCAAAGACAAAGTCTCAGACTTTTACAACATGGGGTTCCAGCCAAACGGGAGTAAGTACATTGGGCTCAGGATCAAACGATCGATAGAGCCACTACAGTCGGTGGCACAAGCTTGCCAGGAGTGTGGAACGCTTGGCGCCGTATTGTCCAATGGGTACTGTGCCATGTGTCGCCCAAACGAATTTCCGTTTTCTTTTGATATTGTCTAACCCGCAGCGACAAAAATCTATGTAACTTGCCGCACGCACGTGTTTGCGCAAGACTTGAATATATCGTTAATATTAGTTGCCAATGGCCCCCGTTAAAGCGAAAGAGAATCGCCTAAACCTGTTTGACTTTGGTGATGAGGAACTACTTCTTTGTGGATTTTTAATTATGGGTTCAAAGCCCCTGCGTGATTTTGTAAGCGTCCCATAAAATATTTTCTGAAAAGAAGTAGTTCCTCCTCCACAATCCCGATGAGGGTTTAGGTGCCAAAAAAATTAATAAATCACGGAATTTGCAAACACCAATTCATGATTTCGTAATATGCGTCGCGGGCGCAAGGGGTCCGTTCGTGCCGATAGTAAAACGACTCTGCTCGGTCTACGCATAGGCGCTGCTGCACAGAAAGCCCGTAGACTACGACGATAAACAATAAGGTAAAGGGGGACATTTTGCTGTAACAAGCAGAATATTTATTTTTTTAAGACGCTGTAGCCTGGCGCCTGCATCCGTAACAGACAAGCACGTCCGATCTGTCTGTTTTGCGTATACTGTTGCGATTGCACGTGTTGCATGATCTCCAATTGGTGTCTCTGTCTTTTTTGTAGCAGGCTACACACAGCGAGCGCCACTTTGGGGCATCGTTTTGAACTGCCAGTAACCCACAGCCTGTACATGGTCGTTTTGTCGCATTACACTGCTGGATGTAGCATGTCCCACAGCGTTGCCGCCACTCAGGGCTGTCGATAGGTATTCGGTTCCGCCCACAATCCACGCATGCTTTCATGGACGTGGCGGCCCAAGTTACGTAGCAGTCTCTGCATTTCTTTTCGTAATCAGGCCCGGTCAGTTCTATCGTGCACCCTTGCCCGTCACATACACGCGTCATTGTCTGTATCGTTTTGAGGGCTTGAATTTAGGCGCAGAAAAAACAAGCTTTGCTTTTGCTGAAATGTACTTGCGCTTGCGTCTCAATTTAGAGTTGTAGGCGTCTCGTTCTATTTTAATCTTCACTTGCTCTTCTGGTGACGTCATCATGCCTGTCGAGTGGCGTTTTAGCATGTACGCGAGCGCGTGTTCTATGGCGGCGTCAATTTCCCTCTTTTGTTTTTGGTCCGTTGGTGGTTTCCGCGGGGCGTCTGGTATATATTCCGGTGCAGCGATGGCGGATTGACGCTTGAGCGGTGGCGGTGATCCGGGGTCACTCAGGTCACTCCAATCGGGGTCTACGTCGGGCTGAATCATGTGTGGCGCTCTGGTCGCTTGTCGTGGGTGTATCTAGGCCGGGTAATAGAATTATTTTGTGGGAGCCTTTTTGAATGGTGGCTGATTTTCATACCCGCAGCGCGAACATATAATACCTTTGTTTACAGGGGTGTATTCTTTGCGTGCGAGCCGGACCAACGCTTTGACGTCTCGCGTGGAGTCGACTGTGGCTGCGTTGCGCATTCGCCAATCCATATAAAAATCTATCCACGGGTTTGTGTTTGCTGTCCGGGTGCGTTTTTTCTTTTTTTTTGTACGGCGTTCTAATTTTGTGTGTGCTTTTTGTTCCAGTGCAGTTGTGTCCATGTCGGCCATGTTTTTAAACGGTTCACTACTAGGAACATAAAATATTTGGTTTATTTAGCATGATAAACTTTCATAATAACGTGAACAGGGTGATTCGGCGGCACGAATAACCTTCTGAATAGCGAATCAGTCAGGCGAAAGTCGATGGTCGAAAATTCTTCCGGTTTGCGGTAATCGACGTCCGCGACGTGTAGATCGTCTGTGTGCTTTGTGACGGTTGCGCCGTATACAGTTTCTGCCAAAGAGACGACGTCGAGTACGTGGTGTGACCGGCCGTTTGCTGCGTATAGATTACTCGGTGCCAATCGGCGGCTGTGCACGTATACGTGTTTGGGCCCGCCCAAATTTGGGCTGTATGGCATCATGACGGTAGACGCTGGCGGAATGCTCAATTCGGTCGCCCCGCCCAGAACAGACAAAAATCCATGCAGCGGACTGCTAATGACTGCTGGTGGATAACTCGCCTCGCCTGGATCGTCGTAGGTCCACACGTAACGCGCGTCGACCCAGTCTACGCTGATTGAACCTTCAACAAACAAATACACGTTCAGTTGCTCGTTGATCGCAGTCGCCAAGCGATCGCCGGTGTACTGGCCAATCGGTAGTGAAATGGTCACGGTTGTGCCGACAAATGCAGGCTTCATGTTGCCGTCCGCAAAAAACGTGAACGTGTTGTGGTATTGGTCGACATTAGGGAAAATGTGTGTAAATGTGATAGTTTTCGGAACGCACTTCACGGCCTTTGTTAGTTCGTGGCCAGGATTTTCAAGAGAAATGGTAAACGCTCCGTTGTCTGTATTCGTCGCTGCGCTCGGTCCGTTGTCGCTGGAACAATCCAGCAAAACGGACTTATGTGACTGGAAAACCTTTGACATGTAATCTTTATTTTGCTGTATAATACACACAATCTATTCCTCCACTTCGCAGTTATTCAAGAAAATTCTCGCTAACTTCACATACTGCAAAAAAATGGTAACGTCTTTTGCAGTGCTACTGAAGGTGGTGGCACGCAGCAGGAGGATGCGGGAGTTGTTAATAGGGATTCCAGATAAATTAAACAAAGCAGAGCGCTCCAAACAGCAAGCCAACAAACTGGCATTGGTCTGGAAATTTGTCCCGGCGGAGAACGCATTCGCTCTGCTCTCAAATGGAAGCAAACGAAAAGTTCTGTATATACCTGAAGCAACAGGCCTGTCTAAGGTACATGTTTGGTCCGTGATTGCTCGCACAGTCCGTATGATTGGCATCAATTGTCCAGCAAACAAGAGAACTTGATCTCCAACGGATACTTCACTTCTGAGATCCTTGAATACTAGTGCGCCAAGTTCGATGGTATTTGTTGCGGTGGTATTGGATTTAGATTCCAGTCGACCGCTAACTGTTTCATTGGGGGGCGCGGAATACGGCACGGCTGATTTGTACAACCCGGATTTAGGCGCAAAAGAGTCCAAACAATGCAGATAGCTTTCCTGTGATGCCAGCCACGGGTCGCTATCCTGGCTCGTTTTAATTGGTTGATGTGGAAAATAAAGAGATCCTAATTGCCATTGGTGCTGGACGCAGTCAAACTCTTGTGTTGCCATTGAATCCCGGGTGCCTTCGGTGTCTGTGTGGTCTCTGATTTTAGCGTATGCTTTGAGCGCCCTACTGGCTGCTTTGCGAACTTCTAAATTGATAGATGTGCCAGTCGTCTTTGATAATTCTGTTGTTTCCCAGTCCGTGTAGACTATTTCGAGTCCGTTCGTCGCGCTTAGTTCGTTCAAATGCCGCTGCACGGCATCCGTCAATTGGATACTACGTGCGTTAATATGCATGCTGCCAATTTTATATGGTGCAGATCCAACTGAGACACTGGGATCTGTAGACACAAACGCAACTTCAGGCGTCTCCCATTCAATTTCAATTCGCATCCCCGAAGTTAACATGGAAGGTAAAAACCGACCATAACCAAACAAATCACTCAAACAGTATAACGGAATAACAAACCGTTCTTCTACTTCTGTTGGAATTGTTTTGTCTTTGCCCATAGACTGGCCGACACTTTCCCACCATTCGGTGTCCATTTTATATGGCAGAATAGACGCCTTTTTCAAATTCAATCGCCGACACCGCGATAGTTCGTCGCCTGAACGCGAAGTGACCGTCACGCGGTTTATCAGGTTCAAGGCAGTCCCCAGTGGACCGAACTCGACAGGCTTGGTGGTTTCGTCGCCATCGGGATTCAATTCTCTAGTCCGTAACAACGAAAAAACCAACCAGCTGCGCCTAGTATCTAGATAATCTGCGCCCGTGTTCAAAATGCAGGTTGCGCGTTGGCTGCTGGTGTATTCGTTTTGTTGAAAAAAATGTTGCTTGAAAGTGGCATTGGTCACCACACTCAAATCTGGTTCCAAATTGTACACCAAATTGTTGACTGAGATCATTGAGTTTGTGGAAGGCCCGCCGCCTTTGGCGCCCATGCTCTGAGCGTTCATTGGCGTGCTCATGGCTTGTTGGTACGAAGGTGGTTTGTCGGACATGTTTCAATGTGGTTTTAATGTACAACGGCAGAAAAAAACTCTACACGCCGACGGGGTGCATGCGTTCGAGTTTGAATTTGCTTTTTTCGTAATTTTCCATTGCAGTCGTGACCAACCCCATCTGGTTCGACCAAAACAGGTTGTCCTTGTTGGCGGTGTATACTCTGTCTAATGATTTTCGTTCGTTTTCTTCTTCCATGCCCTTCGTCCATTGGTCAAAGGCTGGTACGTTTTGTTGGCCGGTCCCTTCTTTAAATTGGTGCAAAACATGTGCCGGGTGGCGCCTTCGCGTGCCCTGTTTGATTCCCATCATCGTCGCATGTGATCGAGCACTTGCCTGCCAATCACTGTGTTCTCTGACGCGTCTCCCCCCGCTTTCCACCTCCATCTGCCTTTGTGTCTCCTGGCCGATTAGATCCTGTTCCAATTCGGAAGCCCTGCTGGAGCCCGTTGATGGTTTCTTGTTGCGCTGTACTCCGCTCATCGGTATCGATGTTCATATTTTTATCTTCACAAATTTTGTCCAATTGGATGATTTCGTCCAGATTGCGTCTAAATCGTTTGTCCCAACCGACTTTCATGTTGATTGTCAAAAATGAATAGTCTTCTTTGGTAGCGTCGTGAACCAACTGTCTAAATTCCCTGCGGCTGTACATTGGCGGCGAAAATTCTTCCACTACTGTTTCCACTTCAGATTGGCTGCCTTGAAAGAAGAAAATAAAATTTGCTTGTAAGCGGCAGACGCGCGGCACACGTTTAAAATGCTGCGTACACAAAAAAGTTGTACAGTTTACATGTCGCACTTGATAAAAGCAGCGGGTAAAAGAAGTACTGTTCATAAATTTGACGTCTCCGATAACGTCGTCAAAAATGATCGCATATTGGTCTACTTTATCGGCTTCTCCGTCGTCTAGTTTCTTCTGTTGGGTATTCAGGATGACTTCTAAAATTTCGGGTGCTTCCTCTAAGTCAGTAAAGACGTATTTTTTGTCGATGTTGAGACTTTTTTGTACGTCGTCCCCGTTTGCGGTTGGGCTAAAAATAAAAACTTTGTCGAAATGTCCCTTGTAAAAACGCTTGTCGTTCATCAGGTTGGCTAGTAGCGTGCTTTTCCCACTGCCTGACTTTCCGCTGATCACGACACCAGAGCCCAGCGGTGGGATGTACATGTTGTCGTCCTCAGCCATTTGGGGTTGTTTTATGTCGTCTTTCTTTGTCGGCACGTGTTTGATCTCCAGGTCGCTGGAACGGTAGCGTTTCCGGTCGGATGTGTTTGGAGCAAGTAGCTTGCTTCTCGGCATATTTAAAAAATAACGTTGTGACTTTACGCAGCCCCAAAACAAAAGCGTGTAAAATTCCGTTCGGGTGTATAGCGAGTAAAGGTAGCACTTCGCTCACGGCTACAGTCACAAGCAGAGAATATAAAATCTCTTCATTGTCCATCTTTTATAAACAAGAATCGCATTTTTTTGTTTTATTATGGTAAAATAACTTCCAGGGATCGCCGCTTTTTGAGTACCGGTCCGCTGTTCATTGGATCGTACTCTGAATTAAACGGCCGACTCCACGGGGAATGTGTGTGTCTCATCCCACGTTGATTAAGTGCGTAGCCTGGCGCTTCCACTACTGGATTCCAGCGCGCGCGATTATCGATGACAGGATTCAAAAGATTGGTTTGTTGTCTAGGCAAACCTTGGCTGCTAGGGGTGTAGTTAGACACGTCTGGTAGTGTCTGTACATCACGGCCGACTGAAGTCGCTTTGATCAACAGGTCGTTCATGTTAGAGATCCTCTGTTCCAAGCTTTGCACATGCGCTGCAATTTGTGCCCCGACTCCATTTGGCTGAAATTGCCACCGCAGAGGGTGTACGTGCTGCGCAATCCCGATGTCTGCTCCACCGTGTTCAAATCGCGGTGTAAAGAGTGGTTCTTGGAACCGCACAGCATTCTCCCTAGCCTCATTTTCGTATACCAGTTTGTTATCCGCCCCTTTTCCAAACCCGGGCTGGACGACGCTGAACATATCAAATAGCACATCGCTTTGTATCTGTTTTTCTGGGGCAGGCACAACTTTATTGGCCAGCGGGTCTAGCTGGTAACCGGCCCGCAGTGTTGCTTCAGCAGGCTGGTTAGCTGTTGTCGTGTCGCCTCCTGTTTGTAGCACAGGGACCAAAGACTGAGTTGCGGATCTGTCGCCCTCATCCCTTGTTTCTTCTTGAAAGCTTATTAGCGGTTTGAACCCAGCCCCGCCAGTGGCAGACATACGCTGGTACGGTTGGCTGCTTGCTTGCATTGGATCGGCACCCTCGCGTAGGAAGTCGTTGTACGCATTGCCGTCCGTTTCTTCAGGAATAAGTCTCTCAGGTGGTTTTGATGATGATGTAGCAGTCTCCGGTGGTTTTGATGATGATGTAGCAGTCTCCGGTGGTTTTGATGATGATGTAGCAGTCTCCGGTGATATTTGCGTTCGGGGACGCTTATTGCCACGAGTATCAGTTGAGGAATCCGCTTTCTTTGATTTGTGTGTGTTTTCATACATCTTTTTTCCGTCATCGTCTAAGTGTCTATACACAAAGCTTTCCAATTCGGGCGATTCGTCGTTCTGTCCTTCAAACGTCTTGAGAGAGCCTGACAAGTCCTTGTCTTTGTAGTCTTTGTGGGTTTCAATAAATTGTCTGTACACCTCCGGGTCATTTCTTTTGGTGATGGCCACTAGTGCTTGTTTTGTTTTTGGTTGTACATCCTTTCTGTTAATGTTGTATTCTAAAAATTTCAACTTGTCGCTGTTCTCTTTGCTTATTTTGGTACTCATGCTTTTTATATTACGCTCATAGTTTTCTTTGGTTTCTGGATCTAAATCTTTAATTTGCTGCTCTGTTAACACAAACTCATCCCATGAGCGACTTTTTCGCCATTTATTTGTCCAGAATTCTTTCAGTGTTTCCTCTTCTGATTTAGTAAGAGTTTGTCCGCCGTCCACTAAGCTGTTTACTGTTTTGCGGGTGAGAGTTTCGATCTTTTCTGGCATCCCTTCATACGTCTCATATGAGGCGAACGGGAGCATCCAATAGTACCCATCTTCGACGAGCCGCGTCTGTAAAGTCTTTTTTTCAAACTCTGTTTTTTTCCATGTTTTGTCTTTGTTTTTCGGCATGCGTTACACTTCTTTATGCTCATACTCTTTTATATCCAGTTGCATATTTTTTGCTGCGGTCTTCATTGATCGGATCAACCCGGGGCGCTGCGAATCGGACACAGGCAACATGGCAAAAGCTTCGAATTGTTCTTCATTTTGAAATAGATGTCCGTATTTCTTTTCCAGTTGTTTCAATTTGTGCCGGTCTTGTAAAATCGGCATATATGGCTGATATAAATCTTTGTTCACGGTCATCGGTCTTTTTGCTGGTTCTTTATTCATAATATATTAGAAGCAGCACAATTTATTTTTTTAGAAAAGGGCGTCTCTTTTTACAACGTGGTGTTTTGATTCAATGCCACCTATGGCTTGGTCAGCTGCATGAAAAATAAACCGCGGGCTGGGTGTTGCAGATATTGGCTCTGGCCTTATATACGCTTGTGGGTTTCGTAAATGTAGACCCTCCACGGTTTGACGTTCTCGTCTGCGCAATCGGTGCCAGTGATTTCCCTGGTGACTGTGGGTTTTATCGATCGCGCGTGCGTGATTGCTGCGATGCAATACATTTTGTACCGTCAAGGCGTGATACATACGGTCGTTGTGTCCACTGGGGTGGTTGCCTGTAACTGCGTTGTACGTTGCGTTCATCGATCGTTTATTGCCAGGGGCACACATTTTATGATTGTTGGTCATGTTTTTTTTTGCGGTAACGGAGAAAAGAAAACGTCTGGCTTCGGTTCTGTAGCGATTCTTATTTTTTGGCCGTTTGAAAGCGTGGTCGTTTTTGCCATGGGGGCTGTAGCAGTAGCTGGGGCTGACTTGGCCAAAAGTATGCGGTTGTTGGGCGGTTTTTCTGGTACCTGTTTTGAAGGCTGTGTTGTTGTTGCCGAGGGTTCATAGTGTCTCATGTCAACTTTCCCGGCTTTGTAGTTTTTGTCGAATTCATTCCATTCGCTTTTTGCGATTCGCCAAGCATTGGACCATGCTGTTACTGCTTCTTCGTATCTTGGATTTCCTGTAACTGGCATTTGGTTCTTGGGTGGTACTTTTAGTGTAGGCGGGGAATCGACGGGGGCTCTCGGAGGATTGGAAATGTCCACGGGCCGAGGCGGAGCGAGGGGCGCTTCATCATGCTTTGCTGGCTTGGGCTGGGATCTTTTAAATTTGTCTGTGACAGCGCGCAAAGCTGCGTTTGTTTTTTCTGTGTCTTCTTTTTTTTGTTGTTGTTCTATTTCTTGGGCAGAGTACGTTTTGTATTTGTCTTTTGAGATTCTCCAAGACTCGTCATGTTTGTTCACTTTGGATGGGTCTATTGGTTTGCTGCCGTAGTTGTATAAGTTCTTCAGTTCGTCTCTGTATCGCTCTCTCCCTTGTCTAGCTTTCCACTGACCGACTTTTCTGAATGCTTCGGTGTACTCTTCATAGCTCATCATGGTCTTGTTGTATTGCTTTTGATCCTTCCAAAGGTATTGTTTTTTAGCCCATGCGTTGTATGCTATTATATCTTTTTTGAAGCTCGGACTGGCACTGTAGTGGTTGCCTTTTTTAAAAACCATGGGTAGAACATAAGACAGTGGGTCTGGACTTTCATTCACCATGCCGTTGAATGAGCCCACGGACATGTTTTCTTGGTATGATTTTGCGATTTTCTCCATGACGTCTATCACGGGCGGCAACTTTGCTTCTACATTTGGGTTTGATGCTCTTATTTTGTTGCGAACCTGTAAATATTTCAGAGCTTCGGGTCCATAGTAGGCATACAAACTCCGGTAGTTTTTAGACATTTGCCCCGCGAATTTTTCAAGATCGTTGCGTCTGCCGGTTTCCTTCATGAATTGTGCGTTGTATTTCATTTCTTCTCTGCGTATTGTTTCGTGTGTTGCTTTTGCCACTTTAGATGTATGGATAAAGTCGTAGAGTGCAATCCCCTCACCTGCTATGTATAAGGCACCACCGGCTGCGCCAAGAGCATCCTCCAGTGGCGCCATTTCCTCCATTACTGTGGTCAGCGTGCTCGCCTCATCCGTTACTGCCGATTCTTCTGGTGCGGCTGAGCCATTCCAAAAAAAATCTGATCCATCGCCTATTTCCGTCATTTCGATATCGGCTGGTGGTTCTGTCTCGTTTACAGGAGTTTCATTTGTTGGGTAGTGTTTACCATCTGTCATATTATCTTCGGGGTGTGCCAGCTCATCTTTTAACTGGGAATCCAAATCGTCTATTTTCTGTCCAGCTTCGTCGTATCTGTTTTCTAATGTGTCAATTTCGTCCTCTTCAACCACGTCGTTTTCAAACTCGTCGTCTTCAAACTCGTCGTCTTCAAACTCGTCGTCTTCAACCTCGTCGTCTTCAAACTCGTCGTCTTCAACCTCGTCGTCTTCAAACTCGTCGTCTTCAAACTCGTCGTCTTCAAACTCGTCGTCTATCTTAAATTTGCCGGTTTTTTCACCTTCTCGTATGGTTTGTTTTATATCAAACTTGTCGCCTATTTCAAACATTTTTGGTATTTCGTCCCCCTCTATGTTTGGTATGTTGCCTCTTCCCAGGGCTGGACCGTAGCGACCTTTTATGTTGGAGTACACGCGAGATAGATAACTAGTGGCTTCTCGTGAACCTGTACGTAAAAGGTTCATAAGTTTGGATAATGCGGTCCGGACGATCCCCCTGTTCTTTTTGAATAACATCAAAAATCCGAAGTAGTACAATGCTGATCTCGCACGGGGGTTGTCGATGCCAAGTTTCCCTAGACCTGCATCCAACGTTTCTTTTGTCAGTTTTTTGATAAATCTGGCGTCCTCGGCGTCCATTCCCATGGAGGTCAGCACGCTGTTGACTAGATTATCGTAGCTCGCGTCTACTTTGTCTTGGGATGGCTTGTCCACTTTGTATTTCATTTGCGAAACGCTTTTGTCTAAAAGTTTTTGTAGTGTTTTTCTTTCTTTGGCGGTTAGCGCAGACGACGAATGAAAATCGTACAGGCCGTAGTTTTCCATGCCGTGCCTCATAATAAACTGCAGACGGATGCCTTCTTTGTTGAAATCAAGATCATTTGATTTTTTAATCTCCTCGATGTACATTATATCTGCTATTCTTAAGTCTTCCTCTGTCCTTGCCAATTGCTGTCGCAGCTGGTACCGGCGTGCAATTTCGTCTAACTCTGTGCGGGATGCTTTATCAGGGTCAAGTAGTCTTTCTATTGATGGAGCGCGCCCAGCATATTGTGCCGATATCGTTTTGTGATCTTTGGTCACAAACAACATCGGGCTAAATGCTGGGCTATTGGCCTTTTGCTTTTTCTTGGGTGGCATGACGTTCCCTTTGTAGCAGCGTCACACAATTTTTTTTATTGGAATTTCTCTCCATTTTAAGCTGGTGCATACCTTTGCCCACAGAAGATGTTGTTTTTCCAATAGAGTTTTGCTTTTCAGAAGGTGTACATCCTTGCAATAACCTTCGCATTGGATCAATTGGCACAAACGCCAAAAGACGTACGGGTAGCTCATAAATACTTTCCGTGTGCCTTTTTGGCGTTTAAAGCTTGGCTGGTCCCATAACCGCTCTATGGTCTTGAACATTCGACACAGTTTCACGTAGTGTGCGTGTGACAATTGCACCGCCTGCCACTTCCACGAGCTGAGGGTACCGGCAATGAATTCTTTGTGTTTGCGGTGTTTGTGGC
>Ga0181556_1003156_pt1 | contig 14439 bp, 13 predicted proteins | sample 011ome_14_FD_148651 | JGI IMG/M metagenome (GOLD analysis project Ga0181556, IMG submission 148651) | Coastal salt marsh microbial communities from the Groves Creek Marsh, Skidaway Island, Georgia - 011505AT metaG (spades assembly) | ecosystem: Environmental > Aquatic > Marine > Intertidal zone... | reverse complement strand
TAACGTGATTTCTTCATCGTGAATCTCCTTGGCTTATCTTGCCGCGAAAATTCTAGTTTTCAACACAACCATTTTCCGGGGGGATTACCATGGCAGCCTTGGCTTCTGCCCGAGTGCAATAAATTGAAGCAACCGACATACTTTACTTTTTAACAATGTTCGTCTTCACGTTACTGTATAATAGCCAAGAGACTGATAGCTTTCCTGATAATACTGAAATTGAGGCGGAAAAATTACATGACTATTACATGGGAAGAGCTTGAAGAAATCACAGGTAGAAACAAAGCCACACTTTCGCTTATGTCCAAATCCCTCTTTGGATTGACTGAGGTCAGCGAGGACGGGCTTGATGCTGATGTGGCGCTCAAGCTCCTATTTAAAATGGGTTCTTTTGAGCGCAGTCAGAAAATGGAACTCCTCGATTTATCTCAAAAGTTGGAACAGAAAAAAGGTGAATTGCTTCAATATGCAGTCTCTCTTGAAATCGTAAAAGCAGAACGCCATCAACTCAAAGGCCATATAAAAAGCCTAGAGCTTCAGTCTGCTGCAAATGCAAAAAGGGCCGAGACAGCAGAGGCACGACTGCATGAGGTTACACAATCATTCGCTTATTTGATCGAGCGTAACTCGCAAGTTAGGAAGATACAGCATCTAGGAGAAAATAAGAAACTTCCGCCTCTTCTCCTCCTGAATCCAATCAGTACTGGAGATAACCCTACTGACAACTTTCCACAGAGCTAACGCAACAACCGAGGCTGCCTTCCCGTAAGCGATTATCTCCATCGGATATGGTACTAGAATAATTGTAAATATGGTACATAACCCAAATCATCAAAATCCGTACTTACTAATTAAATCAATGCATTAGGTGACTAAAGTAATGTCATATGAGTCCGTGTGGGGGCACCATATAAATCAATGACTTAGCTGATAATTTAGTTCACCTGAAATTCTTTCAGCGAGACGCTCAGCGAGACAAGTCAGCGTATCATTGCGTAACCAACTCCCACAAACATTGACAAGTTATCCCCAAATGCTCACGCGCATACCAGCGCGGTGGCGTGTCGGCGTGTGTGTGATCGCCTCACCACAGCCATGCTAGCCATCCCCACAGACGATTGCTCTCTGCTGTTGCATTGCTTTGGTCCGCCACATGTCATCGTGACCGATCTACTGCGGTCTTACGGCGCCGCGATAAAGGTCATTGGCAACGCAGACAAACAGGAAACGGGGCGCTGCCTCAACAACCGGGCCGAGAATTCACACCTGCCGTTTCGACGAAGAGAGGGAGCCCATGCTTCGATTTAGGCAGATTCGAACTCGTAAAATGCAAGGAGCTTAAAGAAACCAATCGCTGCACTTGCAGATGAGTGGCGCTTCGGCGGCAATGAGCTAAAAGTGTCTGAATGCTGAAGCATTCCTAATCTCCACTTTCAGTCCCTGCATTTAAATAAGGATAATACTAAATGGCAGCTAATGAGTGATCCTAACGATCTGCAGGCCTTGCTTGATGAAGCATGGCGCCACCTGACTCGCGGTGTGGCCGACAGCCGTTCACCGGCGCGTTACCCCACGTTTGCAACCGTCGCACCGGATGGAACACCCGAGGCGAGGACTGTGGCGCTGCGCGGTGCTTTCCGCTCCCAATCTGTTCTTGAGGTCCACACGGATATTGCAACGTCCAAAGTCGCCGCGCTGCAACACAATCCAAAAGCCGCATTTCACGTTTGGGTACCACGCGCAGATTTGCAAATTCGGATCACTGCAACCGTGGAAATCCAGACAGGGAGTGACGCCGAACAAAAATGGGATCGCGTACCCGAAGGTTCGCGGGTTTCTTATGGCACACGACCGACGCCGGGCACCGCCATTTTAGATGCATACGCTTACGAAAAGCCAAGCGACAGTGAACGCTTTGCCGTCTTGAGGTGCAATTTGTTGGAGATAGACCTCGTTCATCTTGGGGCACGCCATCGGCGCGCTGAATTTATTCGCGAAAACGAGTGGGCGGGTACATGGCTGGCGCCGTGACTGAAAGACCCTGACGGGCACTGCTTCATTGCGTCGCAGCATTGCTACATGAAGGGCGGAGAGCCGCCATTCGCTGCGAGCGTGAACTCGGATTGCCCCTCCCGCGAGAGCCGACATTGAGCAATCCTCAAAATGAAACCTTTATCAGTGCCGCCGCAAGGCAGCAGTGAGCCCAAACGGACCGCGCTATTACTGGCTGTCTTCGCACCCGTAGCTTTCCAACGGTCAGCAAGGACGACCCTGCTCTGTCATTGACTGACAGCGTTTTCGTTTCCATGGACTTTAAGATAGCGGTTTTTCGTCAGCGCTGCAGGAGCCTATGCAGCTCAACCAATTGACACCGAGCGAACGGTTCGACTCTTGCCGTCAGGGTGCAAGGCCAAGCAAGCGCAGAGCCTCGCGGGGGGCAGGCTTTCTCCAGATGATCTGAAAGCTGTCGGCCACATTGCTTTGAGCCACGGATATTCCAGGTATGGCGATCCAGGCCGGTACTGTCCGGTCTAAAAGTGCGAGGATCGTCGTGCAGGCAGCGGCAACCCCTTGCTGAAAGGGCAATTGGGCGGCCACGCTGACGAATTGCCGCCCCGCTGCCAGCGCGATGGCGACATCTTCGCCCAAATCGACCGTCGCCATAGCAGGTGTGTAACCCGCCGACTGCAGCCGGGTCGCCACCGCGTTCGCGGGCGTGTCCCAGACCACGAAGAAGGCCGAGATATCGGGTTGGTCCGCAATCATCTGCAGGGCGAGTTCGGCGGCTTCATCCATGTCACCGAACCGCCGGACATGACTGCGCACGTCGGGGCGGTTGGCCTGCAACCAATTAGCAAAGGCGATCTCGCGTTCGTTTGTGGCGAAGAAGTCTGCTGCAAAGCCAAGGACACCTACCGCCGCCCCCTCGACCAGATGCGGGGCAAGGCCAGCGGCGGCCATTTTTCCCAACCCGAAATTATCCGATGACACCAACGAGGTGTAATGCGTTCCGGGCAAGAGGCCCGTGGGAACGTTCTCCAGAAGTATCAGTCGGATGCCAGCCTCCGAAACCCGCCGGAATGCAGCTGCAACCTGTTCGTTGGCCACGGGCAACGCCACGATTGCATCCGGTGCCGCCACGATCAGTCGGTCTAATTCGGACACCTGCCGATTCACGGAGAAACCGCAATCGATCACCTCGGTGACGACCACACCACAATCACCGAAGATGCCCAGCATGCCGGAGATCTGTTGTTTGGTCCAATCGCCGTCCAGCGTATGCAGCACGATGGCCACGCGTCTGGTTGCCGCCCTCGCGGCGGCCAGATCCTCTGGCAGCAGGCTGACCCGTTCGGGCGGCGATGCGCGCTCACCATGGGGCCCGAGTCCGGAAATCGTCACGGTGCGATCCTCCCTGGGTCAGATGGCGGCAAATGATTTGGTGGCGGCGGTTCGGCCTTGTCGGCAGGGCCGTGGAAGGCGACGAAACCGGGATGCATGTTCGGTTTTCCGTGAAGGATCCAGTCCTTGAGGAAGGAAGGTGAAAACAGCGCTTCGGATGCCACCCGCGCGGCGCCGACCAGACCGGCGGAACTGCCCATCTGCGAGCAGATGATCCGTAGATCCCGCGTCACCAATGGATGGGACGCCCCGTAAACCGTTTCCCGGATGCCCGCCAACAGATTGTCATTGGTCTGAACCAGCGTGCCCGATAGCACGATGATCTCGGGGTTCAGGGCGTTGGCGAGGGTCGCTACGACTTGCCCGATAAGATGCCCCGACTTCGACAGGATCGCCGACGCCGCAGGATCGCCGATCTGGGCGGCCTGTGACACTTCAATTGATGTAATCTCAGCTCCGCGACGCAAGAGATCTGCCAGAACCGGACTACGGCCGCTCTCCGCCGCGGTGCGCCCTTCGCGCTCGATCATGTCGGAGCCTGCCATCACGTCCAGCGTGCCGGTTACCCCGTCCGACACCACTGGCAGCGCACCGATCAACCCCGCCGCTCCCTGCGCCCCGCGGTAAAGTTGCCCATCGCAGACGATCCCCGCCCCGATCCGGCGGCCGACCTTTACAAACAGCATGGAGCGCAGGCCGTGCCCGGCACCGGCGTGCAATTCGCCCATCGCCATGGTTTCGACGCTGGAGCGAATCCAGACCGGCACGCCAAACTGGCGGGTCAGGGTTTCAACCAGTGGGAAGTCTTCCCATGCGGGAAGGACGGGAGGCGTGGTGGTCATGAAGGCATCGTTGCGCCCGGAAGGCACCGTGCCGGGAACCGAAAGGGATATCGCCCAAGGCGCGGTGGGCGTGACCTGACGTTCCAGACACCAGTTGAAAAGGGACGTCAGCCTGTCTGCCAGTTGTGCCACGGGGGCGGTCAGGTTAGCGGCCTCGTGGTGTTGGGTCAGCAGGTTTCCCGACAGATCCGAAACGCCTACACCGATCGACATCTGATCCAGCGTCGCCAGCAAAATCAGCCCGCGACGGGCCGAGAACTTAACGAGGCGCGGTGCTCGCCCACCAGTCGCGTGGCCGAGTTCGCTTTCATCGACAAGGTTCAGATCCGATAGCAGTTGCAGTCGGTCCGCCACCACTGCCCGGCCCAGCTCAGCCTCTCGCTCCAGTTCCTGCCGCGTCGAAGCGCGCTCAGTCCGGATCAAGTTCAGGATTTCAATCAACGAGGGGATTGCCGTTTCGCTGGTGCGCGGACGGCCCTTACCGCGCAAGCGGGATGATTCGGCGGCGGCATTCGCGTCCATCGGCAAAAGAGGCTCCTCAAGTAGGTGCAACAGGAATAGTCGGCCTGGTTCCGTCGTTCAAGTGAATACTTTTGCATATAATATGCAAAAGTGATACCACTTATGTATAAATACAGTTGACCTATGCCGATTGCGGCCCTAATGCTTCTCTCACGGTCAAGGTGGCCGTCAGGAAGATCGCTTCGGCAGGCAAGACCGCGCCGGACACGCAATGAGGGAGGGGTCACAGATGGCCGGATGGAAGCTGGCGTATCACGCCAATTGCTGGGGGACGCTTGGCGGTAATGCCGAAGGCGTCACCTCAATAACGCAACTCAGCTATCGCACCTTTGGCGCAATGGATCGCGCCTTTGCCGACATTGCGGCGGCGGGCTATCAGGGGGTGGAGCTGTTCGACGGTAACTTGCTGGATGCGTCAGCTGCGGAAATGCGGCAAAGTCTGGCAGACAACGGGCTGACGCTGGTCGCAGCCTACGCCGGTGGGAACTTCATTTTCGACGACATCCTGCCAGATGAACTTGCGCGAGTAACCCGTGCAGCTGACCGTGCCGCCGAACTTGATGCGCCGCATCTGGTGGTGGGCGGCGGGGCCAAGCGGTTCGACGGAGTGCGCGAGACAGATTATCACAAGCTGGGCGGCGCGCTGGACCGCGTCAAGGCGATTGCCGATGCCCGGGGATTGCGCGCACACTATCACCCGCACCTGTCCACCATCGTTGAGGGGCCGTCCGAGGTTGCCAAGATATTCGATCTGACGGCAATCGATTTCTGCCCGGACACGGCACATCTGGCCGCGGCCGGGGGCGATCCTGCGCAACTCATCCGCGATCACGCGGCGCGCATTTCTTACATCCATCTAAAAGGGTTCCAGAAAGACCCCTTTGCCTTCACCCCACTAGACCGGGGCGACGTGCCGACCGGCCCGATCCTTGAGGCGATCCGGGACGTGGGTTTCGTGGGTTGGATATGTACCGAACTGGACAGCTGGGACGACCCCGCCGCAGGGGCGCGGATCAGCATGGAATATTTGAACCGGGCGATGGCGGACTGACAGCCAGGCCCTTTACCGGGGGGTGACCCCCCATCTCTTCTCTGGGAGGAAGAAATTATGCTCAATCGACGTGTTCTTTTAGGTTCGGCTACCGCCTTTGCGCTGGCCTTCGGGCTGAACGCCCCCGCCTTCGCCGACCCTGACGCAGCCTTGGCCGCGCTACAGGAAACTGTGCTATCCAAGGGACCGAACGGCGAAGAGCCGACGGCGCCGTCAACCGTTGTCCTCAGCGACGAGGAAATGGCTCAGATCCGGGCGATGGGGGCCACCGCCGCCATCGTCATGCACTACGGCGGCAATGACTGGTCTCGCGCCCAGATTAACGGGCTACAGACGCAGTTTGCCGCGATGGGCATCGAAGTGATCGCGGTTACCGATGCCGGGTTCAAACCGGAAAAGCAGGTCAGCGACCTGGAAACCATTATGGCGCAAGAACCAGACATCATCGTGTCGATCCCCGCTGACCCCACCGCCACTGCGGCAGCCTATCGTGCAGCGTCCGAGGCAGGGGCCCATTTGGTATTCATGGACAACGTGCCGACTGGTTTTGTGGCCGGTGAGGACTTTGTCTCAGTCGTTTCGGCGGACAATTACGGCAACGGCGTCGCCGCAGCACATCTGATGGCCAAGGCCCTAGGGCCGGACGGTGGGGATATCGGTCTTGTCTATCACGCCGCCGACTTCTTCGTGACCAAGCAGCGGTACGATGCCTTCAAGGCGACTGTCACCAGCGATTACCCCGAAATTAGGATCGTGGCAGAACAAGGGATCGGCGGGCCGGACTTTTCTGGCGACGCGGAAAAGGCAGCTGGGGCGATGTTGATATCAAACCAGTCGATCAAGGGTATTTGGGCTGTCTGGGACGTGCCCGCTGAAGGCGTGATTTCCGCCGCAAGGTCGGCAGGGCGGGATGATCTGGTCATCACAACCGTGGACCTTGGTGAAAACGTGGCGATTAACATGGCACAGGGCGGCTTTATTAAGGGTCTTGGCGCACAGCGCCCCTATGACGCCGGTATCGTAGAGGCAAAGCTGGCCGGCTACGCGCTTCTGGGCAAGGAGGCTCCGGCATTTGTAGCCTTGCCGGCACTTCCAGTCAGCAGAGACAATTTGCTGGAAGCCTGGACGCAGGTCTACTCCACCGAAGCGACCGACAATATCAAGTCGATTATGCAGTAATTCCTGCGGTGCGGGGACGATCCCCGCGCCCAATATGACCCTTCGGTCTGGTAGGCGACAACACCGCCAGACCGAAGGCTTTCCCCCAGCCACGGAGACTAAAGATGACCAAAGTGATGAATGTCGCCATGATCGGCGGCGGGTTTATGGGCAAGGCACACGCCATGGCCTATGCGTCGATGCCAATGTTCTTCTGGCCCGCCCCGGCCATTCCGCACCGCAAGATCGTGGTTGATATTACTGATGGAGCAGCCGAAGAGGCGCGTCAACGCTTCGGCTTCGACGAGGCCAGCAGCGACTGGCGTGCCGTGATAAACCGGCCGGATATTGACGTCGTGGATATCTGCACCCCGAACAACGTCCACGCCGAAATCGCCATCGCGGCGGCAAAAGCGGGCAAGCACATAATCTGCGAGAAACCTCTCGCGCGCACTGTTGAAGAGGCTCGCGCGATGACCGAAGCGGCCAAGGCCGCAGGTATAATCCACATGGTTGCATTCAACTACCGCCGCACGCCCGCCGTGGCTTTGGCGAAGAAATTCATCGACGAAGGCCGCATCGGTCGCATTCTGAACTTCCGTGGTACCTATCTGCAAGACTGGTCGGCTGATGAGAATGGCCCGCTGTCGTGGCGGTTCCAGAAAAAGATCGCGGGCTCTGGCGCGGTGGGCGATATCGGCACCCATGTCGTCGATCTGGCGCACTATCTTGTCGGCCCCATCGCCGAGGTGATCGCAATGACCAAGACCTATGTGGAAACGCGCCCGATCCAACAAGGCGGCGTCGATAAGCTGGGTGCGTCGGAAAAGGCTACCGATGTAGAGCGCGCGCCTGTGGATGTCGACGACGAGGTGATCTCGATGCTGCGCTTTGATGGCGGTGCCATCGGGAGTCTTGAGGCGACGCGGAATGCCTGGGGCCGCAATAACTTTATCACGCTCGAAATCCACGGCACCAAAGGGTCGATCCACTTTAACTACGAACGCCGTGACGAATTGCAGGTCATGTTCGCCGACGATCCGGCGGATGCGCGCGGGTTCCGCACGATCTATACTGGCCCCGCGCACCCCTACGGAAATGGCTTGTGGCCGATTCCGGGCTTGGGCATCGGTTATTCTGAGACGAAGATCGTGGAATGTTTCGACTTCTTCAGCGCCATCGCCTCTGGCGAGCAGCCCAGCCCCAACTTTGAAGACGGGCTTTTGACCGAGCTGGTTGCCGATGCCATGTTGCGTTCAGGCGAAACCGGCAAGTGGGAATCGGTAAAATGACCACCCCTGTTGCTGCAGTTCGCATGACTGGGATCTCCAAATCCTTCGGCGGCGTACGGGCGTTAGACAACGTCGACCTAGAAGTTCTGGAGGGCGAGGTCCATGCCTTGCTGGGCGGTAACGGGGCTGGAAAATCGACTATCCTAAAGGTGCTGAACGGGGTGCATAGCGCCGATGAAGGCACTGTGGAGGTGGCGGGCCAGAAACTTGCCGGCGCTACGCCCGAAGCGGCCCGTGCTGCGGGCGTAGCGATGAACTTTCAGGAAATGTCGCTGGTTCCTACCCTGACCGTGGCGCAGAACGTGTTTCTGACGCGCGAGGCCCGCGATGCGCGCGGCTTGATCGACGACGCCGACTCCATCCGCCGCGCCGAAGCGATCTTCGAGATGCTTGAAGTGGAGGTAAACCCCCGTGCCCTCGTGGGGGATTTGGGAGCTGGGCAGAAGCAGTTGACAGAAATTGCCAAGGCAATCAGTCAGGACGCAAGGGTCCTGATCCTCGATGAACCATCGACGGCACTGGCCGTTTCAGATGTAGAACGGTTGTTCGTATTCCTGCGTAAGCTGAAGGCCAAGGGCGTGGCGATTATCTATGTCAGTCACAGGATGGACGAAATTGCCCGCATCGCGGACCGCGCCACGATCCTGCGCGACGGGCGTCACGTAATCACGGCGCCAATGGCGGATCTGCATGTTGACACAATGATCGAACATATTGTCGGGAGACGATCAAAGGGGTTTGCTGATGTCGTACGCGGCGAAGTGACTAAAGGCGATGCATTGCTAGAACTGAAAGCCGTCTCTGGGCCGCACAAGCCCGAAAACGTCAGCTTTACTCTCCATCGGGGTGAAGTGCTGGGGTTGGCAGGGCTTCTCGGCTCAGGCCGCTCGGCGCTGGCGCGGGTGATCGCGGGGATTGAACCTGCCGTCGCGGGCGAGATCGCCATCAATGGCCGCGCGGTGCAGATCCGCAGTCCGGCAGATGCGATTGCCGAAGGGGTGGCACTGGTGCCCGAAGCCCGCGCTACGCAGGGAATTATCCCTGCCCACAGCGTTGCCGACAATATGGTCATGGCCGTTCTGGGCCGCATCACTAAAGGTGGTCTTGTGGATCGGATCCAAGCCCGCGAGATAACCGACAAGATGATCCAGCGCCTGTCAGTCAAGACCGCCAGTCGGGATCATGCTGTCTCTACACTTTCGGGCGGCAATCAGCAGAAAGTCGTCATCGGGAAATGGCTGGCCACTGACCCCGACATCCTGATTTTGGATGAGCCCACCGCTGGTATCGACATCGGATCGAAATCCGAAATCATCCGCTTGGTACGCGACCTTGCGATGGCGGGCAAAGGGGTGCTGGTGATCTCATCCGAGCTTTCGGAACTTCTTACCGCCTGTGACAGGATTTTGGTGATGGCCGATGGCCGCGCACATCAGATGCTGGACCGTGCCGATCTGGACGATCCGCCCGAGACCAACCCCGAACATGCCCTGCAAGCCGCCGAGCGGCGCCTGCAGATCGAGATCCAGAAAGCTCTGACCGCAAAGGAGGCCACACATGGCTAATGCAGTATCAGCCCCCAGCAGGACCCTGTTCGCGAATTGGCGGCAGAACATCATCTACATCGGCTTTGTCGTGATCTTTCTGATCTTCGCGGTGACGTTGAGCGACAAGGGATTCCTGAACCCCAACAACTTGCTGAACATCGTAAGGCAGACCGCGATGATTGCCGTCATGGCGATCGCAATGACCTTCGTTCTGTCGGCTGGAGAGATCGACCTTTCCGTAGGTGCGGTTGCCGGGTTGACGACGGTAACCGTTGCTATGGCCATCGCCGTAGCGGGCCCGATCGGTGGGGTCGCGGCAGGTATTGCCACCGGCCTCGCGGTCGGCATGTTCAACGGCTGGCTGACAACCCGCATCGGGATCCCTTCGTTTCTGACGACCCTTGCGATGATGGGCATCGCCAAGGGGGTAGCGATGTGGATTTCCGACACCGCTGCCGTGCCTATTTTGTCGCCCGGCTATTCTTGGCTGTTCGGCGGCGGTTCCATGGGGCCGATCCCGGTTCTCCTTGTCTGGATCGCAGTGCTGGGGGGCTTGGGACACATTGTGCTGCTTCGGTCAGGATTTGGCCGTCGAGTGCTGGCCACCGGTGGTGGCGAGACCGCCGCGCGCTATTCCGGCATCGATACTGCCAACATCAAGATGAAGGTGCTGGTTCTGTCCTCCTGTGCTGCCGCTCTGGCCGGGATGCTTTATGCCGGGCGACTGCAGTCGGGCCGCTTTCAGCTCGGCGAGGGCGATGAGCTTTCGGTCATCGCAGCAGCGGTTCTGGGAGGCACCAGCCTGTTTGGCGGCAAAGGCACAGTCATAGGCACGATTGTAGGTGCGATGATGATCGGTTTGATTAACAACGGGCTGATACTGTTTGGGCTGGAGTTCAGCCAGCAACTGATCGCGCGGGGTGGCATCATTATCATTGCTGTCGCCCTGAGCCAGAAACGGTGAAGTCATGACCCATGTCACCATCATCGGCACCGTCATCGCCAAGCCGGAAACCCGCGACGAGCTGCAGGCACTGCTAAGCGCCCAAGTGGCCCCGACGCGGACCGAACCCGGTTGCCTCAACTATGACTTCCATGTCGATCCCAGCGATCCGTGCTGCTTTGTTTTTTATGAAAACTGGCAGACACAGGCTGATCTGGACGAGCATATGGCCATGCCCCACCTTGCGCCGCTGTTTTCTCAGCTTGATAGGTTGCTGGCCCGGCCTGTTGAAATCCGGCCTCTGAAGATGCTTTCGGATATGGCGAGTCAGACATGACCGCGATGAGGGGACCAGGCATATTTCTCGCTCAGTTCGCGTCTGACGCCGCGCCTTTCAACAGTCTGCCCGCTATCACGAAGTGGGCAGCGGGGCTGGGCTACAAAGGGGTTCAGATCCCGACATGGGATCGGCGGCTGTTTGATCTGGATCTTTGCGCGGAAAGCCAGACCTATGCTGACGAGGTTGCGGGTGTCTGCTTCGAGGCAGGCGTGGAGGTTACCGAGCTTTCGACCCATCTGCAGGGCCAACTGGTTGCCGTAAATCCGGCCTATGACGCGGCCTTCGAATCATTTGCGCCCGAAGCGGTGAAAGGTAACAGGCAGGCACGACAGGATTGGGCGGTGGCACAGGTCATCAGTGCCGGACGGGCCGCTCGCAAACTTGGGCTTTCTGGGACGGTGAGCTTCACCGGGTCGCTGGCTTTTCCCTTCCTTTACCCATGGCCACAGCGACCAGCCGGTTTGATCGACGAAGCATTTGCCGAGCTTGCCCGCCGTTGGACGCCGATCTTGAATGCCTACGACGAGGTCGGCGTCGATATCGGTTTTGAATTGCATCCCGGCGAAGATGTCTTTGACGGCGCGAGCTGGGAAAGGTTCCTATCGGCTGTGGCAGAACATCCGCGTGCTCGGATCAACTATGACCCATCACATTTCTTACTGCAGGCCATGGATTATCTGGCCTTCATTGACCTCTATCATGACCGCATCTCGGCCTTTCACGTAAAGGATGCCGAGTTTCGACCAGACGGTCGGCAAGGTGTCTATTCCGGCTATTCTGCCTGGTCCGACCGGGCGGGACGATTTCGCAGTCTTGGAGACGGGCAGGTTGATTTCGGCGCTATCTTCACAAAACTAACGCAGCACGGTTATCGCGGCTGGGCGGTGATGGAGTGGGAGTGTTTCCTGAAGTCCCCTGTGCAAGGGGCGGCTGAGGGAGCGCCGTTCATTGAGCAGCATCTGATCGAGGTGACGGGCCAGGCGTTCGATGACTTTGCGGGCGGACAGGTTGATCGTGCGGCGCTGTGCGCCTTGCTGGGGATTGCGGAATGACCCTGAAACTCGGGATGGTGGGTGGCGGCAGGGGCGCCTTTATCGGCGGAGTGCATCGCATTGCGGCGCGGCTCGACGGCCACTGGGAATTGGTAGCAGGGGCCTTCTCATCTGATCCTAAACGGGCGGCTACGTCAGCGGCGGAATTGGGGATTGCGGCAGAGCGCAGCTATGGCAGCTTCGCCGCAATGGCTAAAGCAGAGGCAGCACGGCCAGACTGCATCGATGCTGTCGCGATCGTCACGCCGAATCACTTGCACGTCCCAGTCGCCATGGCTTTTTTGCGCGCGGGGATTCCTGTGATCTGCGACAAGCCGCTGGCGACGACTGTCAAAGACGCCGAGGCGCTTGTGCGTCTGGTGGCCGAGACCGGAATACCCTTCATTCTGACCCAAACTTACACCGGCTACCCGATGGTCCGCGAGGCGCGCGCCTTGGTCGCGGCCGGCCGTATCGGGCACGTGCGCCATGTGCAGGTAGAGTATCTACAGGACTGGCTGGCTGAACCGGTCGAGCGTGGGGGTCAGAAGCAGGCGTCGTGGCGCGCTGACCCAGCGCAGTCTGGGGCGGGCGGGTGCATCGCAGATATCGGCACCCATGCCTTCAACCTTGCCACCTTCGTATCCGGTCTTGTAACGCATGCCCTGCTGGCTGATCTGACAGCTTTCGTGCCTGGCCGGGCACTTGACGACAATGCGGCACTCCTGCTCCGGTTCCAGGGCGGGGCCAAGGGCATGATCTGGGCAAGCCAAGTAGCGCCGGGCACAAAGAATGGTCTGCGCCTCCGCGTGGTAGGCGATGCCGGGGGCTTGATGTGGGATCAGGAGCACCCCGACGATCTGGAGTTTACGCCTATCGGCCAACCCACACAGACTTTGCGGCGTGGCGGTGAAGGGGTGGTCACAGCATCCCGTTTGCCGGCAGGTCACCCTGAAGGCTATCTTGAGGCCTTTGCCACGCTTTACACAGAGGCCGCGGGAATGGTTCGGAGGTTTCGCGAAAGGGCAAAACCGGATCAAGCGACGATGTTGCCGACGGTGACTGACGGGCTGGCGGGTATGCGCTTCATCTCGGCCGGTGTTCGGTCGCACGAAGGTGGCGCTGTTTGGATCAATCTATGAAAGACGGGATTGACGATAGGACGTCGGCAATTCCGCGGAGCCAGCCCCTCGATTTGCCAAAGGGGAGACTGGGCTGGAATCCTGAATTTGCACTGTATTTTTCTTCAAATGGATGAGTGCCCGATGCACGTTGATGCTGAGCAGTAAGACCACTTGGGACCGGTTTTCATTCCGCCATAGACCGAATGCGGAACCGACATAAACAGAGCTTGCGCGCCTGCAGCTAGCGGCAAAAAAGGTTCCGCTTACCGACGTTTGAGCTGATAAATTGCTGCAAGATGCACGAATGGCCGCTCTGGTGAAGCTGCGCCGCAGCGCTCGACAATATCGTGAAGGTCCCGTCTGGGCCGTTCGCGTCGAGCGACACCGGGGAGCGGATTGCTGACTTTCTTCTTTGCATTTCGATAGCCTAGGCTAGAAGCATCAAGTTGTTCATCAGGCAAACCGATATAAACGCATTCCGGCAATCGCCACATCGGCTTGAAATTCCCTGCCCATAGCAAGAATACCGATCCTGCGCAGATGTGCAGGATCAAAGCAGGCATCTGTTTTATGGGCTTCCAGCGTTTCAAACGGTACTTTGTGGCTGCGCCATTGCGACTTAGCCACAAAATCAGTTCGAAAGGATTGCCAGGGACGCGTCAGTTTCTCGGTGCGAAATCGGACATCATAGCGCTCGTTATTGCCACAGGTTTCGAATGCGATGCCGTCCCAGCCACTTGCGTCAAATCCGGCGCCATCGGACCGCAGATCAAATGCGATTTGAATAAACCCGCCGTTATTATCCAGCGACACATTCCCGCGCAATACGGAGGCCATGTGTCCATTGTATATCTCATGATACATTCTACCGTTAGATACACCGCCCATCACTCTGTCGGCGACGTATTCCCAATTTGGTGTCAATTCCATCTTTTCAAATCCTTACAGTCGTTCCATTTGCGAGTTAACAGCATTTGCTGACTGCCGCGCGCCAACAGATGTCGCATAATGAATAAAGGAACCTCCAATTACACTTATCGCACGACCGGCAAATCTGACAGCCGCGTCGTATAGCGTGGGCTTCGGTGATCAGAGGTGGTCCTGCTTTTTCGACCAGTTTGCAGCCTTGCTAAGGTAGATCAGGGTTTCATTTCAGGCTGCTAATCTCATTGGTTCTGTTTTGCTGA
>Ga0181556_1003154_pt1 | contig 14444 bp, 9 predicted proteins | sample 011ome_14_FD_148651 | JGI IMG/M metagenome (GOLD analysis project Ga0181556, IMG submission 148651) | Coastal salt marsh microbial communities from the Groves Creek Marsh, Skidaway Island, Georgia - 011505AT metaG (spades assembly) | ecosystem: Environmental > Aquatic > Marine > Intertidal zone >... | reverse complement strand
GGCCGCGGCGAGGGCATACCCCGAGATCGACACGGAGTAGAACGACTTGACGTCGTGGTCGATGAACCACTCCTGTACGTCGGCCATGCAGCGTAGGGCGAACTCGGTGGAAAAGATGCAGGTGTTCTGGCCCTGATCCTCCTTGAGGATGTCGGCCTGGACCGTCCCGCGGATGGTCGCCAGCGTCCGCGCTGTCACCTCCGCTCGGTCGGCCTCCGTGAGCGGGCCGCGTGCTGCCTCGGCACGCTCGAGCTGATCGTCGACGGCGCAGGCGAGGAACATCGCGAGGATCGTGGGAGCAGGCCCGTTGATGGTCATCGACACCGATGTCGCGGGGTCGCACAGGTCGAAGCCGCGGAAGAGCTCGCGCATGTCGTCGATCGTGGCGACGCTGACTCCAGAGGTGCCGACCTTGCCGTAGATGTCCGGACGCTCCGCCGGATCCCGGCCGTAGAGCGTGACGGAGTCGAAGGCGACTGACAGGCGCGTGGCCTCACGCCCGTCGGCGAGGAGATGGAAGCGTCGATTGGTGCGCGCCGGATCACCCTCGCCGGCGAACATGCGCGCCGGCATCTCATCGTCGCGCTTGAGCGGGAAGGCCCCGGCGGTGAAGGGGAATCGGCCCGGCAGATTCTCCGAGCGCAGGTAGCGCACAAGGTCGGCGCGCGAGGAGCCCCGGGGCATGCCCACGCGGCACACGCGCGTCCCGGACAGCGTCGTGCGCCACGCGGCGGGATCCTCGCGTACGGCGGCGGCGCGGCCGGGCCAGTCGGTGAGTTCCTGGACTGTCTCGGGGAGGAGGCGAGCCGCCTTCTCGGCGAGGGCCTCATCGAGCCCGTCCAGGCCGGTGATCTCCCGGGCCTTCTCGAGAGCGTCCACGTCGTCGACGAGAGCCGCCTGCTCGCCCGTCACGCGGTGGTAGTCACGCACGGCGTGGGCGATCTCGGAGAGGTAGCGCACGCGGTCCGCAGGGACGGGTCCCCCCGCGGAGGTGGTCACGCGCGAGGAGTGGAGCTGGGGAGTGTCCATGCGCAGGCCGTGGGCGATCAGTTCGGCTTCCAGATGCCGGGCGAGTGCCGTGACTCCATCGTCGTCGAAGCGCGAGGCCGACGTCCCGAAGACAGGCATGTCCTCCCAGCGCCGGGTGAACTCCCCGCGATTGCGCTGGACCTGCCGCGAGACATCGCGCAGGGCATCCAGGGCTCCGCGCCGATCGAACTTGTTGATCACGACGACGTCCGCGAAGTCGAGCATGTCGATCTTCTCGAGCTGGCTCGCCGCCCCGAACTCCGGAGTCATGACGTAGAGAGACACATCTGCGAGATCTGTGATCGCGTGGTCCCCCTGACCGATACCCGGCGTCTCGACGATGACCAGGTCGTATCCCGCGAGAGCGCAGGCATCGATCGCGTCGGCGACCTGCGGGGGGAGGGAGCCTGCGCCCCGGGTGGCGAGCGACCGGAAGAAGACCCCGTCATCCGCGGTGGCATTCATGCGAATGCGATCCCCGAGGAGGGCTCCTCCTCCACGTGATCGGGTCGGGTCGATCGCCAGGACGGCGATGCGCACCTTGCCGCCACTGTCGGTGCGGATGCGCCGGACGATCTCGTCGGTGAGGCTCGACTTGCCTGAGCCGCCCGTGCCCGTGATCCCGAGGACCGGCACGGTCATCCGGGTGCGCGCTCCCCGCAGTTGGCCGAGGTCCTCAGCGGAGCACGTCTGGTCGATCACGGCCGTGAGCAGCCGGCCTAGTGCGACCTCGTCCCCGGTCATCACCGCTTCGAGCGCGGGCGCGTCAGGTCGCGCACGAAGCCGACACGAGGCCAGCATGTCGTCGATCATCCCGACGAGCCCGAGGCGCTGACCGTCCTCGGGCGAGTAGATGCGCACGTCATGGCCCGCGAGCTCAGCGATCTCCTCGGGCAAGATCACTCCGCCGCCACCGCCGTAGACACCGATGTGGTCGGCGCCCGCCGCACGCAGTTGTGCGCGCAGGTAGGTGAAGTACTCGACGTGACCACCCTGGTACGACGACACCGCGATGCCGTCGGCGTCCTCCTGGAGGGCCGCCCGGACGACCTCGGCGACGCTGCGGTCATGCCCGAGGTGGATCACCTCGGCGCCCTGCGACTGCAGGATCCGGCGCATGATCGTGATGGCGGCATCGTGGCCGTCGAAGAGACTCGCGGCCGTGATGAAGCGCACGGGACGCTCGGTCATGCGGCTCCCTCGTCGGGTCGGACACCTCGGCAGATACTTTGACATCAAAGTATCTGTGCCAGGCTAGGCCTCCCGAGCCGCTCCGGGCAAGTGGAGGATCCGATCCGCGACGAGTTCGGCCTCCTGGCGATCGTGGGTGACGTGCAGGGCGGGGGTGCCCGCCTCCAGGAGCAACCTGCGGACATCGGCGGCGAGCCGGTCGCGTAGGTCCCGGTCGAGCGCCCCGAAGGGCTCATCCAGGAGGAGCATCCGGGGGCGGGGCGCCAGGGCTCGGGCGAGCGCGACCCGCTGCGCCTCGCCCCCAGAGAGTGTCGCGACGTCCCGTCCCTCGAATCCGGGCAGGCCGACGAGCGCGAGCAAGTCGCTCACGCGCCCGCTGCTCGATGCGTCACGCGGCAGGGCGAAGCCAACATTGCCGGCCACATCGCGATGGGGGAAGAGCAGAGCGTCCTGGAAGACCAGGCCGATGCCACGTCGATGCGCGGGGACGCGGGTGATGTCCTGGCCATCCCAGCCGATCGATCCGCGCTCGGGGGCCTGTACCCCCGCGATGCAGCGCAGGAGCGAGCTCTTGCCGGAGCCGCTGGGTCCGAGGAGCGCCACGATCTCGTGCGGGGCCACCTCGAGATCGAGGTCGTCGATCAGGGTGCGGCCCTCGTAGACGATCGTGAGTCCGCGCACGCTGAGCCCGCGCCCGCTGAGTCCGGTGCCGGTCATGCGCTCACCACCCTCCGGTGCGTCGGGGACGAAGGCGTTCGGCGATCCCCACGATGAAGACGGTGATCACCAGGAGCATGACAGCCAAGGCTGCGGCCACGCCGGTGTTGGCCTCGCCCGGACGCCCGAGCAGGCGCACGATCTGGACCGGCACGGTCGGCGTATCCAGGCGTACGAGGAAGGCGGTGGCGCCGAATTCGCCCAGGGCCACGGCGGCGGCGAGGCCGGCGGCCACGCCGAAGGCCCGCAGGGTGATGGCGCCTTCCGTGGTCCACCAGGCGCGCAGAGGTGGCGCACCGAGCGTGGCCGCGACCTGGCGCATGCGCGGGTCGAGGGAGCGCAACAGGGGGAGCACGACGCGCACGACGATGGGCAGCGCCACCACGGCCTGGCCGAGAGGCACCAGGATCCACCAGTCGCGCATATCGACCGGTCCGCGCAGCGACACGAGGAGCAGGCCGAAGCCGATCGTCACGGCCGAGACGCCCAGGGGGAGCGCGAGACCGGCGTCGAGCCACGCGCCACGCCGCCTGGCCATCACGATCCCGGCGCACGCGAGTGCGCCCAGCACGACCGCGAATGCGGTTGCGGCTGCGGCGTACTGGAGCGAGAGGGAGATCGACTCGAGCGCGGCCGTGGTGCGCGTGCTGGCCTCCGACGGCGCGACGGCTTCGCGATACCACGCAAGCCCCCAGCCCTCCCCGACGCGCAGGGAGCGGGCGACCAGTGCCAGCAGCGGGATGACGACGGCGATCACGAGTGCCGCGGTCCACGCCACGGCGACTCGATCGAGAGCGCCCCGCGGCCGTGCGCGCCTCTCGTCGTCAGCGAGTCGCTGGCGCACCGCGGCGGCCTCCTGCCAGCGCGTGGTGAGCACGACGACCACGGCGACGATGGCGAACTGCAGGAGGGCGAGACCTGCCGCCGCGGAGAGGTCGAGGCGCTGCACCGTCGCGGTGTAGATCTCGACCTCGATCGTCGGCAGAGCGGGATCGCCGAGCACGAGGACCACACCGAAGGAGGTGAAGGTGAAGAGGAAGACGAGGGCGCCGGCACCGAGGATCGCCGTACGCAGAAGCGGAAGCGTCACCCTGACGAAGGCCCGCAGGGGAGACAGGCCGAGTGTGAGCGCCACGTCGCCGAGTCGGGGATCGAGGTGTCCCCACAGGCTCCCCACCACGCGCACGACCAGGCCGACATTGAAGAACACGTGCGCCACGATGATCGCGGCCGTCGTGCCGGCGAAGGGCAGGAGCTCGCGGAAGGCCAGGCCGACGACCACGGTCGGCAGCACGAAGGGCACGGTGATCACGGCGAGCATCACCCGGCGACCTGGCAGGTCGAGTCGGTAGAGCGCGTAGGCCGCGGGGAGCGCGAGGGCGATGCTCAAAGCCGTGCTGACCAGCGCCTGCCCGGCGGTATAGGCGACGAGGCGCCAGGTGCCCGCTGCCGCGAGCGTCGCGATCGCTTCGGATCCGAAGCCGGTGATGACGACGGCGAGGACGGGGACGATGACGAACGCCGTCACGATTGCCAGCGGCACTCCCGCGGCAAGCGCGCGGCCCGCGCCCGTGCGCGTCACCGCAGGACGATCTGGGTCCACTCGTCGATCCAGTCGTCTCGACGCTCGGCGATCTCGGCGGCGGGGATCTCGGCCGGAGACTCCGGACGCACGACGAACTCCTCGAAGACGTCGGGGAGAGCCACGCCCGCGCGAGCCGGGAAGACGAACATCGACAGCGGGATGTCGGCCTGCACCTCGGGGGACAGCAGCCAGTCGACCACGGCGCGGGCGGCCGCGGGATCCTCTGCCCCGCGCAGCACGCCGGCGAACTCCACCTGTCGGTAGCACCCGTCGGTCATGACCGAGGTCGATGGCCGCTCGGGCTTGGGCTCCTCGGCGTACACGATCTCCGCGGGCGGGCTCGTGGAATAGGACACGACGAGCGGGCGGTCGCCTCCGCCGCCGCCGGCGGTGAACTCGCTGAGGTAGGCCTCGGACCATCCGTTGACGACCGCGACGTCGTTGTCCGCGAGGCGGGTCCAGTAGTCGGGCCATGCATCGCCGTAGCGCTCGATCGTGGAGAGCAGGAAGGCGAGCCCGGGGGAGGACGTGGCCGGGTTCTGCACCACGAGCAATCCGCGGTAGCGGGGATCGGCGAGGTCCTCGAGGGATGTCGGCGGAGCGATGCCCTGCTCGGCGAACCATCCGTCATCGATGTTGATGCACACATCACCGTCGTCGACCGGGGTGACGACGCCGAGTCCGGCCTCGCGCAGCTCGGGGCGCAGGGTGTCGGCGCTGCTCACGTAGGGGTCGAAGACGTCGGCGTCGATCGCCCGGGAGAGCAGGGTCGTATCGATGCCGAAGAGCACGTCGGCCTCGGGATTGCCGGCCGAGAGCACCGCACGGTTGACCATCTCGCCGGCATCGCCCGCGGGGATGAACTCCACGTCGATGCCCGAGGTCTCCTCGAATGCGGCGACCACAGCGTCGCTCAGGGCGAAGGAGTCGTGGGTGACGACGCGCACCGTCCGCGGTGCCTCCGAGGAAGCGCTCGTGGAGGCATCGCTTGACGGGGAACCACCCGAGCACCCGGCCAAGGTGATCGCGGCGACTCCGATGGCCACGCTCGCAAGGATGGGTGAGACGACGACACGAGGCATTTCGCTCCCTCCGCTGGCATTACCCAGATCAGGTGTGCGGGTCGGCGGTGGCGACCGCCCTCTCAGCCCGACGTTCCCTCGAGCTCCCCTGGTGGACCCAGCATAGGCATAGCGCAGAGGTGCTGCACCCGGCCGCGGGTGGGAGGCTGGCCACATGAGCGATGCGCTGCCCCCATCCGTCATCGTCGTCGGTGCGACGGGCGGCCTCGGCCGACCCATCGCCGCCCTGCTCGCCGCGTCGGGTGCCCGGCTCACGCTCGTCGGCCGCGACGAGGCGCGGCTCGCTGCATGCGATGTGCCGGGCGAGTGCGTGGCCGTGGACATCCGGCTGGCCGCGAGTCCCGCACGCGTCGTCGACGCTGCGGTCGCGGCGTACGGCGGCATCGACGGGATCGTCTACGCCGCAGGCGCGGTGGCCTTTGGCGCCGTCGACGAGTTGCCCGACGAGGTGATGATCGACCTCTTCACCCTCAACACGCTCGCGCCGATCAGATTGCTGCGCGCCGCGCTGCCGGAGTTGCGCCGTTCCGCGTCGGAGAAGCGCGATCCCTTCGTCGCGCACATCAGCGCGGTGGTTGCCGAGCAGCCGCAGGCCGGGATGGCGGCCTACTCCGCGTCCAAGGCCGCGCTCGCGGCGTTCGATGCGGCGGCCGCGCGTGAGCTCCGCCGCGAGGGGATCCGCCTCATCGACATGCGTCCCCCGCACACCGAGACCGGGCTGGCTGACCGGCCGCTGTCGGGCACCGCACCGCGCCTGCCCCAGGGACTCGATCCGCAAGCGGTCGCGAAGCGGATCGTCGATGCGATCGCGCAGGACGAGAAGGACGTGCCGAGCACGGCCTTCAGCAGCTGATCGGGGCGCTACCTCTGTGATGGTCTTGCAACAGTACACAGATATATGTACTCTTGCAGTCATGTCGACGATCCGCATGCCGATCAGCACCGCGTCCCGCAAGGGCGTGTCCGGGGTGGTGGGCGCAGCAGAGGACCAGCCCGTCCTGCTCACGAGCCACGGCCGAGCTGTCGCCAGGGTCGAGGGCTCGCGGCAGGCAGAGGAGTCGGCGCGGATGCTTCGAGAGGCGAGTCTGGCCGTGCTCGACGCCGCCGGCGACCTCGCGCACTCGCGTGCGCGGCAGTTCTCGCTGGATGAGGTGTGCGCGCGGCTGGGCCTGGACCCGGACAGGGTACGTGCGCTTGCTGACGAGCGGATGCGCTCGAGTCGGTGAGACGCGGGGAGCACTTCCCGGATCACCAGGCGCAGATCGTCTTCAGCGAGCCCTTCGTCGAGTACCTCGAAGAGCACCTCACCACTGCCCAGCGCGAGGCGGTCCTGATCGAGGTCGTCGCCCTGTGCGACAACCCTGCCGGCAGTCACCCCTTGAGCAACCGCAGTTCCACGGACCGACTTGCGGGTTGGAACACCCTCGAGGTGCTCGCCAGGGAACACCGGGTCGTCTTCGCCAGCCGGATAGTCGATGGTGTGGGGCTGATCGAAGTGCTGTGCGCCGGCCCACGCAGGGCCGATGCCGCTTACGACCTTGCCAGCAGTCTGATCGCGACCGGGATGCTGACCGACGACGAGGTGATCGAGATCTGGCAGGCGCTGACCCTGCTGGACATTGTGGCCGAGAAGGCCGGACTCGACGGATGGGACTATCGGCCGCCCGCCGCCCCCGACGGGTTGGTGCGAGCCGCAGTGGCCAGCGGCGTGCTCGACGAGTTCACTGCCCGACTGCTCTCCAGTGATGAGATCACCGCCGCGATGTCGAGCGGTTGGAGCGACTCGGGACCGGATCGCGCGGCCGCACTCGGGGCCGCCCTGCGCAGGGCGCGCGCGGGTGTGGATGTCGGAGATGTCACGCGAGTGCTCGTCGCGCGGTCAGCCGACAGGTGCGCACTCGTGCTCCCGCGCACGGGAGACCGCTGCATTCGCCAGTTGGGACATCCCGGCCCTCATCGAGGGCGCTGAGCCCAGTCACACCGCCCGGGCCTTCAGCGGCTGAGTTCCGCGATGCGGTCGAGTAGTCGCTTGGTCGAGACGGGCGAGCGCGTCCCGAGATCCTGCGCCCACAGGCTCACGCGCAGCTCCTTGATGTCCTCGCGGATCCGTCGCCCTTCCTCGGATGCGCGTCGCTCATCGGGCAGCCTCAGGTAGGCATCCTCGACCCCGTGCACCTGCTCCATGCGCACGAGGTCGCGCGCGGCGTCGCGGGGCAGCGCATCCAGACGTCGCTCGAGGGCCTGGAGATAGCGCTGCAGGTCCGTCATGCCGGCCAGCCGCGTGCGGGCGAGCACCTGTCCGCCGACGAGATCGTCGAGGTGGGCACCCATGTCTTCGTACGCCGCGGCGAGGGATGCGGGCGCACCGCGCTCGAGCGCCTCGTGCACGGCCCACCAGGACTCAAGCGGCACGATGCAGGCGAGGAGGAGCTCCCGCATCATCGGCACGCGACGCCGACGGAACTCCTCGCGCAGTCCGCTGAACTCGCCCTCCGTGAGGGGGGCGCCGCCCGCCTGGTCAATGAGGTCGAGGGCCACCGCCTCGGAGGCGTCCTCGAGCAGCGCGGCGACCGATCCCTGGGGATTGCGCGCGAGGATCAGCTTGTCGCGATCGCCCAGGCGCAGGTCCCCGACGCGCAGCGGCTCCAGCAGCGCGAGCAGCCGGGCGACGCCTCGCGGGTGCCGGGCATCGCGCGCGGACAGGCTCGGGAAGACGCGCAGGGAGACGGTGCCGTCGTCTTCGACGACCAGTCCCGGCACGGCGAGGTGACCGGCATCGGTGTCCGGGGCCAGGGAGACATCCGGCCAGGCGCGGACCGCTGTCCGCTCCAGGTGCGGCATCGCCTCGCGGATGGCGGTGGCGCTCTGCTCGCCGCACTCCCTGCGCAGGGCGGCGAGGTCCTTGCCCGCGGCGATCTCGCGGCCATCGGCGTCCTCGACCGCGATCGTCGGCCGCAGGTGATCGGGAGCGGAGTCCAAGGGCCATGCCGCACGCGGGATGTCGACCCCGCGCAGATCGCGCGCGGCGGCGGTGAGCGAGGCGCGCGGTGCGTCGACGTCGATGCGCGCGGCCAGCGCCCGAGCGGCCTCCGGAGCCGGGCCGAGCGTCTTGCGCAGGTCCTTGGGCAGGGCGCGGATGAGCGCGGTGATGAGGTCCTCGCGGTAGCCGCGTACCTGGCCGTCGAATGCCTCGTCGGGCAGCGTGGGCAGCGCCGTGACCGGCACGTGGACGGTGACGCCATCTCGGGGATCGCCGGGGGAGAAGCGGTAGGTCAACGGGAAACGGTCGTGCCACGTGCCGGGGAAGTCCTCCTCGGTCGGGATATCGCGCAGCAGGTCCTCGGGCAGGTCGAGCAGATGAGGCTGCTCCGTGCGCGTCCGGCGCCACCACGCGTCGAAGGCGCGCCCGGAGGTGATGTCCGACGGCAGTCGGTCGGCGTAGAAGTCCGCGATGCCCTGCTCGTCCAGGGCATCCTCGGGCAGGCGCGCGCGCTGCAAGCGGTCGCGCTGGTCGGCGATGCGCTCGGCGTTCGCGCGCAGCACCGCGTGACGGTGATGCCACTCGTCGCGGACGAGCGCATGCAGGATGAACATCCGCCGCGCCTCCTCCGCGTCGAGTCGTGCGAGCGGGATACGCCTATTGACGACGACGGGCAGCCCCAGCACGGTGACGCGCTCCACGCACTGCGCGCGGGCCTGGCGCGTCGACCACACGGGCTCCGAGTGCGAGCGCTGGGCGAGTGGCCCGGCGAGAGGCTCGATCCAGGACGGGTCGATACGCGCGACCATCCGGCCCCACATCCGCCCTGTCTCGACGAGTTCCGCCGCCACGATCCACTCGGGGCGCGCCTTGGCGAGCACCGAGCCCGGCCAGATCGCGAACCTGCTGTCGCGTGCCCCCCGATAGGGCGGTGTCCTCGACGCCTTGGTGTCCTCGTCGGGCGCGAGCATCCCGATGTGCGAGATGAGTCCCGACAGCACGGAGCGATGGATGCCGTCGCCGTCCCGCGTCGACGATGCGGGCGTGGCTTCGAGGCGCAGTGAAGAGCGCAGTTGCCCCACGAGGTCCTGCCACTCGCGGACGCGCAGATAGTGGATGAACTCCCGGCGGCACTGGGCGCGGAATCGCGTGGAGGACTGGGAGGCCTGCGAAGACTCCAGGTAGTCCCAGAGCGTGAGCATCGTGAGCAGGTCCGAGGTCGGATCGAGGAAGCGGGCGTGCGCGGCATCCGCGGCGCCCGCCTGATCCTCGGGTCGCTCGCGGGGGTCGCGGATTGCCAGTCCTGCGGCGATGACGATGACGTCGTCAAGGCAGCCTTCGCGCTCCGCCTGCACGATCATCCTGCCCAGGCGCGGATCGACGGGGAGCCGCGCGAGTCGGCGACCGATCTCGGTCACCCGACGCGCGAGCGGCTCACCTGCCCGGCCCGGTCGCAGGGCACCGACCTCTTCGAGGATCGCAATACCGGCGGCGACTGCTTTGCGGTCCGGGGGCTCGAGGAAGGGGAAGTCGTCGACCTCGCCCAGCCCCAGGGTCGCCATCTGGAGCAGGACGCTCGCGAGATTCGTGCGCAGGATCTCGGGATCGGTGTACGCCGGTCGCGCGAGCAGATCCTGCTCCGAGTAGAGGCGGATGCACACGCCCGGTCCCAGGCGACCGCACCGGCCCGCGCGCTGTGCGGCGCTGGCCTGCGAGATGGGCTCGATGGGCAGACGCTGCACCTTGAGTCGCGTGGAGAAGCGCGAGAGGCGCACGTGCCCGGCATCGACGACGGAGCGGATGCCCGGCACGGTGAGCGAGGTCTCGGCGACATTGGTGGCGAGCACGACGCGTCGAGCGTCGTGCGGGGCGAAGACACGGTGCTGCTCGTCGGCGGAGAGGCGACCGTAGAGCGGCACGATCTCGATGCCGGGCACGAGTCGATCCGCCAGGGCGTCGCGCGCGTCTCGGATCTCGCGCTCGCCGGTGAGGAAGACCAGGACGTCGCCGTCCGTGTCGATGAGCAGCTCCTCGACGGCCTCGCACACGGCGTCGACCTCGTCGATGTCGACGGGATCGCGGTAGCGGACCTCCACGGGATACATCCGCCCGGAGACCTCGATGACCGGGGCTCCGCCGAAATGGTCGCTGAAGCGCTGGGTGTCGAGGGTGGCGGAGGTGATGACCACGCGCAGGTCCGGTCGATGCGGCAGCAGCCACGCGAGGTACCCGATGAGGAAGTCGATGTTGAGCGATCGCTCATGTGCCTCATCGATGATGATGGCGTCGTACTGCCGGAGGTAGCGATCGCGCCTGATCGAGGCGAGGAGCACGCCGTCGGTCATCACCGTGATGGCGGTGTCCTTGCGCGTGCGATCGGTGAAGCGGACCCGGTAGCCGACCGCGTCGCCCAGTGCGGTGCCCAGCTCCTCGGCGAGGCGCTCGGCGACGGCGCGCGCGGCGATGCGTCGGGGCTGCGTGTGGGCGATGCGTGGACGGGCGTTGCCGGAGGCGTCCAGCGCCTCGAGAAGCATCTTGGGGACCTGCGTGGTCTTGCCGGAGCCGGTCTCGCCGGCGATCACGACGACCTGGTGGTCCCGGAGCGCGGCGACGATGTCGTCGCGACGCTCCGAGACCGGCAGGTCCGCGGGATAATGAACGCGCAAGCGAGAGGCGTCCATCGTCACGGGGGAACCCTAGAAGGGTCCGCCGGGGTTAGCCGCGGTGGCGGCGGGCAACCCAGTGTGCTTCCGCACGATCTGCGTCGCCTGCACGCCGCTCTTCAGGGGTCTGCCTCGTAAGAATCGAGGACCACACTGATCCGAACGGCGACATGGGTATCACTCCCTAGTGGGGCGGCCGCGCGTGTGCGGCCTTCCCGTGTGGACGGGGGATCTCCCCGACCTTCCCTCTACTGTCCCGGCTCCCGGGGGCCTATGGGGGGCCGGGTGTCCGGGGGAGTGGCGCGCGTCACCCGACCCCTGACGGGCAACCCCGGGTCCCGCGGGATTCAATGGGGAGGTGATCTGGGTATGGCGGGGGCTCGCAGCCGTCGCCGCCCTCCTCGTGGTGGTCGGCATCGGCGTGGCCGCGGCCACGGGCCCGACGACGACGGCTCCCCGACTGGATGCGAGTGCACCGTCGCCCTCGCCCGAGTTGCCCGATCCCGGCGCGGAGGCCTCGGCGCTCCCGCTTCCCACCGGTTCCTCGGAGCCTTCGCCGGCTGCCACCGGGTACATCCCGGAAGAGGATCGTCCGGTCGCGGTTTTCCTGGGCGATTCGATCACCCGGGGTGCCACGCTCGACACGACGTACGGCGACGTCACGGAATGGTCGTGGTTCTACCGCCTCCTCGATGACACCGAGGGAGTAGTCCGCTACGGCGGGATGGTCGCGGAGAACGGCATGACGACCGGCTGGATGGCGGGCCAGGCCTACAACGCACTGGCGCTCGGTCCGGATCTCCTCATCGTGCACGGGGGCACCAACGACGTCTCCGGCGAGGTGGACCCGGCCTCAGTGATTGCCAACCTTCAGCAGATCAAGGACGCCGCCGACGCAGTCGGGGTGCCCATGGCCGTCTGCACGCTCCCGCCCCGCGCCGATCCGGCCGCGGACGCCCGGTCCATCGCCGTGAGCGACGCGATCCGGGTCTGGGCAGCCGCGGAGGGGGTGGCCTTGCTCGATACCGGGGCGCCGTTGAGGGACCCGCTCGGCGGCTGGCGCGAGGGCTACTCCGCCGATGGTCTGCACCCCACCCCCACGGCCGCGGTCCTCATGGCGCGGGCCGCCGCGGAGGCCTTGCGTCAGATACCCCTGGGGGTATAGCCTGCGGGGAAGTCACCCAGGGAGGCTTCCACCATGACCACGCCCGGCGTACCCCACGTCCTCACGCTCGACTCGACCGGACTCGGCGACCGCAGTTACGTCGTTCATGACGGCCGTCACGCTCTCGTCGTCGATCCGCAGCGCGACTTCGATCGCGTCGAGCACCTCGTCGCCGAGCACGGTCTCACCATCACGCATGTCGCCGAGACGCACTTCCACAACGACTACGTCTCCGGCGGCATCGAGCTCGCGCGCAAGCACGGCGCCGAGTACATCGTGCCCGCGGGCTTCGACATCCAGTACGCCGCGACACAGGTCGAGGACGGCGCCACCTTCACGGTGGGCGATCTGCAGGTCGAGGTCATCCACACCCCGGGCCACACCCCCAATCACATGTCGTACGCCGCGCGTATCGGCGACAACAGCGTCGTCTTCACGGGGGGCGGGCTCCTCTACGGCAGCGTCGGTCGCCCCGACCTCGTCGCCCCGGATCTCACCGTCAAGCAGGCCCATGATCAGTGGCACTCCGCCCACCGGCTCGCGGAGAAGCTCGGCGACGAGACGGCCATCTTCCCCACGCATGGCTTCGGATCCTTCTGCTCGGCCACCCAGACCCAGGGCGTCTCCTCGACGATCGGCCACGAGAAGGTCATCAACCCTGCCCTCACCGAGTCCGAGCAGGCCTTCGTCGACATGACACTGGCCGGCCTCGACGTGTTCCCCGCCTACTACGCGCACATGGGTCCGGCGAATGTCGCCGGTCCGAGTGAGGTCGACCTGGAGACCCCCGAGCTGGTGGATCCCGCAGAGTTGCGTGCCCGCGCGGAGCGCGGCGAGTGGATCGTCGACCTGCGCTCTCGCGAGGTCTTCGCCGCGGGCCACGTGCCCGGCTCGGTCAACTTCGATCTCGATGGCGCCTTCATCAACTACCTCGCCTGGATGATGCCGTGGGGTGCGCCGGTCACGCTCCTCGGTGCCACTCCCGAGCAGGTCGCGCAGGCCCAGCGCGAGCTGGTGCGCGTGGGCATCGACCAGCTCACCGGCGCCGCCGTGGGTGGCCCGGACTTCTGGCTCACCGATCCCTCGCAGGCCGCGACGCTGCGCCGCGTGTCCTTCCACGATCTCGCCGATGAGGTCAAGGGGCAGGACGCCCCCTACATCGTCGACACGCGCCAGATCCTGGAGTGGGAGGCCGGGCACGTCGCCGGAGCGCAGTTCATCCCCTTCTACGAGATTGCCGACCGCCTCGGCGACATCCCGCGTGATCGTCCGGTCTACGTCTACTGCGGGTCCGGCTATCGCGCCGCGGCAGTGACGAGCCTGCTCCAGCACGAGGGCTTCGACAATGTCGTGCTCGTCGACGATGGCTTCGGCAACGCCGCGGGCGCAGGCTTCACGATCGAGGCCGATCCGGCTCCCGCCCGCGAGCCGGGCTGGACCTGGATCGCCTCGCGGGCGGCCGTGCGGTCCTACTCCGAGCGCAGCGGAGCCCACGCTCACTAAGCCCTAGGCTCGGGCCGTGAGCGAGATGCGATCCGAGCGGACCAGCGCGAAGTGGCGTGCCTTCCCCGACGACGTTCTGCCGCTGTGGGTGGCCGAGATGGACTATCCGCTCGCGCCACCCATCGCCGCGGCGCTGCACGCGGCGATCGATCGGTCCGACACGGGCTATCGCTGGCCGGGCGATCTCCCGCAGGCACTGTCGGAGTTCTTCGCGCGTCGGCTCGGCTGGGCGCCGGCTCCCGAGCGCATCACGGTGCTCGGGGATGTCCTGGTCGCGATGACCGAGGCGCTGCGACGCCTGGTGCCGGGTGCCCTCGTGATCACCCCACCCGTCTATCCGCCGTTCTTCCACGTGGCCACCGACCTGGTGGGCCGCGAGCTCGTCGAGGTGCCGCTCGTGCCGGGGGTGGGCCTCGATCTCGACGGACTCGAGCGTGCCTTCGCTCGCCCTGAGGTCTCGGCGTTCCTGCTCTGCAACCCGCACAACCCCACCGGGGACATCTGGACCCGGGATCAGCTCGAGCGGATC
>Ga0181556_1003148_pt1 | contig 14470 bp, 12 predicted proteins | sample 011ome_14_FD_148651 | JGI IMG/M metagenome (GOLD analysis project Ga0181556, IMG submission 148651) | Coastal salt marsh microbial communities from the Groves Creek Marsh, Skidaway Island, Georgia - 011505AT metaG (spades assembly) | ecosystem: Environmental > Aquatic > Marine > Intertidal zone... | reverse complement strand
ATCACCTGTCTTTGTATTTATCCCAATATTCGGTTAGCCACTTTGGTCTGTGCAACCCACAGCGCGGAAACCTAGCCCAGCGGCTGGTTTTATCCGCGACGAGGTTCGGGCGTGGAAAGCCATGAAAGGCAAGCATTAAGGTTTGATGTGCGGGCTTCAAAGGGGGCACAAATATATCCATCAAATATTGACGCCGCAAATGGTACTTGAAACTCTGTACCCACTCTCATGGGTAATCGTCTTTCTTCCGAGCGTGATCGGCGACAAACCCTTGCTCAACCTAGAGGTTGAACGGGCTGAATGATCGCTGGGTCGCGATTGGTCATCTTAAATTTTTGGGGAAATGGTGGACCCTAGCGGGATCGAACCGCTGACCTCCTGCATGCCATGCAGGCGCTCTCCCAGCTGAGCTAAGGGCCCTTTGATGTCTTGCTGTCTAGGCAAGGCTTGGCGCGGGATCAAGAGGAAATCAGCGCGCCAAGCAAAGAAATTTAGCTGTCGTCGTCGTCTGTGGCGACATCTGCGATTTCATCGAGTGAAACCGTATCATCGTCGTCGTCATCAAGCACATCATCGCCCAAATCTACATCGACGTCATCATCGTCCAATACCACTTCATCGGCATCAGTGTCGGCTTCATTCATCTTTGTTGTCTGTGCATCTTCCGCATCGGCCACCATGGTGCGACCTTTATTTGCGTCAAGCGTAACAGTTTCGCCCGTGTAGGGGCTGATGATCGGATCTTTATTCAAGTCGTAAAAACGCTTGCCTGTGGTGGGGCAAATACGTTTGGTACCCCATTCTTCGTTCGGCATGGGTTTTCCCCTCTCGCAATCGGTGACAATCTGTGCCGAGTGCCATACACAAGAGGCGGTGTCAAAGGTGAAATCTATTAATTCGTGGATGTCGTGGATGAATCTGCCCTCAAATACGGCCGATCGGCAGATTATACTGCCCGGCCGGCCTGAAATTACGGTGCTTTTGCGCCCATCGCGCCGGGCAAGCCGCCTGTCTCTGCGGATCTCGCGGCTCAAAGGGCAGGTGACACTCAGTCTGCCTTTGTCCTGTCCGATGGTGCAGGCGAAAAATTTTGTTCTGGAAAAAGAATCTTGGATCCGTGCGCATTTGGCCGATTTGCCCCGGGTGGCCCAGGCGGGTTTTGACCGTCAGCTGCCCTTTGCCGGTCGCCTATTAACCATAGCCCCGGGCGCGGGGCGGCAGGTTGAGCTGAGCGGGGATCGACTGTTGGTGCCTGGCCGCGAGTCTTTGGTGCCTGCGCGCGTGAAAGCCTTTTTAAAGCTGCAAGCGCGCTTGGCGCTGCAAGAGGCGGTTGATCACTATTCCGAACGTCTCGGGCGGCCCTATGGGCGCCTGACACTGCGGGACACGACCTCGAGATGGGGGTCTTGTTCAACGCAGGGAAATTTGAACTTCTCATGGCGCTTGATCATGGCCCCACCTGAGGTGTTGCGCTATGTGGCGGCCCATGAGGTGGCGCATTTGGAACAGATGAATCACTCCGCCGCCTTTTGGGCGCTGGTTGAGCGCCTCTTTCCGGGCCATCAGGCGCAGCGTGACTGGCTTAAGCACCACGGTGAAGATCTGCATCGTTATCAGTTCTAAATGGTGCTTATGGCGCGGCGCGGGCTGGCCATGCCCATTGGTGTTTGACAGGCGCGGCAAATGTGATCACAAATGCATATGGCAGAAAAATTGCAAGACAGCTATCTGGCCGCACATGACCAGCTTTACCGCACATTGCGCATGCGGATCATGTACGGCGAAATGCGCCCGGGGCAGGCGATAACCCTGCGGGGCGTGGCCGAGGAATTCGGAGTCTCTGTGACCCCGGTGCGCGAGGCGTTGAAGCGGCTGGCGGCAGAGGGGGCTCTGAGCATTTCGGTGAGCGGGCGGTTCCAAACCCCGGCTCTGACCAATGACCGGATTGAGGAGCTTGCTGCTCTGCGGGCGTTGATCGAGGTGGAATTGGCCACACGGGCCTTGCCGCGGGCGCATATGGCGCTGGTTGAGCGGTTACAAACGATAAATAACGCCATTTCTGTGGCTGTGGCGAAGGCGGATGCTGTCACTTACATACGGACAAATCTCGAGTTTCACCGCACGCTCTACTTGCGGGCCCAGGCTCCGGCGATGCTGGCAACGGTCGAGACAGTGTGGCTGCAAATGGGCCCAACGATGCGGGCGCTCTATGGCCGGTTGCAACGTAAGGATCCGCCAATGCATCACCGCCTGATTCTTGCGGCTTTGAAAGCTGGCGATGAACCGGGCCTTCGGGTGGCTGTGCGGGCGGATGTCACCCAGGGGCTGCGCATGTTGGCGCGCTAAGACCTCTACATAACTCAACTGCCAAGCTAAAACACTGTGCCCGCTGCCCTCATTTCATATTGCAAGGGGGTTATGCATAGGTCTTCGTTAAGACCTGCACCCATGGGCGCAGGCCTGAAAATACGATAGATTGCGTGACGGCGGCGGCCTGGCTTAGCTGTGAATTGCCCCATCGCCACAGGCCAAAGCCGCCTCGCGCACGGCTTCGGAATAGGTGGGATGGGCGTGGCAGGTACGCGCCAAATCTTCAGCGGCGGCGCCAAATTCCATTGCCACGCAGACCTCATGGATCAGATCTCCCGCCATTGGGCCGATGATATGCGCGCCAAGAATGCGATCGGTTGTTGCGTCTGCTAGGATTTTCACAAAGCCATCAGCCGCAAAATTTGCTTTTGCGCGGCCATTGCCCATGAAGGAAAACTTGCCGGCCTTGTAGGCTCGGCCTGCCTCTTTCAATTGCTCTTCGGTTTGGCCAACGGTGGCGACCTCTGGATGGGTGTAGATCACACCGGGGATTACATCATAGTTCACATGGCCTGCTTGCCCTGCCAAGATTTCCGCCACGGCCATGCCTTCATCTTCGGCCTTATGGGCCAGCATGGGGCCCGTTATGGCGTCGCCAATGGCATAAATGCCGGGAACAGAGGTTGCATAATGGGCATCGGTTTGGATTTGACCGCGCGCGGTGAGGGTGACGCCAAGCGCGTCCAATCCGAGGCCGTCGACGTAGGGACGCCGGCCCGTGGCGACAAGCACCACATCCGCCTCCAGCTCATGCGTGGTGTCTTTTTTGCGTTTGACATAGCTCACAGTGGCTTTGCCTTTTTTCACTGCAACGGATTGCACGGCTGCGCCCATGGTGAACTTGAGGCCTTGTTTCTTGAGAATCCTGAGGAAGGTTTTTTGCACCTCACCGTCCATACCGGGGGTGATGTCGTCCAGAAATTCTATCACCTCAACCTCGGTGCCCAGGCGCGCATAGACAGATCCCAATTCCAATCCAATAACACCAGCGCCGATCACCACCATTTTGCTCGGAATTTTGTCCAACGCCAGGGCACCAGTTGATGTCACAACGGTTTTCTCATCAATTTCAATTCCGGGCAGGCTGGAGGGTTCAGAGCCAGAAGCGATGATGATGTGTTTGGCCTGATGGATGTCATCACCAACTTTGACCTGACCGGCCGCAGGAATGCTGCCCCAGCCTTTCAGCCAGTCAATTTTGTTTTTCTTGAATAGAAACTCAATGCCCTTGGTATTGCCGTCAATCACCTCGGTTTTATACCCCTGCATCTTCGCCCAATCGACCTTGGGATCTTCGGCAATCAAACCCATTTTGGCAAAATTATGTTGCGCTTCATGCAATTGGTGGCTGGCATGTAGCAGGGCTTTGGAGGGGATACAGCCGACATTCAGGCAGGTCCCCCCAAGCGTGTCACGCCCCTCGACACAGGCGGTTTTGAGACCGAGCTGGGCGCAGCGAATAGCGCTGACATAGCCACCGGGGCCGGAGCCAATCACAATTACATCATAAGAAGCCATAAGAAAGGTCCTTTATTTTCAGGGCGGGCCCGGGAGCCCATGGTTGTTTTTCTGTCCCAACCTCAACCTAAGTGAGGCCGGGCAAAGATCATAACGGACAAATGTCCAAAATGAACACTATGGCCACCGCCGGTGACGTTGGATCTCTGCCGGATTAGAGATCCATCAACAGGCGGCGCGGGTCTTCTAAGGCTTCTTTGACGCGCACGAGGAAGGTGACGGCGCCCTTGCCGTCCACGACCCGGTGATCATAGCTCAAAGCCAGATACATCATGGGGCGAATAACCACCTCACCGTTGATCGCCATCGGACGGTCTTGGATCTTATGCATGCCCAATATGCCCGATTGCGGTGGGTTGAGGATAGGCGAAGACATCAGCGAGCCGTAGACACCACCGTTGGAGATGGTGAAGGTGCCGCCCTGCATTTCGGCCATGGACAATTTACCATCACGCGCGCGGGCGCCTTTTTCTGCAATGGCCTTTTCGATCTCGGCAAAGGACAAGGAATCCGCATCACGGATCACCGGAACCACCAATCCTGTTGGCGTGCCCGCGGCGATGCCCATGTGGACGAAATTTTTATACACGATATCTGTGCCATCAATTTCCGAGTTGACCTCTGGCACCTCGCGCAGCGCATGGCAGCAGGCCACTGTGAAAAAAGACATAAAGCCCAGTTTTACGCCATGTTTCTTTAAAAACAGATCTTTATATTCATTACGCAGGGCCATGACCTCTGTCATGTCGACTTCATTGTAAGTGGTCAACATGGCCGCAGTGTTCTGGCTGTCCTTGAGACGCCGCGCAATGGTTTGGCGCAGGCGTGTCATCTTCACGCGCTCTTCGCGCGCGGCATCATCTGCAGGAACCGCCGCGCGAATGGGCGTGGCTGGCGGGATCGGAGCGGCCTGGGGCGCGGCTGCGGCGAGGGCTTTTTGAACGTCTTGTTTCATCACACGGTTATCTTTGCCTGTTGCGGTCACATCATTTCGGTTGAGGCCGGCCTCGGACATGAGCTTTTTCGCTGATGGGGCATCTTCGACATCATGGCTTTTTGCAGCGGCGGTGGCGGCGGCCTCCGCTGGGGCTGGCTTGCTGGAGATGTCCCCGCCAATCACAGCCAATTGTCCGCCCGCTTGCACGGTGCTGCCTTCGGCGGCAAGGATTTGCCCCAAAACACCGGCGGCCGGTGCGGGCACTTCCACACTCACCTTATCGGTTTCCAATTCACAGAGCATTTCATCCTGCGCCACCGTATCGCCTGGCTTTTTGTACCAGGTCGAGACTGTGGCCTCCGTGACAGATTCGCCCAAGACCGGTACCATCACTGCGACGGTTTGCGCCGCTGGCGCAGGTGCACTCTTGGCGGCTGTCGCCGTGGCTGCGGCTGTGGCGGGTCCAGAGGCTGCGGCACCCTCGTTGATTTGTGCCAATAGCGCTTCGGTGCTGACGGTCGCGCCTTCCGCGGCAACGATTTCCGCCAATGTGCCCGCCACGGGGCTGGGCACTTCAACGGTGACCTTGTCAGTTTCCAGCTCACAGAGCATATCGTCCACGGCAACTTGATCGCCAGGTTTTTTGAACCAGGTCGCGACAGTGGCCTCGGTCACAGATTCGCCCAAAGTGGGAACACGAACTTCGGTGGCCATGATTTTATCCTTTCAACGTAAGCGCTTCATCGACGAGCGCGGCTTGTTGTGATTTGTGTATAGAGGCAAGCCCGGTTGCAGGGGAGGCCGAGGTGGCCCGTCCGACATAGGCCGGGCGGCTGTATTTGGCACCAATGCGCGTGAGGACCCATTCAATATTTGGCTCAATAAAGGTCCAGGCACCCTGGTTTTTCGGCTCTTCCTGGCACCAGACGATTTCTGCCTGTTTGAAGCGTTCCAATTCGTTGACCATTGAGATCGCGGGGAAAGGGTAGAATTGCTCGACCCGCAGCAGATAGATATCCTCTATGCCACGCGCGTCGCGTTCTTCGAGCAGATCGTAATAGACTTTGCCCGAACAGATCACCACACGTTTGATCTTTTTATCCGCAACCAACTTTGTCTCGGAATTGCCATATTGTGCATCATCCCACAGCACCCGGTGAAAGCTGGATCCGGTGGTGAATTCTGCGCGCTTTGACACTGCCATCTTGTGACGCAACAGAGATTTTGGCGTCATGAGAACCAAGGGTTTTCGGAAGGTGCGGTGAATTTGCCGGCGCAAGATATGGAAATAATTGGCCGGGGTGGTGCAATTGGCGACGATCCAATTGTCATGGCCGCACATTTGCAAAAAGCGCTCTAGGCGGGCGGAGCTGTGCTCTGGGCCTTGGCCTTCAAACCCATGGGGCAGCAGCATCGTGAGACCGGACATGCGCAGCCACTTGCTTTCCCCGCTGGAGATGAATTGATCAAACATGATCTGCGCGCCATTGGCAAAATCACCAAATTGCGCTTCCCACATGACCAAAGCATTGGGCTCGGCCAAGCTGTAACCATATTCAAAGCCCAAGACCGCATATTCGGAAAGCATCGAATCGATGACCTCATACTGGCCCTGTCCTTCACGGATATTGTTGAGCGGGTAGTAGCGCTCCTCGGTATCCTGATTGACCAGGCCAGAATGGCGGTGGCTAAAGGTGCCGCGTGTACTGTCTTGCCCGGCGAGCCGCACTGGATGGCCCTCTGTCAGCAAGGAGCCAAAGGCCAAAGCCTCGCCTGTGGCCCAATCGATCCCTTCGCCGCTGCTCAGCGCTTTGGATTTAGCATCCAGCATACGCTGCACGGTTTTATGGATTGGAAAGCCTTCGGGCACCTGGCAAAGAGTGCGGGACACGTCGTCAAAAGTCTCTTCGGACATGGCTGTGGCGCCGCGTTGGTATTCTTCACCGTGGCGGTTCATTTTCGACCAGCGCCCATCGAGCCAATCGGCCTTATTGGGCTTATAGTCCTTACCCGCTTCAAATTCCGCATTCAAAAATGATTGAAAGCTGGCCTTCATATCTTCGATTTCGCCCTCTGGGATCAAGCCATCACGCACAAGCCGCTCGGTGTAGAGGGTGAGGGTGGTTTTCTGCGTTTTGATCTTTTTGTACATCAGCGGATTGGTGAACATCGGCTCATCGCCTTCGTTATGACCAAAGCGGCGATAGCAAATAATATCGACAACCACGTCTTTTTTGAATTTTTGACGGAATTCCGTGGCGACGCGGGCGGCATGGACCACGGCCTCTGGATCATCGCCATTGACGTGGAAAATAGGGGCTTCGACCATCAGAGCAATGTCAGTGGGATAGGGAGAGGAGCGGCTGAAATGCGGCGCGGTGGTGAACCCGATTTGGTTGTTCACCACGATGTGCATGGTGCCGCCGGTTTTATGCCCTTTCAGGCCCGACAGTCCAAAGCCTTCGGCCACAACACCCTGACCGGCAAAGGCGGCATCCCCATGCAGCAGGATCGGCAGAACGCTGGTACGCTCTGTGTCGTGATTTTGATCTTGTTTCGCACGCGCTTTGCCCAAGACCACCGGATTGACGGCCTCAAGGTGGCTGGGGTTGGCGGTGAGCGACAAATGCACAGAATTGCCATCAAATTCACGATCAGAGGAGGCGCCGAGGTGGTATTTCACATCGCCCGATCCATCCACATCCTCAGGCTTGAACGAGCCGCCTTGGAATTCGTTAAAGATCGCCCGGTAGGGTTTGGCCATGACATTGGCCAGCACCGACAGGCGGCCCCGGTGGGGCATGCCAATGATGATGTCTCTTACGCCAAGGGCGCCGCCACGTTTGATGATTTGCTCCATCGCTGGAATGAGGCTTTCGCCGCCATCAAGCCCAAAGCGTTTGGTGCCCATGTATTTGACATGGAGGAATTTTTCGAAGCCCTCCGCCTCCACCAATTTGTTGAGAATCGCCTTGCGACCCTCGCGGGTGAAGCTGATTTCTTTGCCATAACCTTCAATGCGCTCTTTGAGCCAGGAGGATTCTTCGGGGTCAGAAATATGCATATATTGCAGGGCGAAAGTGCCACAATAGGTGCGGCGAACAATTTCCAAAATCTCGCGCATGGAGGCGAATTGCAGCCCCAAAACATTATCGAGAAAGATCGGCCGGTCCATATCGGCCTCGGTGAAACCATAGCTGGCTGGATCCAATTCGGGGCGGGGGTCATCTTCGCGCATGCCCAAAGGATCCAAATCCGCCGCCAAATGGCCGCGAATACGGTAGGCACGGATCAGCATCAGGGCGCGCAGACCGTCGAGCACTGCGCGTTTGAGTTGCTCCTCATTTAATGACACGCCCGTTTCAGCGGCCTTATTGCTGATTTTCTTGCCCGCATCGCGCGCCTCGGCTGCCGCTGGGTATTCGCCGGTAAAGGCGGATGTGAGATCATCCATTGGCATGGGCGGCCAATCGCTGCGTGCCCAAGAGGGGCCTGAGGCTTTGGCGCGCACATCCCTGTCTTCATCGCCCATTGCCGCAAAGAAATCAGCCCATTGCGCGTCAACTGACACCGGATCGGCGCTGTAGCGGGCGTGCATTTGCTCGAGATATTCCGCGTTATGGCCCTGCATGAAGCTTGAGGCATGGAATTGATCGTTTGCAGACTGATCGGTCATAGGATGACACCTTGGTAAGGAACAAAAAGAGGGTTTGAACGTGTCGCGGCAAGGAGGGCCCTGGGCCTTTCCTTGCCGCCGTGGGTGAGCTCAAGCGCGGGGCGTGATCGTCTAACATCAAATTTGAGTTTAAGCGTCATACCCGCCGCTCCCATATTACGCGTCGATCGCGGCCAAAACAGCTTCGCCAAGGCTGGCGGGGCTCTCTGCGACGACAATACCTGCCATTTTCATGGCTTCGATCTTATCTTCTGCGCCGCCTTTGCCGCCGGCGACAATCGCGCCCGCGTGGCCCATTCTGCGGCCTGCGGGAGCTGTACGGCCAGCGATGAAGCCTGCGACGGGTTTCCAGCGGCCTTTTTTCTTTTCATCAGCCAGGAATTGCGCGGCTTCCTCTTCAGCTGAGCCGCCAATTTCGCCGATCATGATGATGGATTGGGTTTCGTCATCTGCGAGGAACCACTCGAGCACATCGATATGCTCTGTGCCTTTGATGGGATCGCCGCCGATGCCGACGCAGGTCGATTGGCCCAAACCGACATCCGTGGTTTGCTTCACAGCTTCATAGGTCAAAGTGCCTGAGCGGGAGACCACGCCGACAGAGCCGCGGCGGTGAATATGGCCGGGCATAATGCCGATCTTGCAGGCGTCGGGTGTGATCACCCCAGGGCAATTGGGTCCGATTAACCGGCTTGAGGAGCCTTCAAGCGCCCGCTTGACGCGCATCATGTCCAAGACCGGAATGCCTTCTGTGATGCAGACGATGACTTCCATTTGCGCATCAATTGCTTCGAGAATGGAGTCCGCGGCAAAGGGGGGCGGGACATAGATGACAGAGGCATTGGCTTCAGTGACCGATTTGGCCTCATGCACAGAGTTAAAAACCGGCAGATTTAAATGGGTTTGCCCGCCCTTGCCGGGGGTGACCCCACCGACCATTTTCGTGCCATAGGCAATGGCTTGTTCTGAGTGAAATGTGCCCTGGCTGCCGGTGAATCCCTGGCAGATGACTTTGGTGTTTTCGTCGATAAGTACGGCCATTCGGCGCTCCTCGTTCGTATGTTGGCAGCGGCACCTTGGGCCGGCTGCAAAATTCCAATTCAGCGGTCGCAGGGCCGCGTTACAGCGCCTTTACAGCAGCAACGATTTTCTCGGCGCCATCGCGAAGATTGTCGGCCGCGATCACATTGAGGCCACTTTCGGTGATGATCCGCTTGCCTTCATCGACATTGGTGCCTTCCAAACGAACGACCAACGGCACGGAAAGCCCTACTTCTTTCACCGCAGAGACCACCCCATCAGCGATCACGTCACAGCGCATGATCCCGCCGAAGATATTGACCAAAATACCTTTGACCTGCGGATCGGAGGTGATGATCTTGAAGGCTTCGGTCACTTTTTCCTTTGTGGCGCCGCCGCCGACATCCAAGAAGTTCGCCGGTTCAGCACCATAGAGTTTGATAATGTCCATCGTGGCCATGGCCAGACCCGCACCGTTGACCATGCAACCGATTTCGCCATCCAGGGCGATATAGTTCAGGTCATATTTCGACGCTTCCAGTTCACGGGCATCCTCCTCGGTGGTGTCGCGCAGCTCAGCGATATCTGCATGGCGGTACACCGCATTGCCATCGAAGCCAATTTTAGCATCCAAGACCTTCAAATCCCCACCGTCGGTGATGATCAAAGGGTTGATTTCCAGCATCTCCATGTCTTTTTCGACAAAGGCTTTGTAGAGCTGGCCCATGAGTTTCACGCATTGCTTTATTTGTGCGCCTTGGAGGCCCAGGGAAAAGGCGATGCGGCGGCCATGAAAGCCTTGATAGCCAGTGGCGGGATCAACGGAGAAGGAGAGAATTTTTTCCGGTGTCGCCTCGGCCACCTCTTCAATGTCCATCCCGCCCTCGGTGGAGGCCACAAAGGAGATGCGGCTAGTCTGACGGTCCACCAGGATCGCGAGATAAAATTCTTTTTCAATGCCGGAGCCATCTTCGATATAAATTCGGTTGACCAATTTCCCCGCAGGGCCAGTTTGCTTGGTCACAAGTGTCCGGCCCAGCATGGCTTTGGCTTCTTTTTCCGCTTCATCGACCGACCGCGCAAGGCGCACACCACCGGCAGCGCCGGCGTCAGCTTCGATAAAGCTGCCTTTTCCGCGCCCACCAGCGTGAATCTGAGCTTTCACAACCCACAAGGGACCATCCATTTCGGACGCTGCCGCTTTGGCGGCATCGGCGCTGAGGACTATGCGCCCGTCGCTGACGGGTGCGCCGTAGCTGCGCAAAAGGGCTTTGGCTTGATATTCATGAATATTCATAGAGCTGATCCTGCAATTTATTCCTTATCGCATGTAAAACACATAAGTCGTGGCGATATAGTAAATTTTTTCAGAAAAGCTGTTTTTCGTACATTTGTGATCACAGAAAAAAAATCTGTGATCACAAAAAGGAGGTCAAACCCGGTTTATGCGCCAAATCAACGGGGTGGCGCAGCGCTTTGATGGCTAAAAGAAGGCCTGCAAGCCCGTTTGCGCCCGCCCAAGGATCAAAGCATGCACGTCATGCGTCCCCTCATATGTGTTGACCGTTTCAAGATTGGCCGCATGGCGCATGATCTGGAAACCCTCAGCAATGCCATTGCCCCCATGCATGTCTCGGCTAACCCGGGCGATGTCCAAAGCTTTGCCGCAATTGTTGCGTTTCATCAGGCTGATGAGCTCTGGGCTGGCCGTGCCGTCGTCCATCATCTGACCCAATCGGAAGGCCGATTGCAGACCCAGAGAAATTTCGGTTTGCATATCGGCCAGCTTTTTCTGGAACAGTTGGGTTTGCGCCAGAGGCTTGTTGAATTGCTTTCTGTCCAGACCATATTGCAATGCGGCGTGCCAACAAAACTCTGCTGCGCCCATAACACCCCAGGCAATGCCATAGCGGGCTCGGTTGAGACAGCCAAAGGGTCCTTTGAGCCCTTCCACATTCGGCAAAAGCGCGTCTTCGCCCACCTCGACACCATCCATAACGATTTCCCCAGTGACCGAGGCGCGCAGGGAGAGCTTGCCGCCAATTTTTGGCGCCGATAACCCGCTCATACCTTTTTCCAGTATGAACCCGCGGATTTTTCCACCATGTTCTTCTGATTTGGCCCAAACCACAAAGACATCCGCAATCGGCGCATTGGAAATCCACATCTTGGATCCGGTCAGCTTATATCCCGTTGCGGTTTTCTCAGCGCGGGTTTTCATCCCGGCCGGATCTGATCCAGCATCCGGCTCGGTCAAACCAAAGCAGCCGATCAAAGCGCCAGAGCATAGCCCAGGCAAGAACTTTTGCCGTTGCGCCTCACTGCCGTAGGCGTGGATGGGGTAGATGACCAAAGAGGATTGCACGGACATCATCGAGCGATAGCCGCTGTCGACCCGCTCGACCTCCCGCGCGATCAAACCATAGGCCGTATATGAGGCGCCAAGGCCGCCGTATTCCTCAGGAATAGTGGCCCCGAGCAGCCCGGCTTCGCCCATTTTGGGGAATAGGCCAGGATTGACTGTAGCCTCGCGGTAGGCATCAATAATCAAAGGTTGCAACTCATTTTGGGCAAACTGTGCCGCCGCATCGCGCAGCATGCGATCATCTTCGGTCAGCTGAGTGTCCAGTAAAAACGGGTCGGGCCAATTAAAATCTGCCAATTGTGGTTTGAGGTCCGCCATGGTGAATGCTCCTAATAGGTTTGCGCAAATTTGATCCAACGGCCGCGGGAGTACAACCCCTCATGAGGCAAAGGGCCTGCGGCAAATGGTAGACACAAAAAAACCCGAAGCCTGCGCTCCGGGTTTTCAATGCTCTAAGTGTTTGAGACTATTTTGGCAGGGGGCCAACCAGCATGATCATCTGGCGACCTTCCATTTTTGGCATATTTTCAACCCGGCCGATTTCTTTGGTATCTTCAGCAACGCGCAGCAATAAATCGCGACCCAATTCTTGGTGTGCCATCTCGCGGCCCTTAAAGCGCAGGGTTATTTTAACCTTGTCGCCATTTTCCAAAAACTTAAACACATTGCGCATTTTGACTTCATAGTCATGCTTATCTGTGTTCGGTCGGAACTTGACCTCTTTAATTTCAATGATCTTTTGTTTTTTGCGCGCTTCGGCTTCTTTCTTTTGGGATTCATATTTGAATTTCCCAAAATCCATAATCTTGCAAACAGGTGGATTGGCATTTGGCGAAATTTCCACCAAGTCCAATCCGGCGTCTTCTGCCATGATTAAAGCGCGTTCTGGCGTGACCACGCCAATGTTTTCGCCATTTTCGTCAATCAAGCGAAGTTCGCTCCCACGAATGCGTTCGTTGATGCGAGGGCCGGTTTCGCGCTGCGGAGGCGCGTTGTGAGGTCTGCGGGCTATAGCTATCGTCCTTTTGTGGATAAATTAACGTCGCCTATCTAGCCGCGTGGCCACATAGTTTCAAGGCGTATCTTCATGGGCGGGCGAGTGCCTATCCGACGAAGGCTTTCTCGATCACATAGTCGCCCGGATCGGAATTGGCCCCCTCGCGAAGGCCATAGGCCTCAAGAATGCGTTTCATATCCGTGTTCAACCCCATGGAGCCGCAGACCATCGCGCGGTCATTTTCCGCGTTGAAATCTGCTATTTTCAGATCAGCGAAGAGCGTGCCATCTTCCAACAAGGTGGTGATACGGCCCATCTTGGCAGAGGGCTCGCGCGTGGTGGTGGGGTAATAGATCAGCTTGGATTGTGCCTCTTCGCCGACCAAAATATCGTTTTTCGTCTCCTCAACCAGCTCTTGCCCGAATTTGAGCTCCGCCAGATCTCGGCAGCTGTGGGTTAAAATCACCTGTTCAAAACGCTCATAGGTTTCCGGCTCGCGCAGGAGCGAGGCAAAGGGGGCGATTCCGGTGCCGGTCGAAAAGAACCAGATGCGTTTGGCCGGGGTGAGGGCGTCATGCACCAATGTGCCGACCGGTTTGGGCCGCAAGATCACTTGATCGCCTGGTTTGATGTGCTGCAACTTGCTGGTCAGAGGACCGTCTTTGACCTTGATGGAATAGAATTGCAAAGTGTCATCCCAGGCCGGTGAGGCAATGGAATAGGCGCGCAGCAGCGGCTTTTGCTTGCCCGTCACAGGATCAGGGTCGCTCATCAAACCAATCATCACGAACTCACCAGAGCGGAACCGCAATGAGGCGGGCCGGGTGACGCGGAAGCGAAACAGGCTGTCGGTGTAATGTTCAACCTCTGTGACGGTTTGGGCGTCAGGCAGGGTCACGGGTGTTGCTGTCGTCAGTGTCACGGTGCTTTGCTCGGTCATTTAGGATCCTTTTCGGTCTAGTCTTTCAAAGGCAGAAGTTCAATTGCGGCTTTTGACATTAATGTTGCGATGCGCCCGTTTGGGCGGCGCAGGCGTGATTGGTAATCATGGGCGCGCCAGTCGGCGCGGGCTAGCCATTGAGATTCTGGCTGCCGCGCGGCCAAGTCTTGCGGAATTTCGACATCATCAAACCCAGAACGCCGCGCCATAGCATATTGATCGGCCAGCACATGGCCGGCGAGCCTGAGGTGCCCGCGATAGCCGTTTTGCCGCAACCTTGTCGCCAGGGTAAAGCCGCGCCCATCGGCGAAGCTTTCTAAGGTGATGCGAATGGAGCGTTGCTTTAGCAGCTCAGCCGTGATTCCCTTCGGGTCAAAGTCTGATTGTAAATCCGCCGCGATTGCGCCGGTATCTTCGGGCGCAAAGCCATGGTCATTCACGATAACAGTCATGGGATCCTCATGCATTATTCGGTTTTGGATTGCCCAGGCCAATGGCCCGCGCGAAGGGTTGGTTTGGACGCAATTTGCGCCGCCATATGAAGCAAGACCGCTGACTCTGCGCCAAATGAGCTGACCAAAGCAATTTTTTGATCCAAAAGGGCAAGCGCAGGCTTTAAAATATCTTGGGGCTGCCTGTCTGCATCG